>Ga0206833_1192_pt1 | contig 15562 bp, 16 predicted proteins | sample Alteio_BWOrgCont_32_FD_152891 | JGI IMG/M metagenome (GOLD analysis project Ga0206833, IMG submission 152891) | Enriched cells from forest soil in Barre Woods Harvard Forest LTER site, Petersham, Massachusetts, United States -... | ecosystem: Environmental > Terrestrial > Soil > Temperate forest >... | reverse complement strand
GTGGGGCTTATAAGGTCGTTGCTCCCTACATCTCCTTCGGCAATGATCTTACCGGGCTTTCCCATTTTCCGAATTCAAAGTAGTCTTCAATGTCTATATTGATCTTGCTGCCAACGGGATATTTCTTTTTGGCATAATTGGTGGCCCTTAAAATAATGCCATCACGTTCAATGATCAGTTCTTCGTAAAAACCTTTAAACAACACCTGTTTAACGGTCCATTTGGCACTAAAACCTTTAACAATTTTAACATGATCAGCATAAATAACAACAGTGCCCCTTTTGGTGGCAATACCGCATTTTTTTGCCTCGTCTGATGTCAGCTGACTATTACTGGCTAAAATTTGCGCGGTATACAGTAGCTTAGGCGAGTTATACAATTCCTCCGGACTACCATTCTCCACTATTTCGCCCTCCTTTAAAACAATCAGTTCATCGGCCATTGATAATATTTCCGCCGGGTCGTGCGAAACCAGTACCACCGTTACGCCCCATTCTTTTACTATGTACCTGATATCGTGCTGCAATCCTTCGCGGTAAGTGGCATCAACCTGGTTAAAAGGCTCATCAAGCAATAATACTTCCGGTTTACTTATCAGCGCCCGGGCAATGGTAACGCGTTGCTTTTCGCCGCCGCTCAACTTGCCAAAGGGCATATCTTTAAGCGCAAAAATATCCAGCATGTTTAACGCGTCGGTTATTTTTTTCAGCTCGGTATCCTTACCCAGTTCACCGGCGGTTAACCCGGAGCGCACGCTGTCCCAAACAGTTAACCCCAAATCCATGTCCTCATTGTTTTGGGTCACCAGGCGCATGGCTTCGTGGGCTGCTTGTAGTTTTTCTTCGCGTTTTAAAATCCGCTCTTCCTTAAAAAACACTTCTCCCGAGTCTGGCTGTAACAAACCGTACAACAAATTCAACAAAGTGGTTTTGCCGCTGCCGCTTTCGCCAACTATAGCTGTGATTTTAGCTTTCGGAATAAATATGGTTACATTGTTTACTCCTGAAGATTTGTCGCCAAAATAATTTTTGGTGACCGATATGGTCTCCAGGATCATTTCATTATGCATACTGCCGTTATTTTTTTATTCTATTTTACTTTGCAAAAATTTAAAAAACAAATTTGCACCCGCTACCTATTACGAACCGAAACTATAAAAGTTTATCTATAAAAAGAAATATCCAATTGATACAATTATTATATATTTAGCCACATAAACAAAAAAATAAATATGAAACTTGGCAAAACGTGGCATCAACATCACGAAGATACTTTAGCATTTGGACAACGCCTGGCTGATTCAGTAGCCTGCGGAATGGGATCGTGGAGATTTATTATTATCCAAACTATTATTGTCCTTATATGGATGCTTGCTAACGTTGTAGGCTTTATTTATCATTGGGATGTTTACCCTTATATTTTGCTTAACCTGGTGTTTTCAACGCAGGCTGCCTATGCTGCGCCCATCATTATGATGGCGCAAAATCGTCAAAATGAGCGCGACCGCGCACAAGCCAATGCCGACTATGAGACAAACCTGGAAGCAAAAAGAGAAATTGAAGAGCTGCTGGAGAAACTGAACTCTATTGAAATTGATAAGTTAGATAAGATACTGGCTATTTTACAAAAAACAGAAGTTAAGCCACAAAGCTAAACAGGTGTTATAAAACAATTTAACCGTATTTAACTTTTCACTAAACAACAAATCTTTGCTTTTTAGTAGTTTTGCCAACAATGACACATATTGAAGACGCCATAGCCAACGAAGCTGAAGCAGAAATAACCCCAAAAACGCGTAAGCAAAAGCTTTGGAACGTAGTTAAAACCATTTTAAAGATAGCCGTAACTTCGGCTTTGCTTTATTGGGTTTTTAGCAAAGTACCTTTCAGTGAGGTAAAAAACAGGCTTATAAATGCCAATTACTATTGGATGCTGGGCGGCGTTGCTTTCTACTTTTTATCAATGGTGGCTTCATCATGGCGTTTATTGAGTTTCTTTAAGTCGATAGATTTAAGGTTAAATCCGCGCTTTAATTTCCGTTTATACCTTTTAGGGATTTTTTATAACTTATTGCTCCCCGGCGGTATTGGCGGCGATGGTTACAAAATTTACCTGCTGCATAAAAATTATAATTTCCCCACAAAAAAGGTCTTTATGGCTATTTTGTTCGACAGGCTGAGTGGCTTATGGGCCATTGGGTTGATTGTGGTAGCATTACGCATATTTATTCCCCTTATCCCGGTAAGTATTCCCCTGTTGCTGGCAGCATTTCTGGTAGCGTCGGGCATTTACTATACAGTAGTTAAAATATTTTTTAAAGATTTTACCAAACACTTCTTTAAGGGCCATTTGAAAGCTATTTTGGTACAATCGTGCCAGGTTATTACCATTATCTGCGTGCTGATGGGTCAGGATTTTCATGGCAAATTTGCACCTTATCTTTTATCATTCTTACTTTCGGCCCTTGCTGCGGTATTACCTATTTCTGTTGGTGGCGCCGGTATACGTGAATATATCTTCAAAATACTGGCCGGCTGGTTAAATATGAATGTAGGCCTGGCCGTTTTCCTTAGTATTTCGTTTTACCTCATCTCGCTTGTTGTGGCATTATCGGGCCTGTACTATGTAATACGCCCAAGCCGTTTGCAGGAAGGGTTACCCAAGCCTGAAGAAGCGGGTAACCAATAAACCATTTACTTTTATAAAAACGAATTTTCATTATATCGTCATAACGACGGGTTTTAGACCCATCGTTATGACGATATAGAAACTTATTTCGCTAATTTTGCGTTCTCTTATAAACCAGATAGTAATTGATTAATGAGCCATTTTAATGATTTTGGCAACCCGCAGGTTGCTGCATTGCCCGCGCATTTAAAACAATTTATAGTTGAACAGCATTATGAGCATTATACCCCGGTTGACCATGCCGTATGGCGTTATGTAATGCGCCAAAATTATAGCTACTTAAAAGATGTTGCTTATTATCCTTACATCCCCGGCTTACAAAAGGCAGGCTTAACCATCGAAAAGATCCCCAACCTACAGGAAATGAACGATGCTCTTGCAAAAATTGGCTGGGGCGCAGTAACGGTTGATGGCTTTATTCCGCCGGCTGCCTTTATGGAATACCAGGCTTACAGGGTGCTGGTAATAGCTGCCGATATCCGCCAGTTAAAACATATTGAATATACGCCTGCTCCTGATATTATCCATGAATCTGCCGGGCATGCCCCCATTATTGCCGATAAAGATTATCATGAATACCTGAGCTATTTTGGTTCGATAGGTGCCAAAGCGATGTTTTCGGCACAGGATTTTGAGTTGTATGAAGCCATCAGGGCATTATCCATTTTAAAAGAAATGCCCGATGCCGACGAAGCGGCCATAAAAAAGGCCGACGAACTGGTAGCCTACCGGCAGGAAAACATGGGCGAGCCGTCCGAAATGGCCCTGCTGAGTCGTTTGCATTGGTGGACGGTAGAATATGGATTGATAGGAACCCTTCAAAATCCTAAAATTTATGGAGCCGGGTTATTATCATCAATAGGCGAAAGCGCCAGCTGCATGCTGGATAGCGTTAAAAAACTACCCTATACCATCGAAGCCATAAACTATACCTACGATATCACCAAAGCACAGCCACAATTATTTGTAACACCAACCTTCCAAAACCTGATTGACGTGCTGGAAGCCTTTGCCAATACCATGTCGTTTCGCAGGGGCGGTATTTATGGTTTACAAAAGGCTATCGAAAGCAAAAATACCTGCACAGTTGTTTATAGCTCGGGTTTGCAGGTATCGGGCACATTTACTGAATTTATACCGGGCGAAAATGAACAGCCTGCTTTTATCAAAGCCTCTGGCCCTGCTTCGCTTTCGGTTGATAATAAACAACTCAGCGGACATGGTAAAGATTATCATCACCATGGTTTTAGTTCGCCAGTTGGCAAATTGAAAGATCATGCCATGCCGCTGGAAAATCTCGCCATAAGCGAGCTCAACTACTTCGGTATTGAAGAAGCTAAAGAAACCACTTTAACCTTTGAAAGCGGCATAACAGTGAGTGGCACGGTGAAAAAAATCCTTTCAACTGATGGCAAAACTCAATTAATCACTTTTGAAAACTGCAGGGTGACAGACCGGCATGGCAAAATATTATTTGACCCTTCGTGGGGTGTTTATGATATGGCCGTGGGCGAAAAAATCACTTCTGTTTTTTGCGGCGCAGCCGATAAAGACGCCTTTGTGGAGATAGCTTACAAATCAAATACCGAAACACATCACCAGGTTTATGATAAAAACACCATTGAACTTCATGAGCTATATCAACAGGTGCGTAACCGCAGGCATACCGGCGGTGATTTTGGTTTTCTGGGTAATGTTTGGCTCCGCCTGCAAAAAAATCATTATGACGACTGGCTTTGTGCTTTAGAAATTTTGGAAATACTGGACCACGAAGAAGTTGAAACCGATGTGGCAAATGAGATAAGAACTTTTCTTGAACAAAAGGCAATAAACCAACCCGAGCTCAAAAAACTGATCAGCGATGGATTTTATTTAATAAAGCATCCTGTTGAGCAAAAATTGGTAGTTTAGTACCTATGAACATCATTATAACCGGAGCCAGCAGCGGTGTAGGATTTGAAGCTGCCCTCGAATTAATACTCTCAGGAAAACACAAGGTAATAGCACTGTCGCGTTCGCAGGATAAGCTGCAAAGGCTGTTGGAAATAGCCCATGGCCTTAACCCTGAAGCCGAGATATATGCCATGGCCTTTGACATAGTGCACGATGACTATACAGGTTTACTGCAATTTATAGGCAGTAATTTTGATAACCGGGTTGATGTGCTGATCAACAACGCCGGCGTACTCATCAATAAACCATTTGCCCAATTACAGGAAATGGATTTTGTTGAAATGCTGCAAAGTAATTTTATTGGCCATGTACGCATCATACAGAGCGTACACAACTTAATGCCAAAAGGATCACATATTTTAAATATTGGCAGCATGGGTGGTTTCCAGGGAAGCGCTAAATTCCCGGGGCTGGCGGCCTATTCCGCGAGCAAAGCTGCGTTGCACACCTTAACAGAATGCCTGGCTATGGAATTTGCCGAACAGGAAATAAAGGTTAACTGCCTTGCACTGGGTTCGGCACAAACTGAAATGCTCGAAAAAGCATTCCCCGGTTATGAGTCGCCGGTTATGGCATTTGAAATGGGGAAATATATTGCTGATTTTTCGTTAACCGGGCATCGTTTTTTTAACGGTAAGGTTTTACCGGTGGCGGCAACTACTCCGTAGGGGAATATATTTGCTTTAGTGCATATTTTTTTTCTAAATTTATGTGCCTGATATAAACTTCCAATTATCCCCTTACTGAAAAATGGATGCCACCCTTTCCTTTTTGCTCGACAAGTCGAATGATTTTTTTTGTGTCATGGACAGAAAAGGAATAATAAAACGTACAAATGCAGCCTTCAGAAAAGCCATAGGGTATTCGGAAACTGAAATCACAGGCAAGGCAATTACTGTTATTTCTCATTCGGCCGATATTAGAAGACATGATGAACTGCTGAAGACTTTATTGATAAAAAAAGAAGCATCAGGCTACGAGACCAGGTTAAAGGCAATTGACGGTGTTTATTACAACATCAAATGGTCGTTGGTATACCATGCCGAAACCGACTTGGTATATGCCAGTGGTGTTAATTTAACCAATAAACTAAACGGCAATGATAAAAGCATTACCGATAATGTACAACACATTATCCAAAGTTTTAACGAAGGCTTTTTCATCATCGACAGCAATTGCCAGGTCATCTCATTTAACCCCGCTTTTCAGGCAATTACCGGGCTTAAAAACAGGCAGCTTAAAAATGTAAAACTTAAGGACCTGCATAGCCTGGGCCTTACAGACGAGGTAGTGAGTAAATTCGACAATGCTTTCAGCAGTAATTTTTCGAGCCAGTTTCAATATTATAATAAGTACACCAGAAGGTGGTTAAGGCTTAACCTCTATCCTTATAAAAATGAAATGATGATTTTTATAAGAGACGTTACTTCAACCAAAATACAGCAGCTTATACTGGCTCTTGAAAAAAATGTACTCGAAATAAATGCATCGGCCTTATATTCTTTTCCTCAAACCATAAATGAGCTGCTAAAGGGCATTGAAGAAATATTTCCGGATATGATTTGCTCTGTGTTGGAAGTTGACGAAGCGGAAGAAACTTTGCACCATATCGCCGCGCCCCGCTTACATAAAGAGTTTTGTGATGCTATAGACGGAACGCCTATCGGCCCAAGAGCTGGTTCCTGCGGTACCGCCGCCTACCACCGTGCACAGATAATTGTAGATGATATTGAAACGAGCCCGATATGGGAAGGTTTTAGGGATTTAGCACGGGCCCACGGCCTGAAAGCATGCTGGTCAACACCAATCATCAGCTCCCATAGTTCAAAGGTGCTGGCCACTTTTGCCGTTTATTACACTTCCCGCCGCGAGCCCAAACCCGATGAATTGCAGATGATTGAGCGAACTTCCAATATTTTGCGAATACTGATGGAAAATAAAAGAAACCAGGATCATATTATTGATCAAAATAGACGGCTACAGGAAATTGCCGCCATTAGTTCGCATGAAATTCGCAGGCCCGTGGCAACCATTTTGGGTTTGGTTAATTTATTTGATCGCCAGCACCTGGACAGCGTGATGAACAACGAGATATTAAATCATTTGGACTTAACCGCCAAAGAGCTGGATACGGTAATCCATACCATTGTTGAAAAAACGGTTTACTTAAATTCGGGATCGTAAAGTTTAATCAACACAGCTTACCAACAAAAAAGGGTAATCCATTTACTAATGCGATTACCCTTTTTATGTCCACTATTTTGTGATCAGGTCCAATTGCTTTTTAACTATCTCAGACCGGGCATCACTTACGCTATAGTCAAATGAACCTACGGAGGTATTTATCCTGATAACCGCTATTTTGCTATTTTTCAGTTGATCAATATCATCGTTACTAATGCTATAAGGGATACTGGTATCCGAAAAAACCGGTGTGGCGTCGTACATTATTTTTGAATAATGTTGGCCTACCGTATTTAACTGCAGCAATTTACCATTGGTGAATTTTATAACTGCAGCATAGCCATCCTGGATAACAAAATCCCAATCTCCAGCTTCTTTCGTATGGAAATAGAGCAGGTAAACCCCTCTGCCTTTTAAAATACTGCACCCAATTAAATGCAATGACAGGCTAAGTTTACTTTGCAAAGGTTCTTCTTTTGTCTCCAGGGTGGTATCGCCGGTAATTTTATCAATTACCGGCTTTTGGAGTTTTTGCGCGCCTGCATTAAAAGCCAGCAGCATTGCAGCTACTATAAAAATGCACTTTTTCATATACTGTGTAAGGTTTAGGCTATTTTAATTTTATAAATTCGTTTACTACCACTTCGCAGGCATAACGTTTGTTTCCGTCCTTGTCTACGTAGTTGCGGTTAGTTAGTTTTCCTTCAATGGCTACTTCGTCGCCCTTTTTTAAATAATCGCCCGCCAGCTTGGCCTGATTGCCCCAAAGAATTAAATTATGCCATTGGGTTTCGGTTACTTTTTCGCCCTTATCATTTTTATAGCTCTCATTAGTGGCAATTGAAAGGCGCGCTAATTTTCTGTTATTGTCAAAGTTTTTTACTTCCGGATCCATGCCTAAATTGCCTACCAGGCGTACGCTGTTTCTTAATGTGTTCATGTTGTTCAATTTTAAATTATGTTTTCTTAAATGATTGATACAAAGTTGCAGCATGCTACCAAACTTATCCGGTTAATACCCATTTATAGTCGACAATATCCATTTGCAACCGTTTGCAAACGGATGTAATATTTATTATCTTTATGGTAATGAATGAAGAAAAAGTTTGCCTTGATTGCGGCACCGTTTTGCATGGCAGGGCCGATAAAAAGTTTTGCAATGATTTGTGCCGTAACAATTACAATAACCAGCTAAACAGCAACAGTTATAACCTGGTACGAAATATCAACAACATCCTGAAACGAAACAGGCGTATTCTTGAAGAGTTAAATCCATCGGGCAAAACAAAAACCACCCGAAAAAAGCTGGCTGCAAAAGGCTTTGACTTTGAGTATCATACCCGCAGCTACCAAACTCAAAATGGTAAAATCTATCACTTTTGCTATGAATATGGCTATCTGCCGCTGGATGGAGATGAGTTTTTACTGGTAAAACGGGAGGGGGAATGATTTCGGAATGCGAAATGCCGAATGTTTTGAAGTCGGAATGCGAAATGCCGATTGCGGAATGCAAAATGCTGATTGCGGAATGCGAAATGCCGATTGCGGAATACGAAATCCAAAACATTCCGCATTTGAACTTCCGCATTCCGAATTAATAATAATTCCGCATTTGAACTTCCGCATTCCGAATTAATAAACATTCCGCATTTGAACTTCCGCATTCCGACTTCAAAATAATTCGCAAATCCGAAATAACATTATCTTTGCGGCCAGAATGATTATTCAACAATTTTACGATAAAGGCTTAGCCCACGGTTCTTATGCGGTTATAAGAACCGGAAAAATGATAGTAATTGACCCGGCGCGCGACCCTCAACCCTATTATGATTTTGCTAAACAGCATGATGCGGATATTACAGGTGTGATTGAGACCCATCCGCATGCTGATTTTGTAAGCTCGCACCTGGAGATTCATCAGACAACCGGAGCCACTATTTACGTAAGCAAACTTACCGGTGCCGATTACCCGCACGAAAGTTTTGATGATGGTGACGTTATCAAATTACATGATATCAAATTAAAAGCCGTTAATACACCAGGTCATTCGCCCGATTCTATCTGCATTTTGGTGGAAGACGAAGATGGCAAAGAACAAGCGCTTTTTACAGGCGATACTTTATTTGTAGGCGATGTTGGGCGGCCCGATTTACGTGAGAATGCAGGCAATATCACTGCAAAAAAAGAAGAGCTGGCACGCCAGATGTACCACTCCACCCGCAATAAACTGATGAAACTGCCACACAATGTGGTGGTTTACCCGGCGCACGGCCCCGGCTCATTATGCGGAAAAAATATGAGTCCCGATTTGCAAAGTACCATAGGCCGCGAGCTTCGCGAAAACTATGCGCTGCAATTGATGGACGAACTACAATTTATTAAAACACTTACCGCCGACCAGCCATTTGTACCCAAATATTTCGCAGCTGATGTAGAGATGAATAAAAAAGGTGCACCGGCATTTAAGCAAAGTGTGGCAGCTGTGCCAAAGATTGACCGCAATACGCCTTTGGATAAAAACACCCTGGTAATTGACACCCGGCCGATGGATCAATTTAGAAACGGGCATATAAAGGGTGCTATCAATTTACAGGATGGCGGCAAATTTGAAACATGGCTAGGGTCAATTGTATACCCAACCGAGCCTTTTTATTTAATTGCCAATACCGACGGGGAGCTTAATACGGCAATTTACAAAGCTGCCAAAATAGGTTACGAACAAAATATTAAAGGTGCACTGTTAGTTCCGGATAATGCGACAGAAAAAGCCCCCGAATTGGATATCTATATTTTTACCGCCCAATCAGAAAATTATACTGTAGTTGACGTGCGCAACCCTAACGAAACGGAGAGCAACCTGATATTTAATCACGCTGATACTATACCGCTGCCGGAATTACGCGAACGTGTTGGCGAAATTCCAACTGATAAGCCAATAGTGGTGCATTGCGCCGCAGGTTACCGTTCGGCTGCAGCTGCAAGTATTATTGCTGCTGCCATAAATACGGTTCCGGTTTTTGATTTGAGTGAAACAATTGTCGATATTCAAAACAAAACATTGCAATCAATCGGCTAATTTAACGCTTAGCTATGAACCATGAACAAGTGCCCGGACTACAAATAGTTGAAACCGCTGATGGGTCAAAAACCATTTATAATCCACAGGTTGGCGAAAACTATCATTCCAAACATGGTGCCCTGCAAGAGAGTAAGCACGTATTTGTAAACTCGGGCTTAGCCTATTTTTTACATAACGAAAGCAGACTGATGCAGGAACCTGCCGTATCTATTTTAGAGGTGGGTTTTGGTACCGGGCTAAACTTTTTGCTAAGCGCTGATTTTTGCGTTGATGAAAAAGTTAAGCTCGATTATACCGGCATTGAAGCCTATCCGCTAAGTTCAGAAATGATTGGCCAAACGGGTTATGAAAAATATATTTCGGCCGAAATCTGGGGCAATTTCCTTAATCATTATCAGAACAGTCTGATAGGTACCGAGGCCATCACCCCAAATTGCCAACTGCAAATTGCCAACTGCAAACTGCTCAACTTTCAATCGGCCAAAAAATACGATGTTATTTATTTTGATGCATTTGCGGCCACCAACCAACCCGAAATGTGGGATAAAACTGCTATAGCGCACACTGTACAGTTTTTGAAGCCGGGAGGTGTATTTGTAACCTATGCCATCACCGGAAACCTTAAACGGGCAATGAAAGCGCTGGGCTTTAAAGTTGAAAAGGCCCAGGGCGCGCCGGGGAAAAGAGAAATGCTGAGAGCGGTGAAATTGGTATAAACAAGTTTTCATTGTAGCCACATACCTGGGAAAACAGGGAAATCGCTTTTAAAAATTTGCTGTCAAAATATTCATCAATTTAGTGAGCGGGAATGGAGTTGGTTATGATAATTACTACTATAGCGATGGGTTTTAAACCCATCGCTATGGAAAAGGCCGCCAGAAAATTTTAAAAGCGATTGCCCTGACCTGCGAAAAACTAATCTCCAATCTCTAACCACTAATCACTATTTTTACATCAAACATTTTTTATGGCATTAATACCTCCGTCAACTGCGGGCACACCCGAAACTGCATTTACCCGCTTACTTACCATTATGGATGATCTGCGTTTAAATTGCCCGTGGGACAAAAAACAAACGCTCGAAAGTCTTCGCCATTTGACTATTGAAGAAACCTACGAACTATCTGACGCGATATTAAGCGCCGATATGCCCGAGATAAAAAAGGAGCTGGGCGATATTATGCTGCATTTGGTATTTTATGCGCGGATCGCTTCAGAAACGAATGATTTTAATATCACAGACGTATTAAACAGTATTTGCGATAAACTGGTAAACCGCCATCCGCATATTTATGGCGATGTTGATGTGCAAAACGAAAATGATGTAAAACGCAACTGGGAGCAAATAAAGCTTAAAGAGGGTAATAAATCAGTGTTGGGAGGTGTTCCGTTATCATTACCGGCATTGGTAAAAGCATCGCGTATACAGGAAAAAGCACGTGGCGTTGGGTTCGATTGGGAAGAGAAAAGCCAGGTTTGGGCCAAGGTTGAAGAAGAGTTGCAGGAGTTTAAAAACGAATTTAATGCCGAAGACGAAAGCACCATCGATCATGAAAAAGCCGAAGGCGAGTTTGGCGATCTCTTATTCTCGCTGATCAACTATGCCCGCTTTATCAACATAAACCCCGAAGATGCCCTGGAGAAAACTAACCGGAAGTTTATTAAACGTTTTCAATACCTGGAAACAAAAGCAAAAGAAAGCGGCAAACAACTGCACGATATGAGTTTGGCCGAAATGGATATTTTTTGGGAAGAAGCCAAAAAAATATAAAATATGCTGATATATTGTAGCGTTATTAGGTTAATTAACGTAAACCCTAAAAATTAGCGTATGAAATCTAAATTACTTTACTTATTTCTTTCGGTTATAGTATTAGCAAGCAGTTGTGTGGGCAACAAAGCGACGCCTACACCGGTTAATTACCCATCCGGAACTTTTACAGGCCAGTTCAGGCTGATACGTACAAACCTGAATACGGGTGTGCATGATACCTCTTTGGCAAACATACAACTTACCATGAATCTAACCACCGGTTTTGCAGTTACCGGCGATACTTCAACTGTACACGCAGGAAGCCATGGTGGATACGTTATTAATGCTACTTATATTGATTTTCAGGATGTAACCTATCCTAAAACCGGCACACCAACAAAAACGCACCTTAGTGGTGATTATGAGTATTATTACGACGGATCTTCGATACTTCAAATGCTGGCCGCCAGCCCGCTTGATACCGTTGTTCTGCAGTATGATATGAAAAAAACCAACTAATATTCAGGTTGATCAGGTTGTTTGATTAAAAACGAAAGTTCATTTCCTATGGCTCAGTATTAATCTAATTAACTTATTTTCAATATACTGTAGCAATACCTTCCTTTTTCCCGTAAAGGACAATAAACAAATTAAAATACAGGCAGAACTAAACACACTTAATGCATCAACCCAGAGGCATGGCTGAAGACGAAATCATCAGCAAATGCAAAACAGGTAGCCTAAAACATCAGGAAATGCTGTATAAGCTTTTCTATGGCTACGCTATGGGTATTAGTTTACGCTACAGCTTAAACAGAGATGATGCATTAGAAGTTGTAAATGATGGATTTATAAAAATATTTAACGCCATAGGAAACTATAACAGCGATAAACCTTTTAAAGCGTGGCTGCGTACCATTGTGGTAAATACGGCCATCGACCGCCGTCGCAAGGATTTAAAATTTCAATTGAATATTGAACTTGACGACGCCATGCCATTAAGCACGGGAGCGAAAGCTATAGATGACCTAAACGTACAGGACATACTAAAGCTGATGAATGAGTTACCGGCAATTCAACTAACCATTTTTAACCTGTATGAAATTGATGGATATAACCATGATGAAATAGCCGGGTTATTATCTATACCGCCAAGCTCATCGCGTGTTTATTTGAGCCGGGCAAAAGAACGATTAAGAAATATGTTAAAGGCAGAAGCACAAAACAATGGACGAACAACTGGATAACGAACTAAAAAAGCGTATACAACAGGTGTTTGAAAATTTTGAAGACACCACAGCCGATGAAGGCTGGTTGTTGCTGCGTGAAAAATTCCCGGAAAAGGAATCGAAGCGCCGCGGCTTGATATGGCTTTGGTGGGGCTCAGCCGCCGCTGTTTTATTTATATTTTTAGGGATAGGACTATGGTATTTTAATAAAAACGAGGCAAATGTTCAGCAAAAAAACTATGCTGCACAATCCGCAAAGCATAATAAACTGCAAAGTGCTGTCGCGAAAAAAGCTCCAATTGATACCGTTAAAAATGTACAGCCCGGACAAGCACAATCACAAATTGCAGACGCATCAGGCAAAAACAACAATGTAGAGAAACACGCCCCTCAACAAGTGCAACAAAATCAGAGAGAAGTTGCGTCTATTCAAGCTGCAAGGAACGACACGGTAAATAAAAATTCATCACGGGGTGCAAAAAGCAGTCTGTACTCATCTAAAAACAGTCTCATCGCTAAAAACAAGGTTACTTCACAGCAAACTAACGTTAATTCGGACAAACAGGGTTCAGAAAAATCTTATCAGCAGGCTTTAGCTGGTTCAACCAAACAGAACAGAGGTAAAACTAATAAAAAGGCGCTGTCGCCGCTACCGGCCGGAACCGACAAAACGACGCAGGAAAGTTTAGCAGCAAACAATGAAACAGATAACACGAATAACCCTGTAGGCACGAAGCCACAAGGTCAGATTACCGCAAGTACCAAAACAGATACAGCAGCAATTAACAAAATCGCCGCTATGCCAAAACCGGCAAAGAAAACCATAGCTGATATGTTTGCGGAGGACAAGCAAATTACGTTGAAGAAAAAGAAAGACGATACAAAAACCAATGAAAAACGGGTTCATTTTGGTGTTTACGCAGCCACCTATTTCAGCTACGCAAAAGGCAGTACTGATGAAGTAAACATGGGTGCGGGCTTTTCTTCGGATATTAAAATCAGCAATAACCTTAAACTGGTTACGGGGGTTGCCATAGGGCAAAACACATTAAGTTATCCCGGCACATCCTCTGTTGACGCGGCAGCATCACCTTACTCATTTGCGCCAAGCACCAACGTTGCCGCGGCCTATTTAAGCTATGCGCAGGTTGCTACGCCATCAATTAAAAACTACAATGCTAATTTGGTTGGGTTGGATATCCCGTTAAATCTTAAATACGAAATCAATCCGAAAAAAAGCGACACTTATATTCTTGCAGGTTTAAGTTCAGGAACATTTATTAACGAATCTTATACCTATTTTTATAACTATCCAGCTTTAAATTCGTCCACATTACAGCAAACTCAGGGAGCAACTACCAGCAAGAGCTTCAACAGCTTTTATTTTGCTAAAACGCTTAACCTGGCATTTGGCGTAGGCTACCCAATAGGAAATAACCACCTGGTAATTGAGCCGTTTTTAAAATACCCTTTAGAAGGACTTGGCTCCCAACAGATAAGATTTGGAGCCGGGGGAATAAACTTAAAATTCAACTTCCTGCCTAAAAAATAAATAGCAAAGCACAAATACCCAACCATATTTTACACATCGGGCTTTTTGCTTTCTGCTCTAAGCTTTAAGCTTTCCGCTCTAAGCTCCCCTTACTTAAATCTTATCGCTTTAACTGGTGTAATTCTGGTTACCAACATGGAGGGGCCAATCATCACCAACAGACAAATAATTAGGGTACCTGCGTTTAAAGATATCAGATCCATCCAGTTAAATTGAATGGGTACAAAGTTCATGTAGTACGATGCCTGGTCGAGTTTAAAAAAGTGAGTGCTGTATTGAAAATATCCACACCCCAGGCCAAATATATTCCCCAGCAGCATTCCCAGGCTTATCAGGTAAAAGGCGTTATATAAAAACACTTTTCTGATGCTCCAATTTGTGGCGCCGAGGGCTTTTAACATACCAATCATAGTAGTACGCTCCAATATCATTATTAACAGGGCTGATATCATATTGATTACGGCCACCATTATCATCAAAACCAAAACAACTTTGGTATTGCCATCCAATAAACCGAGCCAGGCAAATATGGCGGGGTAATTATCAACTACGGTATATGATTTTAGCTTTACAGGCAATATGCCGTTTATAACATCGCTTGCTTCATCTAAGCGGTCAAAATCAGCAATCTTAATCTCATACCCTCCGATTTCGTCATCGTGCCAATTATTAAGGCGGGTAATTAACGATAAATCGCCAACTACAAAGCTCTTATCAACATCTTCGATGCCAAAACTATAAATTCCTCTTATAGTAAAGGGGCGCACCCGCAGCGGCTCCTGCACAAAGTACATCAAAATTTTATCGCCAACCTTTAGCCGCAGGCGGTTGGCAATTATTTGCGATATGAGCAATTGTTTTTTTGATGCGGTGGTATCTTTAAAATCAATAACATCACCGGCAATCATATTTTTTTTAAAAAAGGACCAGTCGTAATTTTTATCTACGCCTTTAAGTACAATGCCTTCAATCTCATCTTTTGATTTGATGATGCCCGGCTTGTTGGCGAAGGGCATAACATTGGTGATTAAAGGATTACGTAAAGCTTTTTTCTCAAACCCTGCATTTGCCTGGAAAGGCGAGTTTTCGAACGAGTTGTTCAGATCGAACTTTACCACTTGCAA
>Ga0206833_1191_pt1 | contig 15653 bp, 13 predicted proteins | sample Alteio_BWOrgCont_32_FD_152891 | JGI IMG/M metagenome (GOLD analysis project Ga0206833, IMG submission 152891) | Enriched cells from forest soil in Barre Woods Harvard Forest LTER site, Petersham, Massachusetts, United States -... | ecosystem: Environmental > Terrestrial > Soil > Temperate forest >... | reverse complement strand
CCTCTGCGCTCTCGCCGGGGCCGGCATGACGGCGATGTTGCACGAATTGGTTTACAAGATGACGGAAATCTATCGGAAGCTGCGTCCGGACTTTCCTTGTGGATACGAGAAATATGACGCGAATGAAATCGCGGGGAAGGTTCTCATATGCCCGCCGAGTGCCAGCCGCTCGGCGATGATCACTCGAATCAAACACCGGCGGACTGCGGCGTTGACAGGCTGGGCGGTCGAGCGTGGGGCAAGGTTTCGGTATGGTTGCGACTCGGTGTTTCCGCTCTCTGATCACGCGGATTACGACGATCTGGTCCGCTACGTGGAGTTAGTGAAGCCGGGGCGGGTGCTGACTTTGCACGGATTTGCGTCGGAATTTGCTGCGGACCTTCGCCGGCGGGGTGTGGAGGCTTGGGCACTGACGGGCGAGAATCAACTGGAATTGAATCTGGCCTTGTGACGGGAGCAGTCGAAAAAAAGGAGAAAAAGCATTGACACTCCTGTCATCTGATACTAAAAGATATCTCATATGAGAGTAAAAGAGTCACCACCACCATGGGGGGGATTGGTCTGGAACATCGTACGCGGCTCCGATGATGAGGAGGTATGCGACCCCGCAAACCTGATCGCTCAGATACAGGTCGGCCTGCCCGTGAGCGAGTTGGACGCGCTCCAAAATACCCTGGATGTGCCAATCGAAAGCCTTGCGCCCAAGCTCGGCATCTCGAAGGCCACCCTGCACCGCCGCAAGGTCGCCGGGCGGCTGGAGCCGGGCGAGTCTGACCGTGTTGTGCGGTTTGCCCGCCTGATGGGCAAGGCAACAGAAGTATTTGATGGGGAGGAAGCTGCGCGGAGATGGCTTTCTTCTCCCCAACATGGCCTGGGTGGCGAGACGCCCCTCAACTATGCGATGACCGAGCTGGGTGCGCGGGAGGTAGAGAACCTCCTGGGCCGCATCGAGTACAGCGTCTATTCCTAATGCTTGAAGCCTGGCGCATCGTCAGGGAACGGCGTGCCGCCACGGCTTTTTCCGGGGAGGGGGCGTTGGAGTACGGTGGCCGCTGGAATCTGCCCGGTACGCGCATGGTATATGCCAGCGAGAGCATGGCGCTGGCTGCGCTCGAATTGCTCGTTCATCTCATCCCTCCGGTGACCTTTAAGTACAAGTCGATCCGGATCGAATTCGACGAGACTTTGGTCAGCGGTTTGGACACGGTGGAATTGTTCGACGGTTGGACGATGTCGCCTCCGTCTTTGATTACACAACGGCTCGGCACCCGGTGGGCGGCAGAATTGCGCTCCGCGGTCCTGGCAGTCCCGAGTGCAATCATTCCGGAGGAGACCAATTACCTCATCAATCCGCTGCACGCCGATTTCTCGCGCATCAAGCTCGATGCCGCGCAGGATTTTACCATCGATTCCCGCCTCCTTCAGGCGCGGAAGCCCTTATGACTTTGCCCACACGGCGTCCCGCCCGGCGCGCAGGCAGCGGATCGCCCCCTCGCGCCGCAATTGCGCGAGCGTCCGGTTGATCGTGGCCTGGCTGATGCCGGGGCAGGCGCGCTTGACTTCCCCAACCCGGAATTCCTCGGGCAGCCGCCGCACGGTGTCCACGATCATTTCGCGCTTGGCCCCATGGCGTACCGTTATCGCGCCGATGCGTTTCTCGAATTCGCGGCAGCAGCCGAGCATCACCACCCCGAGAAAATACTCCCACCATGGGACCAGGCTGTGCCGGCCTTCGTGCCAGCCGCGAGACGAGTCCAGCAGCGTGTCGTAATAGGAGCGCTTGGTGCGCTCGATCATTTGCTCGAGGCTGATGAAGCGTCCGACTTCGTAACCCGCCTGGTAGAGCAGCAGCAGCGTCAGCAGCCGGGCAGTGCGGCCATTCCCATCGAGAAAGGGATGGATGCAAAGGAAATCGAGAACGTACGCGGGGATGAGTAGCAGCGGCTCGATCGCGCCGCCCGCCCGCGCCTCGAGGAAGCGCCTGTGCAATTCCTCCATCGCCTGCGGAGTCTCGCGCGCCGGGACGGGCTTGAAACGCAGCCGCCGCGTGCCATCCGGGAGAGTCTCGGTGATTTCGTTGTCGGCATGCTTCCACTCGCCGCCGCGTCCGGTGGAGAACCGGTACAGATCCTCGTGTACCTGGAGCACGAAGGCGGTCGTGAAAGGCATGTGCATTGCCTTGACGTGAATGTTCTGCAGGACGTCCCGGTAGCCGGCGATTTCCTGCTCGGGCCGGTTCCGCGGCTTGGTCCGGCGCGCTACGATATCGGCGATGCGCTCGTGCGGGGCAACGACGCCTTCGATCCGGTTCGACGACTCCGTGCTCTCGATCTCTGCCGCGTGTTGCAACGCTTTGAGCACCTGGGGCGCCTGCTCGACGTAAAGCTGCTGGCGGCCCTTGTATTCACCGAGCTGCCGAATCGTCTGAAGGAGACCCTGCGAGAGGGGCTGCCGCTCGATGACGCCATTGAGGAAGGAACGCATGACACGTTAATATGATCATTATTCCAGAAATGATCAAGTTAACATCTCGTTTATGCTCGTTTCCAATCAACCATGCATTTCCACACGGATTGACCCTCCGAGACACTTGCGCATTGCGGGGCGGGACGCTACGAAATCTCCTCGTGCAAAGTATTATCGCGCATGCGCCGGGCCGGGTCGAGCTCCTGGGGAATCACACCGATTACAACGAAGGCCTGGTGCTCTCGGCGGCCATTGACCGCGGCGTCACAGTTCACGGCGGTCCCCGGACAGACGGGCGCATCTCGCTCACCTCGCTGGCGCTGGAGAAGCGCGTCACCGTCCCGATTCAGGACTTCGACAAGCAAAAAGACGAGGATTGGGCGAACTACGCGCTTGGGGTGGTCCGGACGTTTGCGAACCACGGCTTCCAGATGAGCGGCTTTGCGATGGAAATCGTCAGCGACCTCCCCATCGGCGCCGGGCTGTCCAGCTCGGCTGCCATCGAGGTGGCCACGGCGACATTTCTCCGGAAGATATTCCATTGGGATATCGAGCCGCTTCGACTCGCGAAACTGTGCCGGCAGGCGGAGAACGAATTTGTCGGAGTCAATTGCGGCCTGCTCGACCAGGTTTCCTCGGTCTTTGGGAAAAAAAACTCCGCGATCTACCTGGATTGCCGCCAGGAGACAGTCGAGACGATTCCCTTCCCGGGCGAGGTGGCATTGCTCATCACCCATTCCGGCATCAAGCACGCGCTCGTCGGCGGCGAATATAATGAGCGCCGCGAGCGCTGCTTCAGCGCCGCGAAGAAAATGGGAGCGCGGGCCCTGCGGGATGTGACCTCCGGGGAACTCGAGGGATCCCGGGACAAGCTGACCAACCTGGAGTACCGCCGCGCCGCGCACGTCGTCGGCGAGATCGAGCGCGTCAGCCAGGGCATCGAATTCCTCCGGACCGGCAACTCTCGCGGCTTTGGCGAGCTGATGTACGCCTCGCACGAGAGTTCGCGGACCAATTTCGAGAACAGCATCCCCGAACTCGATATGCTGGTCCACATCGCCCACGACGAGGATGCCGTCTTTGGGTCGCGCCTGACGGGCGGCGGCTTCGGCGGGGCCACCGTATCTCTCATCGAGGCCAGCCAGGCGCAACGGATCGCGGAAAAAATGGAGAAGGAATACAAAAAGCAGACGGGAAACGAGTGCCGCACCTACCTCTGCGAGATCGACGACGGCGCCAGGTAGGGCAGGGGATCGCACTCATCTGTGGGTGGCAAATGCCGCCGGTCTGCGTATAATCGTCCCCTATGGATCGCCTGGATAAAATCACGGACGCCATTCTCGCCTCGTACGAGACCGGCGGGGGCATCAATAACATCGACGGGTCGAATCTCCCCTCGAAGCGCGCCATCGCGGCCATTTGCGAAGACTTGCTCCAGTTGCTCTTTCCCGGCTTCCACGATCAGGAGCCGATTCACTCCCAGCACCTCCGGCGCGCCACCAGCTACCGGGTCCAAAGCGTGGCCGACCGCCTCGAGGAGGAGATTTGCAAGAGCCTTCGCCTGGACAAGCCCGATTGCCCCAAGCTCGAGGCGGAGAGCATCCTCTGCCAGTTCCTGCGCGAGTTGCCGGCCATCCGCGAATTGCTCCGCACCGACGTCGATGCCGCCTTCAACGGCGACCCCTCCGCGGCCAGCCGCGACGAGGTGATCGTGTCCTATCCGTTCCTCGAAGCCGTTGCGATCCAGCGCATGGCGCACGTCCTTTACCTGAAAAACCTGCCGCTGCTCCCGCGCATCATGACTGAGTGGGCGCACTCGCGCACCGGCACGGACATTCATCCCGGCGCTCAGATTGGCGAATATTTTTTCATCGATCACTGCACCGGCACGGTAATTGGCGAGACGTGCCAGATCGGCACGCACGTGAAAATGTACCAGGGCGTTTCGTTGATCGCGCGGTCGCTGGCCGGCGGCCAATCCCTTCGCGGAACCAAGCGCCATCCGACCATCGAGGACGGCGTGACGATCTATGCCGGCACCACGATCATGGGTGGCGATACCGTCATCGGCGCCGGCAGCACCATTGGCGCGAACGTCTTCCTCACGCATTCCGTCCCGCCGCGCTCGCTCGTATTCTACGAGGAGAAGCAATTGCAGATTCTGGACAAGGACAATCGGGACGCCGCACTGGATTGGATGATTTAAAATTGCCGATTTTCGGAACACGGTCCTCCCACGATTGCGGGACGTTGCAAGCCGCGCTCATTAGCAATTCTCCCCCATGGTCTACCTCGACTACAACGCCACGACGCCCCTCGCGCCCGAGGCGATGGAGGCCATGCTCCCATATTTGCGCGAGCATTACGGGAATCCCTCCAGCATTCACGGCGCTGGCCGCACGACGCGGGCCGCGATCGATGACGCGCGCGACCAGATGGCGCGGCTCCTCGGTGCGCGTCCCCACGAGGTGATATTCACCGGAGGGGGAACGGAATCCGACAATCTCGCAATCCTCGGTCTCGCCCGCGCGCACCCGGGCCGGCATCTCGTGACCGCTGCGCCCGAGCATCACGCCGTGTTGCGCGCGTTCGAGCACCTGGAGCGCCACGAGGGATTTCGCGTCACATATCTGCCGGTGGATGAGAATGGTCGCATCGATCCGCAGCAACTCGCCGCATCGATCACCCCGGAGACGTCGCTGGTCTCAATCATGACCGCCAACAACGAAACCGGCGTGACCCAGGACATGGCTGCGATCTCGGCCATTTGCCGCGAGCGCCGCGTGCTGCTCCACACGGACGCGGTGCAATCCTTCGGCAAGGAACCGTTGGAAACGACCCTCTACGACGCTGTTTCTCTCGCCGCGCACAAATTTCACGGCCCGGTCGGCGCGGGCGTGCTGTGGCTCCGCTCCGGCCTCACGATCCAGAGCATCCAGCACGGCGGCTCGCACGAGAATCAACGCCGCCCCGGCACGGAGAACGTCGCCGCCATCGTCGGCATGGCCGCCGCCGCGGAACTCGCGCTCGCCTCCATGGAATCGGACCGTCCCCGCCTCGCCGCACTTCGCGACCGCCTCTGGGAGGGCGTTCGCTCAGCCGCTCCGGAGGCCGTGCGCAACGGCCGGTCGGAGACGCAACTCGCCAATACCCTCAACGTCAGCTTTCCCGGCCTCGACGGCGAAGCCCTGCTCATCAATCTCGACCTCGAAGGCATTTGCGCGTCAAGCGGCTCGGCTTGCATGGTCGGTTCGATAGTCCCGTCGCACGTTCTCACCGCCATGGGCCGTTCGCCGCAAGTCGCGCAGGCAACCGTGCGGTTTTCGCTGGGAAAATGGACGACGGAAGGGGAAATTGTGGAAACCATCGGCGTCCTGCCGCGCATCATGTCGCGGCTGCGGGATGCCGACGCTCCAGCCCGCTCAAGGTGAAAGACTGCCAGCTCGATTTCATCGAAATACTCGAGAGACCGGTCGCGCCCATCCGCGCCGCCGCTCGAGAACTGCCCGACCTCGAGGAAATCGCGCGTGTGCTGCTGCGTGGCATCGGTTGCGCCGAATTGGCGAAGACGGTCCGCGTCCTCTGGCACTCGCGCCTGCGCACAACCGCCGGCCAGGCCCTTTACACTAAGTCCCTCGTCCGCATGAATCCAAAGCTCGTCCAATTTGGTGCGGAAGAAATCGACAGAACCCTGCGCCACGAACTGGCGCATCTCGTCGCCCGTTTCCGCGCCGGCCGCAGGCGGATCGACCCCCACGGTCCCGAGTGGCGCCGCGCCTGCCACGATCTCGGCATCGCCAATGAAGGGCGCTGCCATGATTTGCCGTTGCCCCGCTCCCGCCAGCGCGTGCGCCACAAATACCGCTGTCCCCATTGCAAACGCGAATACGCCCGCGTGCGCCCATTCCGCCGCGCCGTGGCCTGTCTCGAGTGCTGCCGCACCCATTCGCGCGGTGGGTACGATGACCGGTTTCGATTGGTGAAGGTGAGGGAACCTAAACCAGCCGACACACCCTAATTCGACGTGCCGGTCAGTTCGAAATCGCCGCAATCGAATGCCACCATATTCGAGATTCTCGTGATCAGGAATTCCTGCAGCATTTTGCCATCGCTCTGAAAGACGACCAACGGATCGCCTGGGGCGGAGCGTCCAAACGCAGTCCATTTCAGATTCGGCGTTTGGCTGATTTGCTTGAGGGGCAAGCCGTCGAAAAGTTCGAGCCAGCTTCCCTTTGGATCCAAAGCGACGGAAAGCTCAGCGCTGCCCGCGCGGTCGCGATCGAGCGGATTACCAACGAGGCCGACGTGGATTTTGTCCTGTGGAACGAACGGCTTCCCGTTCGGAAAGTTGAGCGTGGGGAGCGCGGAGGCGAGGGAGTCTGGAACGGGCGGTGCAGGCGTGGGCGAGGGGGATGTCGTCGCGGCATTTGAACCCGATGCGGCGGGCGAGGGCGCCGGCGCGGGACGTACCGCAACCGCGCCCACCATATATCCGCTTGCACTGTAATGGCCCGGAGGAAGCGCGTGTCCCGCATCATCCATCCCGTCCCAAAACGTGATAAACCCATCGAGCGCGGCAACGAATTCATCCGCACCCGCCTCGCGGTGAAGCACGCGAACAAGCTTCCCGTTCTCATCATAAATACCGAGCGAGATCGTCCCCTCCATCGGAGGCGGCACGAACATGAGCTTCACTCGCCCCTTCTTAAGGAGCGAAGGAGTCGGCGTAGCCGTGGGTGTTGGAGCAAGTACAGGAGTTGGAGAAACTCTTGGAGCCACAGATGCCGCGGCTGTCGAGCCAGGGGAGGGGAGAGGAGAGGCTGATGGAGTGGGCGAAACACCTTGGGCCATCGCCGAGCCCGCGAGCAATAAAATGATCGCCCCAAAAACGAAGCGCGCCCTGCGCGCCCGTTTGTTTTCGAATTTCGTCCCGCAACTGCGGGATCGAATTTCGATTTTTCCCGAACTGTTCATATGGATCATCAATCGGGCACCGGCTCCCGCCGCTCAGATGTAATACCGCCAGTTCAGATTCGGGAAAATATTGTCCCTCCACTCGCAATTCTTAAGAAACTCCTCATCCACATCGTTGCACCGCAGTTGATCGTACAGCCGCGTAAATCGCAGCAGATGATCCTTCGTCCGCTTCGTCGCATAACTCTTCGCCGTGCCCGTCTTCATCAGGAATGCCCAGTCGCTCGATTGCGCCAGCAGCAGTTCCCGCGCGAGCTGCCGCAGCACCCGTTCCTGGAAGGGCGTCGCGCTCTCCCGGTAATGCCGCGCGATTTCCGTCATCCGCCGCGCCGCCGCGTGCAGATGCGGATAAATCCACGAGTTGCTCTCATCCAGCCACACTTCCCAATACCCCTTGTGCCCCCAGCTCGATGCGCTCGGCACCAGCATTTGCAGCGTCGTATGGCTCGCAAGGTAACGCCCTGGAGTCGTCAGCTCAAAGTCATGCTGGTCGTACACCGACTTGCGAATGAACAAATTCAAAAACTCCGGCCCCTCGAACCACCAATGCCCGAACAACTCCGCGTCGAACGGGCTCACCACGATCGGATCCATCGCCGAATTCTCCCGCAGATGCCGGATTTGCTGCTGCCGGTTCCACATGAAATTCCCCGCGTGCGAATCCGCCGCCGCCATCGCCCACGGCCGGTGGTAGATATCCTTGTCCCGCGTCCGCCCCGTGATGCGATGATATTTGATTCCCGTAAATTTTCGCATCCCATCCGCCGGCAGAAACGGGCGCACAGTCTCAATGGGCAGGTCCATGCCGATATCGCGGTAAAAATCACGGTACGCCGGATCGCCCGGGTAACCCTCCTCCGCGCTCCACACCTGGCGCGACGAATCGCGGTCCCGCGCGAACGCCGCCACACCGCTCGGCGTGAATACCGGCGTGTAAATCGCATAACGCGGCCGCGGATTCCCGAACATGATCCCGTGCGCGTCCATGATGAACCACCGCAGATTCGCCTCCTGCAGCACATTCTCCAGGCCCGGCACGTAGCCGCATTCCGGCAGCCAGATTCCCACGGGATCGCGCCCGAAAGTCTCGCGATGATAATCCCGCGCGATCAAAATTTGCGCCCGGATCGCCTCCGGAAAATTCGCCATCAGCGGCAGAAACCCATGCGTCGCCGCGCAAGTGATGATCTCCAGCGACCCGTGCTCCTGCAATTGCGCGAACGGCTTCACGATATCGCGCCGCCAGCCATCCACGAATAGATTCCGGCACGTGATGAACCGCTCCAGGTACATCCGCGCCAGTTCATTCAGCCGGCTGTCGTGCCGCGTCCGGTCCAGTTCGCTGCGCGCCAGCTCGATTGCCCGCTCGATGTATCGCACATACCGGTCCTGCAGCAGCGGATCGCGCAGCATCGAGCACAGCGTCGGCGTCAGCGAGGTCGTGAGCTGGAAGGGCACTCCTTCGTCCGCCATGCGCCACAGCACCTGCAGCAGCGGCAGATAAGTCTCCGTGATCGCCTCGTAGAGCCAATCCTCTTCCAGAAATTCGTCATACTCCGGATGTCGCACGTAAGGGAGATGCGCGTGCAGGACGAGCGCTAGAAAGCCGTTGGACATGTTCGCTTCTCCGGGTGAGGGGGAAGGCTAGGAGACCGGCTTCGAAATGGGAAGGGGATTTCGGAAATTGCTGATCGCTCGGAAAATCCACGCGTTCACACCGCGTAATCCTTCAGAATCTGCCGGATCCCCCGCAACGGAATGCCGATCCACGCCGGCCTGTTATTGAGTTCATACCCGATTTCATACACCGCCTTCTCCAAAAGAAACGCGTCGATCAGCATCTCCACATCTTCGCGCTTATCCGGGATGAACGCCGCGCCCTCCGCCCTTTCCAGATACGCCTGCAAATACGCGCTCGCGATCCAATTCGCCCAATGCTCCGCCCATGGCTCGAGCAGTGGCACATCCTCCGGCCGCACCGTTTGCTGCCGCATCGAGAGCGCCGTGTGCGCCGCATAATGGAACGAGCGCATCATCCCCGCCACGTCGCGCAACGCGCACCGTTTCAGCTTCCGCTCGCTCAGCGAGCGCGTCGGCTCGCCCTCGAAGTCGATGATCACAAAATCCTTTCCCGTATTCAGCACCTGCCCCAGATGAAAATCCCCGTGCGTCCGAATCTTCGCGCAATGGATCTTCCGCCGCAGCAGCATGGAGATGCGCGCGAGGATATCCGGCTCCCCGCCGATCACTTCCAGCACCAGCTTGCGCAAATCACCCTCCAGGTGCGGCAGCGTCCGCTGCAGTTGCGCCATCGTCCGCCGCAGCGATCCGCGGATCGATTGATAAATCGACCGCTGGTGAAACGACGTGAACGGCTCCGGCGCAAAATTCGCATCCATCTCCTCGCCGGCCAGCGCGATATGCATCTGCGCCGTCCGCGTCCCAAGTTGCCGCGCCCGCTCCGGATACACGCCGCCGATCAATCCCGTCAGCAGCGCGCTCGCCTTTTCATTCGGCGTGAATAGCGACAGCGCCGGCACCGTTGCCGGATCGGGCCTCGCTTCCAGCACACGCTCATAAAATCGCCCCAGCGAATCCAGCGTCGATGCCCACGCATCTCCCTCGTTCGGCACCAGTCCCAGCAGCAGCCCCAGCACCCGCGTCTCCCCGCGCGGACCCCGGTACTCAATCGATCCGCCGAACGGCGGCACATTCTCGAAATGCCTCCGCTCGCTCAAATAACGCAACACCTCCGCATCCGGGTTGGTCCCTTCCTCGATTCGCCGGTACAGCTTCAGGAACCAGCGATCCTGGTAAATGATCGAGCTGTTGCTCTGCTCCACCTTCAGCACCCGCGATACGCCCGGCGCGCCATCCGCCGCCAGCAGCGCGCCGGGATACCCGCTCACCGTTCCGCACGTCGTGCGCTGCGATTTCTGCCCCGCCATCAATTCAAAAATCGCCTCGCGGAATCTCTCATCATGCACCGCATCGAACAGGATCGCGCTCTCCTCCGCTTCAGTTGAGAATTGCGCGATGATCCCATGCGGCGCATCGCGTTCGATCGCCGCCGCCGCCGGCCCCGTCGCGATTTGCAGCGGCAGCAGGTACGTCTCCGCGCCTCCGTCGAAATACGCCAGATCGATCAGCACAATTTGCGCCGCCTCATTCTCGCCCATCGGGATCCGCTCCGCCACGCGCGCACTGCGGATGCTGCGCGTCTTCCCGCCGAACCATCGGCACGCATTCAGATAAGCAGGCAGCAGGCGGCTCTCGAATGTCTCCGTCAGCACCCCGTCCAGCAGCGCATCCAGGTCCGGCGCCGCATTCAGCACGGGCGGCGTGTACTCCGCGCTCGCAGCCGCCGCGGCCTCCGCGCCCTGGATCGCCAGCCAGTACACATCGTGCGGTCCCAGCGTGAACACATAGGGCGCCTGCGGCTTGACGATCGGGAAACGATTCCGGCTGAACACCTCCACCGGCGTCTGCCCCGCGAATGCCGTCAAATCCAGCTCCGCCACCTGCGCGAACCGCGACAGATTCGCCACCACCAGCACCGTCTCGCCCTCATACTGCCGCGTGTACGCGATCACCTTCCCATTCTCCACCGGCAGGAATTGCGTCGTCCCCCGGCTGAACGCCCGGAACCGTTTCCGCATCGACAGCACCCGCCGCTCCCACCACAGCAGCGACGACAGATTCCGCTCCTGGTTCTCCACGTTCACCGCTTCATAATGATACTCCGGATCGATAATGATCGGCAGGTAAAGCTCCTGCGGATTCGCCCGCGAGAATCCCGCGTTCCGGTCCGGGCTCCATTGCATTGGCGTCCGCACCCCGTTCCGGTCGCCCAGGTGAAAATTATCCCCCATCCCGATCTCGTCCCCATAATAGATCACCGGCGTCCCCGGCAGCGAGTACAGCAGCATCGAGATCAATTCCGTCTTCCGCCGTGACCCTCCCAGCAATGGCGCCAGCCGCCGCCGGATCCCCAGGTTGATCCGCGCCCGCGGATCGGACGCGTACATCCGGTACATGTAATCCCGCTCCTCGTCCGTCACCATCTCCAGCGTCAATTCGTCGTGATTGCGCAGGAACGTCGCCCACTGGCAATTCTCCGGGATCGCCGGCGTTTGGTCCAGGATGTCGATGATCGGAAATCGGTCCTCCATTTGCAGGCTCATGAACATCCGCGGCATCAGCGGGAAATTGAAATTCATGTGGCACTCGTCCCCGTCGCCGAAGTACGCCCCCGCATCCTCCGGCCATTGATTCGCTTCCGCCAGCAGCATCCGGTTCCGGTACCGCGAGTCGATATGCCGCCGCAATTCCTTGAGATAAGCATGCGTCTCCGGCAGGTTCTCGCAGCTCGTTCCCTCCCGCTCGTACAGGTACGGCACCGCGTCCAGCCGCATCCCATCGACACCCATATCCAGCCAAAAATCGACCACCTGGTTCACCGCGTCGTGCACCGCCGGATTGTCGAAATTCAAATCCGGCTGGTGCGAATAAAATCGGTGCCAGAAGTATTGCTTCGCCACCGGATCGTACGTCCAGTTCGATGGCTCGAAATCCTTGAAGATGATCCGCGCATCCGCGTAACGCTCCGGTGTGTCACTCCATACGTAAAAATTCCGCAGCGCCGATCCCGCCGACGCGCGCCGCGCCCGTTGGAACCACGGATTCTGGTCAGACGTATGATTGATCACCAGTTCCGTGATCACCCGCAGCCCCCGCCGGTGCGCTTCCTTCAGGAACTCGCGAAAATCGTCCAGCGTCCCATATCCCGGATGCACCGAAAAATAATCCGCGATGTCATACCCGTCGTCCTTCAGCGGTGAGGGATAAAACGGCAGCAGCCAGATCGCCGTCACCCCCAGTTCCTCCAGGTAATCCAGCTTCCCCAGCAGCCCGCGAAAATCCCCGATCCCGTCCCCGTTCGAGTCGGCAAACGCCTTCACGTGCAGTTGGTAAATGATCGCGTCCTTGTACCAGAGGGGATCGTCCTGGAGCCGGGTCATGGGTCTTTGATTTTCCTTTGTTCCACGGGTCGTGTCGAATACATAGCAAATATGGCCAAGTTCGCCCTCGGATGCCTCGGCGTCCTCGTCATTGTCTTCGTGATCCTCCTCATCGGTGGATGCAGCAGTTACAACGGCCTCGTCCGCCTCTCCCAGGACGTGGATAGCAAATGGGCCGACGTCCAGACGCAATACCAGCGCCGCATGGACCTCATCCCGAACCTCGTCAACACCGTCTCCGGCGCTGCCAATTTCGAGAAGAGCACGCTGACGGAAATCACCAATGCCCGCGCCTCCGTCGGCCAGGTGAAAATCGATCCCAGCACCGCTCCCACCGATCCCCAGCAACTCGCCGCCTATCAGCAGGCGCAGAATCAACTCGGCGGCGCGCTCTCCCGCCTCCTCGTCGTCTCCGAACGATACCCGACCCTCCAGGCCAGCACGAATTTCCGCGATTTGCAGGCTCAACTTGAGGGCACGGAAAACCGCATCGCCGTCGCCCGCAAAAACTTCAACGACTCCACCCAGGGCTACGATACCGCCGTCAAATCCTTCCCCGCCGTCCTCTACGCCGCCGCCATGGGCTTCCCGCCCAAGCCCTACTTCCAGGCCACCGAAGGCGCCGAAAAACCGCCCACGGTGAACTTTAACTTCGGCGGCGCAACTCCCGCTCCGGCTCAGTAAATCGGGATCTCGCGCCAGCTCATGATCCCGGGAATTGCCCTCGCCCTCAGGATGCGCCGCGCCCTTTGGCTGGCTTTCCTCGCCGCTTGCCTGCTGAGCCCAGCCGCATTGCGCGCCGATGACATTCCTCCGCGCCCTCCCACCTACTTCTACGATGCCGCCGGCGTCGTCGGTCCCCGCGTCGCGCACCAACTCAACAACCAGCTCGCCAATTTCGAGCGCCAAACCTCCAACCAGATCGTCGTCGCAGTTTATCCCAAGCTGAACACCGACGATTCCCTCGACGACTACTGCTACCGCGTCTTCCAGGCATGGGGCGTCGGCCAGAAAAAACTCAACAACGGCGCTGTCCTCTTCGTCTTCGTCCAGGATCACAAAATGCGCATCCAGACCGGTTACGGCCTCGAGGGCGCGCTCCCGGATGTGACCTGCGTCCGCATCCTCGACGACACGATGGCCCCCTACTTCAAGCGCGGCGATTACGCCGGCGGTCTCCGCGCCGGCATCGATGCCATGATCGCCGCCACCAAGGGCGAGTACAAAGGCACCGGCCGCACAGTCGCGGATGTCACTGCCGATACGCTTAACCATTTGGGTTCGTGGATCATCGTCATCATCTGGATCACATTCGTCGTCATCAGCATCCTGCGGCCCCGGCGCGGAACCATGTATGGATCGCGCGGAGTCGGCTTTTACGGCGGATTCCTTGGTGGTGGAGGCGGAGGCGGCGGCTTTAGCGGCGGAGGTGGCTTCAGCGGTGGTGGCGGATCCAGCGGCGGCGGCGGCGCCAGCGGAGGTTGGTAACCATGAACCCGAAACATTTTCACGACAAAATCGATCAGCAGCGCCTCGTTGCCGCGCTCGCCGATGCCGAGCGCGCCACCGTCGGCAAAATCTACGTTTACGTCTCCCATCGCCACGTCACCGACGCCCTCGCCAGCGCCCAGCGGCGATTCGAAAGACTCGGCCTCGCGCGCATCCACGATCACCGCGCCTCCATCCTCATCTACATCGCCCCGCGCACCTACAAATTCGCAATCATCGGCGACACCGCCATCCACAACCGTTGCGGCGACGAATACTGGACCCGCCTCGCCGAACAACTCTCCCTCGATCTAAAAGCCGGAGACATCACCGCCGCATTGCTTAAACTAATCTCGACGCTAAAGAAAACGCTCGAGCAACATTTCCCAAGGTAATCACTCCGCGCGCTGTAGGCGCGGACCGTTGGTCCGCCCGGGTTTACGCTCCTGGGTCCGATTTACTTGTCACAAAAAATCCATTGACATAATCCAGCTCCAAGTATTACCTTCGACCTACATCCAATGAACTTGCACATATACCATTCATTACAATCGTCCGGCCGGACAGCGATGTCTCTGGCCTGGGCCGGTATTGTGTGCAACGGAGATGCGAGCGATTCGAACCATTCGAACTTTACCCTCCGTAATTACACGGTCAAAACCCCGAGCCAGACCATCAAAGGAAAGGCGAGCACTTAGGGAACCATTTTAGAACCAAGTTTTTCTGAAACCCTGCTCGCCTGACCGCAGCAGGGTTTTTTATTGCCCGAATTAAACCGAAAGGAACCAACAAACAGATTAAAAGACCGACTTAGACCCACGTGGCGAGAAAAGGCCCCGATGCCGGCGGTAACCGGCATCGGGGCGGATTTGGCCACTGAACAACGAGAGAGCCCCGTCGCGCTGTAACCGACCATACGGTTACGGTCACAGGTGAGGTGTGTCAATACCTGGCCGCCTCATTCCTCCCTTGTTCAGAGCGAACAAGTCCCCACTCCAAACTTTCAAATCCCAAAGGCTTCATAGGAGGTGTGCCTGTAAACACCGAAACATCCGCCGTGAAATATCCTGCGGGTGCGATCCCGCGAATGCGGGATGGCAGCGGTGTTCGTTCTTTATTGTCGTAAGTGGCGCGGAGCTCCCAATCAAGGCTCCGCGCCGCTTCTTTTTTCTCGCCCACCCACCAGCCTCCGCTGGTCCCTTCCTCCACCTCGGCGGTCATCGTTCAAGAGCAGGATTCCTGAGTGCCAATCAGGGGATGCCGGTGCGATTCCGGCTGACCGCACCAATTTTCAAAAAGATATGGCGGTGGCAGACAAGCAATGCACCGGTCTCCAAAACCGGCTTATGTGGGCGCGATACCCACCCGCCGTGCCACTTACTCATGGGCCGCTAGATTAGTCAGGAAATCAGCCGGTTTGCACCCGGCAGTGCGGGGAGCATAGCCCCGGCGGTCCACCATCCTTAACCGCGGGAAGGTTGAGAACCCGGGGAGTCTCATAAGTTCTCTAATCGTGGTGCGACTCCACGTCCCGCAACCATCTCGAAGGGTTGTTAGCCGCGTAAAGATCGCGAGCCGCCTGTAAAGCGGATGTCCAGCAGGACCAGCGTCGGAGCGTTACCGACACAACCCAATATTTAAACCGGCACAATCGTGTCCGGGCACGAGGAAGATAGTAATCCGCGCCGCATCCGTTTCGAACGG
>Ga0206833_1190_pt1 | contig 15663 bp, 15 predicted proteins | sample Alteio_BWOrgCont_32_FD_152891 | JGI IMG/M metagenome (GOLD analysis project Ga0206833, IMG submission 152891) | Enriched cells from forest soil in Barre Woods Harvard Forest LTER site, Petersham, Massachusetts, United States -... | ecosystem: Environmental > Terrestrial > Soil > Temperate forest >... | reverse complement strand
GCGATATACAGAAATCGGTTTACAATTATGTAAGCAAACGGACGCCTATTACTTTTAACAACCAGGCTATTTTGGATCTGACTACCCTGTTGCCAACCATCGTAATTAACTACGATATTCCGCAATAGCACTTACGCAGTTAAAGTTAAATAATACAGCGTTCATTTTTGAATGCGTGAACTCCGTGAACACCGTGAACGCTCATGAGTCGCAGTAGATTGATGGTTAGGTTTCAGGCAATTTCTGATCGAATTGGTAATGGATTTCATTATGCTTTATCAATATATTTGCGTGGCATAATGCCAGCCGGTAATGGAAAATGAGCCTGAGAGACGCTATCGTAAAATTATCCATATTGATATGGATGCTTTTTATGCATCGGTTGAGCAGCGCGATAATCCCGAATATCGCGGTATCCCCATTGTTGTAGGCGGTTCGCCTGAGGGCAGGGGTGGTGTGGTAGCCACTGCCAGCTATGAGGCACGCAAATTTGGTATCCGGTCGGCCATGTCATCCAAACAAGCATTACAACTTTGTCCGCATGTGGTGTTTATACGCCCACGGTTTGCAGCTTACAAGGAGGTTTCGCAAAAAATAAGGGAAATATTTGGCCGGTATACCGATTTAATTGAACCACTTTCGCTGGACGAAGCCTACCTGGATGTTACTCACGATAAACTCAATATCGGCTCGGCTATTGAAATTGCACAGCAAATAAAACAAGCAATAAAGGATGAACTACAATTAACCGCATCGGCTGGTGTATCCATCAATAAGTTTGTAGCCAAAATAGCATCTGATATTAATAAGCCCGACGGCCTGAAGTTCATCGGTCCATCGGCTATTGAGGCATTTATGGAAAAATTGCCTGTCGAAAAGTTTTTTGGAGTGGGTAAAGTAACCGCTCAGAAAATGAAAAATATGGGCCTACATACCGGCGCCGATCTTAAAAACTTAACCGAAGACGAGTTGATAAAAAATTTTGGCAAAACGGGCAGATTTTATTACCATATAGTGCGCGGTATTGATAACCGGGAGGTGCAGCCCCACCGGGAAACCAAATCAATGGCGGCAGAAGACACTTTTGCATACGATTTGACCACAATCGAAGAAATGGAGGCCGAACTGGATAAAATAGCCCAAACGGTTTGCAATCGCCTGCAAAACTATCAGCTAAAAGGGCGTACCGTTACCCTCAAAATAAAATACAGCGATTTTAAACAGATAACCCGTAACCAGTCTTTTGTTTCAGGAATAAACGATTTCGATACCATTGCCGCAACCGCCAAACGCCTGTTAGCGGCTACATCGCCAGAAGATACAAGGATAAGATTACTGGGCATTTCGCTCTCTAATTTTCACGACATCACCCCAAAACAAAAAGAAGAAAAAGAAACCGATCAATTAAAACTACCATTTTCATAGCCGATAGTGCTTTCCGGCTTTTAGCTTTAGTCTTTCAGCTTTCCGCTTCGTTTTCCAGCTTTCAGCTTTGGTCTTTCAGCTCTCCGCTCTTTCCGCTTTTTGTTACCTTTGCACCCATGATTGACGTAATACTAAAGAAAGGTAAGGAAAAGGCAGTTTTGCATAAGCATCCCTGGGTGTTTTCGGGTGCTGTTGAGGGGGTTAAAGGAAAACCCGAAAATGGCGATATTGTGCGTTTGATTGATGCAAAAGGTGCTTTTATGGCCTTTGGTTTCTATAATGATCAGTCGCGGGTTGCTTTACGTTTACTGGAATGGGATGAAAACGTTGCTGTTGATGAGCAGTGGTTCAGAGATAAAGTGGCATTGGCTGTTGAGAGCCGCCAAAAAGATATTTTAGTTGAGGGAGTTACCAATACTTGCAGGCTGATATTCAGCGAGTCGGACTACCTGCCGGGATTAATTGTAGATAAATACGCTGATCATTTAGCAGTGCAGGTATTAACATCGGGTATTGAGAAAAACTTGCCGGTTATTATTGATGAGCTGCAAAAACTTTTGAAACCCGAAAGTATTTTTGATAAAAGCGACGCATCATCGCGCGGGCATGAGGGTTTGGAAACAAAAAATATAGTGCTGGCCGGAACTCATCCGCCGGAACGTGTGGAAGTAAAAGAAAATGGAATAACCTATAACATCAATATCGCCGAAGGCCAAAAATCAGGATTTTATTGTGATCAGCGTGATAATCGCCGTATCCTGGCAGCCTACGCCAAAGGAAAAAAAGTGCTGGATTGCTTTAGCTATACCGGGGGGTTTACCCTAAACAGTTTACACAGCGGGGCGGCATCGGTAAGTTGTGTGGATAGCTCGGTACTGGCCATTGATACTTTAAAGGAAAATATCAGCCTTAATAAATTTGATGCCGGAAAAGTAACGGCCATACCATCAGATGTAAATAAACAATTACGAAAATTCAGGGATGAGGGCGAGTTTTTTGATATTGTGGTACTCGATCCCCCAAAATATGCACCATCGCGCTCCGCTTTAGATAAGGCTTCAAGAGCTTATAAAGATTTGAATCGTTTAGGTATGCTGCTGCTTAATAAAGGTGGTTTGCTGGCGACATTTTCGTGCTCGGGCGCTATGGATATGGAAACCTTTAAACAGGTTTTGGCCTGGGCCGCTCTTGATGCGGGTAAACAGGTACAGTTTATTTATCAGTTTTGCCAGCCCGAAGATCACCCGGTAAGATCATCGTTCCCCGAGGGGGAGTATTTAAAAGGCTTATTGTGCAGGGTGTTTTAAAATAAATGGCATTATTTGTCCCATATGTTAAAAACTAATCGTCATAGCTCATAAATTTAAAAAATACTACGATGAATGAGTTTGTAATGCTTTTCAGAAACGCACCAACGGGCGATGCAAGGCCATCACCGGAGGTAATGCAGGAGTTTGCAAAAAAATGGGACGTATGGCTGGCTGCAATTGTAGCAAAAGGGAAATTTGTAAGTGGTAACCGCCTGGGTTTTGAGGGGCGCATCCTGAAACCTGGTAATGTTGTTACCGATGGCCCTTATGCTGAGGTTAAAGAAATTTTGGGTGGATTTATCAATGTAAAAGCCGATTCGCTGGATGATGCTTTTGAAATGAGCTATGGTTGCCCCATATTGCTATTGGGTGGCTATGTTGAAGTGAGGCCGGTTATGAGCAATAATAATTGAAAAAGTGAGGAGTGCCTGTCCAATTTTTAAAATAGCGGTCGTCATTACTGCATAAACAATTTAATTTTTAAGAAGATGAAAGAATTTATGTTAGTATTCAGAAACGCGCCTGTAGCACAACGTGGTGCACTTACGCCGGAACAATTGAAAGATGTAAGCAAACCATGGCAGGATTGGGTTGGCAGCATAGCCGCCCAGGATAAACTGGCCAGCATAGGCGGTCGCCTTGAATTTGACGGGGCAACAGTAAGCAGCGGTATAGTAACAGATGGCCCTTACGCCGAAATTAAAGAGATTATTTTGGGCTTCATTATTATTAAAGCGGCTACAAAAGACGAGGCTGTGGAACTTGCAAAGGGATGCCCGGTTTTAAAAGACGGCGGCAGCGTTGAAGTACGCGGCGTTGTGCAAATGGGTAATTAATTTAAATAAAAGCAGCCCCGACAAATTGTTGGGACTGCTTTTTAATAACAGGTTTGTTTATGGCAGCAGGTAACGAGCTTATCCCGCATTTATTCAGAACGGAGTATAGTAAAATTACTGTGGTATTGGCAAGGCTTTTCGGCTTTGACCATATTGAAATTGCCGAAGATATAGCCAGTGATACCTTTCTGTTGGCTGCCGAAACATGGGGAATGAAGGGTGTGCCCGATAACCCTATAGCCTGGCTGTATACGGTTGCCAAAAACCGGGCAAAGGATTGCCTGAAACACGATGCTGTATTTGCCGGAAAAGTAAAATTGCGCCTGCAGCAATCGGCTACTGAACTACAGCCAATAGAAATTGATCTCTCCGAAAAGAATATTGTTGATAGCCAGCTGCAAATGATGTTTGCCATTTGCCATCCTGCTATTTCGGCCGAGGCGCAGATAGGGCTATCTTTACGCATACTTTGTGGTTTTGGTATTGAAGAAATTGCCGATGCCTTTTTGAGCAACAAAGAAACCATCAATAAGCGCCTGTTTCGAGCCAAAGAAAAACTGAGAAGCGAAAAAGTGAAAATTGCTTTCCCCGGCAAATCTGAAATTGACAAACGATTAGAAACCGTACTGACCACCCTTTATCTGCTGTTTAATGAGGGGTATTATTCCATATCGCAGAACACCGCTTTAAGGAAAGACCTTTGTTTGGAGGCGATGCGCCTTGCCTACCTGCTTACCGAAAATGCCCATACCAATAAACCGCCGGTAAACGCCCTGCTGGCATTAATGTGTTTCCATGCTTCGCGATTTGAGGCCCGCGTCAATATTAATGGCGACTTAATTTTATATGATGACCAGGATGCAGGTTTATGGGATAAAGAACTGATTGTACAAGGCGAGTATTATTTAAACCTGGCGGCCAAAGGGGTTGTGTTATCAAAATATCACTTGGAAGCAGCTATTGCCTTGCAGCATACCGACAAAAACGATACCCCCGAAAAGTGGGAACGCATATTGCAGTTGTACAATAGCCTATTGATAACAGAGTATTCGCCAATTGCAGCGTTAAACCGCACTTATGCGCTGGCCAAGGCCGATGGTAAAGAAATAGCTATAATTGAAGCAGAGAAATTGAAACTGGACACCAGTCATTTATACTATTCACTTTTAGGTTATTTATATACTGATGTGGATAATAAAAAAGCCATTGAGCATTTAAAAATGGCAGTAAAGCTGGCAAAGTCAGATAGCGATAAAAAGACGATTGAAAAGAATCTGGATAAATTATTGCTGATGATAAGTCAATAATTTGCGTCGCCACACCACTCGTGTCATCGAGTGATAACGAGAAATCTTTTGCTGCATGCATTGCGGACTGTGCATAACGTTAATGCACAGCGCAAAAGATCTCTCCTCGGTACCCTCGTTCGAAATGACATCCTCTTTATTCAAGACTACAGTTACTATTACAAATTTTCCTCAAAACAAAAACAAACAATCGTAACTTTAGCTTAATATGCTGCCTTTACTTACCTCCGCCCAAATCCGCGAAGCTGATGCTTATACCATCGCCCATGAGCCTGTTTCATCCATTGACTTAATGGAGCGGGCGTCAAAAGCCTTTGTGGGTTGGTTTATCAATCATTTTCCTGATAAAAAACAATCGATCACTGTTTATTGCGGAACCGGGAATAATGGTGGCGATGGGCTTGCCATTGCGCGCATGTTGACGGATCATCAATATAAATCGTTAAATGTGAGAATTGCCCGTTTCTCTGATAAATCGACGAACGATTTTGATCAGAACCTGAAAAGGCTCAGGCAAAAAGATATCCAGCTCACTGAAATTGGTAAAGGGGAGCATTTTCAAGATGATAACAGCGTGATAATTATTGATGCCTTGGTGGGTACCGGTTTAAACAAACCATTGGAGGGCGATAATAAAAGACTGGTAAATTATATTAACGATTTAAAAAGAATAGTGGTGGCGGTTGATATACCCACCGGTTTTTTTGCCGATGGCGAAGTACCACCTGATGCAGTAGCCATAAAATCAAGCTTGACGATCACTTTCCAACAGCCTAAAATTAATTTCTTACTGCCCGAATCAGCTTCTTATGTTGATTGTTTGGAAGTATTAAATATCGGCCTTGATGAAAAATTTATAGCATCTCTTCGTCCGCCGTATTTGGCTGTTGAGGAAAGGGATATCCGCCAAATGCTAAAGCCAAGGCATCGTTTCAGCAATAAAGGTACTTACGGGCATGCACTGATAGTAGCCGGACAAGCAGAAACCATGGGTGCCGCTTTACTTTCTTCGGCAGGTTGTGCCTATGCAGGCGCGGGATTAACTACTGCCTGTGTGCCGCAAAGCGGCCTTACCGCCTTGAACAGTTACCTGCCCGAAATTATGGCGATAGTACGTAACGGAGCCGAACAACCCCGCATTCCCTGGGAAGCATTTAATACGATAGGAGTAGGCCCCGGCTTAGGGAAAGATGAAATGGCATTAGCGCTTTTAACAGATATATTAACCAATTACAAAAAGCCAATTGTTTTGGATGCCGATGCCCTTAATTTACTGTCAACCCATCGCTCACTTTGGAAATGTGTGCCTGCAAATAGCGTTTTAACGCCTCACATGAAAGAGTTCGACAGGCTTTTTGGTGAGCACAGTAACTGGTGGCAAAGAATACAAACAGGCATTCAAAAAGCTGCGGAGTATTCGGTAAATATTCTTTTAAAAAACGATTATACTATAGTGATCACTCCAGAAGGAAAAGTATATTTTAATACAACCAGTAACGCAGCAATGGCAAGCGGCGGCATGGGCGATGTACTCACCGGAATTATAACTTCTTTGCTGGCACAAAAATATACACCGGCAGAAGCATGTATAATTGGAGCATATATTCATGGTAAAGCAGGTGACGAATTAGCGTTACCCAATCGCCTTAATGTTGTTTTACCAGGGCAGTTGGCCGCAAGGATACCTGCTACTATGGCAAAGTTAATGGCATAAAAAAACGGTTGTAAGTATTTGTACAACCGTTTATTAACTATTAACTGATCTTATCAAGAACTAAATACTCAAATCTCAAAAGGCTGTGCTAAAAAATTCATAGATAGTAGTACTATAGCAATTTCCTGGTTTTGCGCCTTGTATGTATAAGACGTTATACCTAGTGCCTTAGTTACAATAAACCGTAAAAAATCATTTTTATTGTTAGCTGTAACTTAATGGTGCTAACAAGCCGTTAAAAGAAAAGTTTTTGAAAAATTAATTTTTCAAAAACTTTTACTAAAAGAACATTAAATAGGGGATTGTGCTTGAAGGTGCACGAAGGTGCAGATAGTTAAAATTTACCAATAACCATCATCTGGTCCATAGTAGGCGAAACACTGCCGCCTTTGGGTTCCAGCGTTACCGCGAATGCATCGGCAGAGGCAATTGATTTCATTTCCTTCATATCAGTAGAGTCCGAAGATTTATCAAATACGCCCAGATCAACCGGTTTGCCACTAACCAATGCCCATAGCTGATATTGGTGTGTGCTATCATTAACAGGCATTTTTAAGGAGCGTAAATCTATCCAAACCTTTTTACGGGCAGGGCTCCAGGCAACCGTTAATCCTGCATCTGGCGCATGTGCCGTTCCTTGTAGCTTAACGAATTTAAAGGAAGTATCGCGCAAAACCTGCAATTCGCCTTCTTTAAAATTAACCTGGTTGGCAAAATGCTGGTTGTTTGTTTGCAGAGCAGCTATCTGGGTATAAGAATCCTGTAGCTTGCCGTATAAGCTGATTAATGCTGCACCGCTGGCCAGCAATAAAGCAAGGCACGCCGCAAATGCATATTTATAAAAGTTGCTTGATTTTGCCGCCGGTAGGCTAACAATTTTGTCTTCGGTATTGTCAGTTGCTTTTATAAAGGTTCTGTCATCACCAAAATTGGTTAAAACGCTGTTTAAAACTCTGTCTCGTAATGCTTCAGCCGGTTCTATTGCATTTTCCTGGGCAAATAGCTCCATAGATAATTCAATTTCTTCGAGCTCAGCTTTTATTAGTGGGTGTTTAGCAGCCATCTCCTCCACCTGCAACTTCTCCTGGGGATTTACATCCCCCAGAACGTAAAGTTCCAGTATTCCCGTTTCCATATATGCTTTAATGTCTTCCACTTCTAACCTTTCAATTAAAATGTTTCCTGAGTTGCTGAATAGCCATCCGTAATCGTGTTTTAATGGTGCCCAGCGGAATGCCTAGTTCTTCGGCAGCTTCCACGTGAGTATAACCTTTAAAGTATACCAGATCAAGAATCGACTTCTGTTCGGGCTTTAATGTTTCCACTAATTCTTTAATACCCAACAGCTCAGGTTTGTAGATTGTATTTATTTGTTCGTCTATGGAAGTTACGTTATTTTCAAGCTCCTGGTTTTTATTCTGATTTTTAAAGTCCTTTGATCTTAATTTATCTATTGCCAGGTTACGTGCAATATTAATCATCCATGTAAAAAGACGGCCTTTTTCGGTGCTGTAGCTCGGAAAGGAGTGCCATATTTTTACAAAAGTTTCCTGCAATACATCTTCGGAAGTTGCCGTATCAATAATGATGCGCGATATAACACCATATAGTGAGGAAGAGTACATATCATAAAGGGCCTCTATTGCAATCTTTTCACGATTGCGCAATGCAAGCACTAATTCCTCTTCCGATAATGATATTTTCTGTTTACGGCTCAATGGTATGAAGATATAAAGGAATTATCAGATTTCAAACAGGTGTTTTTCTGCGTGATAAGACGAACGAACCAATGGTCCGCTTTCAACATATTTAAAACCCATATCAAGGCCAAATTGTTTGTATTTATCAAATTGGTCGGGATGTATCCAGTCAATCACCGGGTGATGATTACGGGTTGGCTGTAAATATTGGCCCAACGTTAATATATGTACGCCCGCATTAAGCAAATCCTGCATGGCTTCCAATACGTCTTCTTCCGTTTCGCCCAAACCCAGCATAATGCCCGATTTGGTGCGTAAACCTGCTTCAGATACATGCTTTAAACACTCCAGACTGCGGTCATATTTTGCCTGTATACGAACTTCTTTGGTTAAACGCCTTACCGTTTCCAGGTTGTGCGATACTACTTCGGGCCTGGTTTCCAATACCCTTGCAAGGTTTTCCCAGTTGCCTTTAAAATCAGGTAGCAGGGTTTCCAGGGTAGTTTCAGGACTTTCGCGGCGTATAGCGTTAATGGTTTCGGCCCATATAATTGAACCACCGTCTTTTAAATCATCACGGTCAACCGATGTAATAACACAATGTTTAACCTGCATCAGCTTAACTGAACTGGCTACACGGTTAGGCTCGTCAGTATCAACCGCTAACGGCCTGCCGGTGGCTACTGCACAAAAAGAGCAGGAGCGTGTGCAGATATTACCCAATATCATAAAAGTAGCAGTACCCGCACCCCAGCATTCGCCCATATTAGGGCAATTGCCGCTTTCACAAATGGTATGTAATTTATGTTCATCAACTAAACCGCGCACGTGGGCATATTCCTTACCAACCGGTAAGCGTACCCTGAGCCAATCGGGTTTGCGTTGTGTTTGGTTAACAGGAACAACAGGCAAATCAATCATGCTGCAAAATTAGGTAAAAATGTTGTAATGGTTTGTGTAGTTTATATGGATTGATAATCCTATAAATGCTAAAATGATTTTCGGCTTATAAACTTGAGTATCCTGAAAACAAAAGTTAATTAAACAAGGTTGTCATCCTGTGATAAAACCCAATGGGTTTTGAAGGTGAAATGACAAAAAAATGCGCCGTAGGTGCAAAATATCGGTAGAAAATATTGTTATAAAATGTTTCGCGTGCCAGCGGTACGCAACATGCCAACGTACAGGTTTCGTACCGCTGGCACGATATAATTATTTGTTTTTTTTCTACCAATATTTGACTCCTATGGAGTCTTTCTTTTGATTTAATTATTCAAACATGTCATGGGTAGCACTATAGCGAAGGATTTTCTGCTCCAGAAAAGCAAGCGTTTATTTATGTTGGAAAAGATTTTTCGCTACGCTCAAGAGATAGTTATTCACTTCGTTGTCAATGACAAAAGTTGTTTTTAGTATGTTATAAACCAACAAAAAAGAAAGGGATTACCCCAGCAATAACGAGCTTCCTAAACTAAAACAGACATGGCTTCTTCAACAGAAACCTCGCCATGCGAAAGGTCAAGAATACATTCGCCGTCTTTTATAAGCAACAATTGGGGAGATTCATGATGTACATGAAAATCGTTGGCTATTTTGCCGGATAGCTCACGATATTTAATCAAATCTAAAAAGTAAATTGGTAAATCGCCGGGTAATTTATCCCAGTCGAGCTCAAAGCGTTTTTTTACCATCATACTGATGGAGCAGCGGGTGCTATGCTTGAAAATTAAATGATAACCTTGCTGATGTTTAATCTCATCAATCTGTTCGGCCGATTCCAGCGAAGTCCAGTTCATAAATAAATTACTAGTTTATACGCTTATCTAACGCAAAACAACATAAAACTGTTGGCGGTTTTGCGCAAAAGATAAAAAATGACATTTAACTGTTATCTGCTGCTCTTTGGATAGGAGCCATAGGCCGGGCATAATTTGTTTGAACAAGAAGAAATGGTTCCTAATGCTAAAGCGATAAGCGCTACGTAAAATATTTTTTTCATCATTTTTTTCGGACTTATGTAGTTAAACGTAAATCAAGCGTTTAAGGTTTCAGCAAGATTAGCCATTTTAATAGCTGTTACTGCTCCTTCAACACCTTTATTGCCATGCTTACCACCAGCACGATCAATCGCTTGTTGCTGGTTATCGGTAGTTAATACACCAAATATAACAGGTTTTGAATATTTTAACGAAACATTACTAATGCCATTTGCTACGGCATTACAAATAAAATCAAAATGCCTTGTTTCACCCTGAATTACGCATCCAAGACAAATTACCGCATCCAGTTTTTTATTTTTTAACAATATATCAGCACCCGAAATCAATTCAAAACTGCCCGGAACCGAATACGTAAAAATATTTTGTGGTAAAGCGCCATTATCAATCAGGCTTTCGTACGCTCCCTGGTATAAAGCGTTGGTTATAGCAGAGTTCCATTCGGCAACAACTATTCCAAAATGGTAAGGCGCTGCTGATGGTACATCAGTTTCTGAAAAATCAGATAAGTTTTTTTGCTGGGTAGCCATGATTTTGAGTGATTAGAGATTGGAGATTGGAGATTAGTGATTTTGGCCTGCCTTATCACTAATCTCTGATCTCTACTTAACTATAGCTTCGCTTCTGCGCGTGCAATATACTCGTCGATATTCTGAGCTTGTGGGCTTTCAGGATAATCGCTTTTTATCTTTTTATAGGTATCAACTGCTGATTTATTATCATTGGTAGCTTCATAAACCAGGCCTAATTTTTTAAAATACATTGGTGTTAAAAAGCTATTGTTTGCTTTATCAGCTGCTTTTTTGAAATAAGTTTCAGCTTTGTCGTAATCTTTCAATTCAACATAAGCATCACCTGCATCACCTGAAGCTTCTGCTGCAACCATGCTGTCATCGCCTCTATAGCTGGTTAAATTATCTATTGCTTTTTGGAACTCGCCTTTATTTAAATAAGCAGTACCTAAATAGTAATAAGCCAGGTTAGCAGCTTTTGTATTGCTGTATTCGCTGATGATCTTTTCAAATCCTGGATAACCCGCATCGCCATTGATCGCTTTATCCCAATCTTTTTTGGCCCAGAAATCCTGCGCTTTATGCATTTGGTTTGAGGCAACAATTTCACGCGGGCCCATATAAAATTTTTGATAAGCAAAGTATATCGCAATCATGGCAATAATGGCGCCACCTATAAATATTAAGCTTTTTTGGTTCTCGCGTACAAACCTTCCTGTTTGTCCAAATTCATTTCCTTCTACAATAACCTTGGTATTGGCCTGGGTCTTTGACATTTCTATTCTAAAATTAAGTGTGCAAAAATACAATTTTCAAGTTTTCTGGCAATACTTTAGCATTAAATTATTTATGACGCAAATATTACACTTCAATTAACCGTAATTATAGCCTAACCTGAAGGGTAATAAAGAAGCTCCGCGCATCAGCAGGGATAATTCCCGGACCGGGATAGCTATCGGCCCGGCGCGTAAAATATTTGGCATTAGCCAGGTTATTGATTGAGCCTTCCAAACTGAAAACTTTACTTAGCATATAGCTTGCCGACAGATCCATAACCGTATAGGCCGGTACCAGGCCATTTACCGCACTGGGTGTAAACACAGCATTAGTTGCATCAGTAAACTGCGAACTGGTGTATGCCAGCTGATAACTGGCCGAAAGTTTTTTGTATTTATAAGATAAGCCCGTTTTAAATATACAATCAGGAGCAAGCTCAACTTTTTTATTGTTGATAGCGGTGTTTTTAACATCAATATAACGGGCATTGATTAAAGCCAGGTTGGTGAAAATTGATAAATTGGTGTTTTTGGTATCGGCATGAATAAAATGAAGTACTTCTAATTCGGCGAATGATTCAAAACCAATATTTTGTGATACGCCAATATTGGTGCGGTATTGAAAAGTGTTAAAGTTTGCATCCGATGATTGATAGGTGCCGATTCTGTCGTTATAATAAATATCAAACACGCTTACATCGTAATTAAAGATCGAAGCTATATTTCCACGCATCCCTATATCAGCCGAATAACCTGTTTCATCCTTCAAATTTGGATCAACCACGGTAGTTTTTACTACCGAATAAAGATCGCTGAAATTAATTGCCCTGTAGTTTTGCGATACATTGGCATAAAATTGCATGGCTTCTTTTTGGTAATAGCTAAACCCAAGGCCGCCTATCACAAAATGCCTTTCGCTGTTTTTAACATCCTGCGTTAGCTGATCATAAATAACATTGCCTGCTCCGTCGGTATTAACAGTTCTGTACGAGCCATCAGCTTTGGTAATAATGTTTTCGAACCTTACGCCAGGAATAATGCTGAATTTTGGGGTGATGCGGAATATATTTTCGGCAAATAGGGCTACATTATAATTCGGGAAATTATAATTTGAATAGGCGTTCACGTCCGTTGGCGAACTGCCATAATTAAAATCGGAAGCATTGCCTGTTGAACCATCGTTACCTAAACCCTGTTGCCGGTTGGTGAAACCCCGGTAATATCTAAATCCTATTAATAGGTTTTGTGGCGTTTCATTTATTTTATAGCTATATAAAAGGCGGCTCTCATTGCCGTAATTGGTATATTTATCTTTAAACAAATCGCGGTCCCCACCTAAATCCGGGCGACTGATCAAATCCGTAAGATCGCCCACGGCATCCCTATCAGCCAACAGGCCAAAAAAGCGGGAATTAAATTTAAGATTGTCGTTGATTTTATAATTCAATATTAAGGCACTCAGGTTCCAGTCAACCTTAAACCAGTTGCGTGTTCTTACTGATTGCTGCGGATCTGCAGCAAACTCGGCATCGGTGAGCCCACCCGGTTGGTGAGCAAGGTAATCCATATGGGTGTATTGAAAATCGATAGAAAGATCTTTTGTTGCATTGTAGGTAACAGAGGCGTAGGCTGTATTTACGTTGAAGTTTGAATTTGGCCGCCAGCCATCGCCAGATTTATGCTGATAAAATGCATAATACTGTACTTTGCCCGTGGTGCCCCCAATGCTATTGGTTTCATTCAAAAAGCCCCATGATCCAACAGTTTCGCGCGAGGTAATTTCAAAGGGTTTATCGGCGGTACCTTCGTTGAGCTTAAAATTTACCAGTCCGCCAAACTGTGTACCGTATTGTAGGGACGAAGCCCCTCTTAATATTTCAATTCTGTTAACTAACTCTGCCGGGGGCGTATAATAGCTTTCAGGATAACCCAAGGCATCGGCACTGATATCATAACCATTTTGCCGGGTATTAAAATTGGTAATCCGGTTGGGGTTTAATCCCCGGCCGCCAATACCTAGCTGGATCCCCGCACCATCACTTTCCCATATATTTAAGCCTGCTACCTTCGAATAAATTTGCCGGGTATTATTGCTGGCTTTATTGGCTACTATATCATCCATTACAATTACTTCACTTTTTTTGCCGGCATTAATGGTGGTGCCGTCAACAGCTTTTAAGCGGGCAATGCCAAATGTTTTCTCTTTTTCGGCCTGTACGTTTACATCTTTTAGCTGCTGTACATTTTCTTCCATCACAATATTGACAATGAGATTGCCGCCGACGTTTAGTTCCCTGGTTAAGGACTTGTATCCTATAGCAGAAATTTGCAGGGTATACTTGCCCGGTTTAATATTTTCGAGATGATAATTACCGGATGAGTCGCAGGAAGTTTTATACTTTGTATTGATTAAAAAAACCGACGCATTGGCTATAGCCGAACCCGAAACACCATTAGCTTTACCTTTTATAGTAAAGCTTTGAGCATTTGATTTAAAAGAGATAAGTGCAAATAATAAAGGGATCAGTATAAAAATTCTTTTCATTTCTGTTTTTCGTTAAATGGAATGATCCATTTTTTATGGCCGAATGATTCCTGCTCATTGGCGAGGTTTACGGTGGTATCAATGTACAACCTGCTGCCGCTGCCGTTAAGCGTCACATAGCTTTCGGCAGTTACTATGGGGTTTTTGATGCCCTTTTTTTCATACTGCTGCGCCAGGAAATGAGCATATTGTAATATCATATCAGGCTGGGTAGCCATCTGGCTTTCCTGAAAACCGGTAAGATATTGTGCGTTTATAATCTCCGTTCTTTTGCCTGTTGCCGGGTCTTTTATGTGAAAAAATGCAGTGCCACCCTTTTCCATCAGCATTACCCGCCAGGAAAAACGATAGCCTTCTTCCGTCCAGTAAAGCTTGCCGGGATAAAGTAAATACCTGAACGGGAGCAGTAATTGTAAGGTGAAGTGTATCAGTAATATCCCAAAAATTAGTTGAGGAGCAGCGGTTTGATATACTTTTTTTTGTGGCTGATGACCGGGAGATTTGAAGAACCGTCTTAAAAAATCGATAATCTTCAGATGCGTTTTTTCTGAAAAGAAAATAACAGTAACCAGTATCATTATATAGGGGAACATGCCTATTTTAAAAAACCAGCCGGTTACCACATGAAAAATCACTACCAGCACATAAGCCGGTTTCCTTGTTTTGGGAATCAGCAATAAAAAACCGATAACCAGATCGAACAACGCGCCGAACCAGCTAAACACATAAGCTACCCATAACTGTGTAAGCAAACCGCCTATAATGGGTAAGTGACTACTTGCGGGTAACCATATTTTTAAGGGCATGGCAGCAATAAGCCAATCATAAGTGAGTTTTGATACGCCTGCAAAAAAATAAACCAGCAAAAGCTGCAGTTTAAATATATTGATGACCCATGCCGGTACATGTGTTACAGCAGCCAGACGGGGCCTTAGTAAAACATCGACAGAAAAATAGCGGTTGGCAGGTACCCATATCATTAAAAAGGCCATTATACTTATTAGGTAATAATGGTTCAAATAGGTGGTTTTGTCCAGCAGCTCAACATAGGTAAAACCGAAAAAAAAAGTTATGGCGGCCGCCCTGTAAAACAAGCCGATGGTAATCAATATGCTTGCAGCTATCAATACGGCAAACAGCGTGTACATCCCGGCGGCGTCCATCGGTTTTACCCAATCAAACCCGTAAAAGGTAAAATGAAACTTAGGCGTAATGTAAAAAGCCTTAACCCATCCTTTTAATAAAAAACGTACAACGCAAATAAACATAATACCGCCAAAAGCCATGCGGAGCACAGCCAGTGGGGCAATATGTTTATCAGTTTTAAAAAAGGAATTAAAACCTTGTTTAATAATATTGAACATGACACTAATCTCCGTCAGTATCACCATAGGTGATCAAAATTCCTAAAGCCGAAGGCATATCTGTTTGGCACCGGAGCAGATAACAACGCCATACTTGTACAATATACTACAGATAGCCAGGCTACTAACCGCAAGGCTTACCTGGCAGCCGTATCGACCATTATTAAAACCAAGGCA
>Ga0206833_1189_pt1 | contig 15665 bp, 13 predicted proteins | sample Alteio_BWOrgCont_32_FD_152891 | JGI IMG/M metagenome (GOLD analysis project Ga0206833, IMG submission 152891) | Enriched cells from forest soil in Barre Woods Harvard Forest LTER site, Petersham, Massachusetts, United States -... | ecosystem: Environmental > Terrestrial > Soil > Temperate forest >... | reverse complement strand
GGTGAGGCGGTCGCGGCGTGAGGAAACGTAATGGCCGACGAGCTCAGTGCCATCGAGGCCGTGCTCCGGGGTGAAGAGGGCGACCAGATCTACGCCGGGAGCGTGGGCGAGGATGTAGCGGGTTTTTTCGCCGCCGGAATTGACGCCGGTCTGGTTGGTGATGAGGCCGACGCGCTTGCCCTGGAGGGGCGCGAAATGCTCGCGCTGGAGCACGTCGATGCCGAGCAAGACCTGGGCGCCGGCCCGCGCCGTCCACAGCACCAGCAGGGCGCACAGGATGAAATTCTTCTTTCGGCGGTCGAGCATGTGACGCTAGCTTTGCGATTGTATGGCGCGCCCCGAGACCGGTCAACTGTTGCTGACGGGAGTGCCCGGACCTGAACTCGACGCGCATTCCGCCGCGCTCTACCGCGAGATTCAGCCGGGCGGGTTCATCCTTTTTGGGCGCAATATCAAGTCGCCGTCGCAGTTGCGGAAGCTGGTGGACGATCTGCGGGAATTGAGCGAGATCGAGCCGATCATCACGATCGACCAGGAGGGCGGGAGGGTTTCGCGGCTGCGATTGATCGGGAACGAGCCGCCGAATGCGCAGCAATTGCGGGACCGGGACAGTCTGGAGTTGATCGAGCGGCATGGGACGATCACTGCGGGGCTGCTGAGGATATTCGGGTTCAATCTCGATTTGTGCCCGGTGCTGGATATTTCATTCGATGACGATGCGGATAATTCGCTGCGGGGGCGGTGCTATGGGACGACCGTGGCGCAGACGATTCGGAATGCGGGGGTGTTCAATGCGGCGTTGCGAGCGGGAGGGGTGGCGAGTTGCGGGAAGCATTTTCCCGGTTACTCGCGGGCGCCGCTGGATGCGCACCATGAATTGCCGGTGATTCCCCTCACCCGCGCGGAGTTGGATGAGCAGGAATTGGCGGTGTTCCGGGAATTCTGCACGGAGAACCTGGTGGACAGCATGATGATTTGCCACGCGCAGTATCCGCACCTGGAGCCGGACGGGCTGCCGGCTTCGCTTTCGCACCGGATCATTACGGGGCTTTTGCGGGAGGAGATGGGATTTCGCGGGCTGATCATGACGGACGATCTGGATATGGGGGCGATCCTTAATAATTACGGGCTCGAGGAGACAATGCGGCTGGCGATTACGGCGGGGAACGATTTGGCGATGATCTGCCACCGGGTTGATTCGCTGCGGGAGGCGCATGGGTTTATCGACAAATTGCCTGCGGCGGAACTGGACCGGGCGCTTGCTTCGGTGGCGGTGTTCAAGGAGCGGATGGCGCCGCCGGAGCCGTTTTCCGAGGAGGAATTCCGGCTCCGGGACGCGGAAGTTTTTCAGCTTCGGCTCCAGACGCTCGGGCCCGAGCGGGCGGCGAAACGCAGCCCCGAAGATGGAAAACGCTCGCCTGTGGAGATATACTGAAGTAACCAGCCTCCCTTTACCAAAGCACCAGCCTCTCAATGCTACCCGATATCGAACGCCTCCTCATCCTCCAGGACCGGGACCAAAAAATCCGCACGCTCCAACTCGAATTGAAGAATCTGCCAGGCGAACGGGCCAGCCTGGATGCGGCGCTCGCGCACGGCTCATCGAAGCTGGAGGCGGCAAAACAGCATGCGCGGGACGTGGAGCTGGAGAAGAAAAAACTGGAGGTGGAGGCGCAGGCGAAGCGGGATTCGATTGCGAAATTCAAGACGCAGCAATTTCAGACGCGGAAGAACGAGGAATTCCAGGCGTTGAGCAACGAGATCAAGCGATTCGAGGGGGATATTGAGAAGATCGAGGATCGCGAGCTCGAATTGATGGAAGAGGCGGAGAAGATGAAGGGGACCGTGGGTGAGGCGGACAAACAGCACGCGGCAACCAAGGCGCATACGGAGCGGCAGATCGCGGAAATCAAGAGCAAGGTGGCGACGATCGAAGCGCAGGTGGCGGAGCTGGAGGCGGAGCGGGCGAAATTGAGCGAGGGGATCGACGAGGATTTGCTGTATCAATATAATAAGTTGTTCGTGAACAAGGGGGGCCTGGCGGTGGTGGCGCTGGAGCACGAGACTTGCATGGGGTGCCACATGAAGCTGACGACGCAGACAGCGGTGCGGGTCAAGGGAGGGAAGGAAGTGCTCAATTGCGAGCAGTGCGGGCGGTTGCTGTATTACGCGGAATAGCTCGCGGATCGATGCAATTGCGGGCGTAAGTTTTTCGCGCGCTTGAAGTTCGGGCGGGATTCGTCCATAACAGCCGGCCATGGATTCCCCAGCCATGCCTTCGGGCATTCCGGACTACGGTCCTCTCCCCGCGGCGGCTCCCGTCACCGACGCAGCCGCCGCCACCATCGCCGCCGAGTCTTCCCAGCCGGCGCGTATTGTATCAATCGACGCCCTGCGCGGCTTCGTGATGTTCACGATGATTTTTGTGAACGATCTGGCGGGCGTGTCGAACAAGATCGTGCCGAAGTGGATGAAGCATTTTCACGGGAGGAGCGGGATGACGTTTGTGGATATGGTGTTCCCGGCGTTTCTATTTATCGTCGGGATGTCGATTCCGTTTGCGCTCGGGCCGCGGATCAAGAGAGGGGAGCCGATGTGGAAGATTGTGCTCCATGTGCTCGTCAGGACGGCGTCGCTGCTCGTGCTGGGGATCATGATGGTGAATGCGGAATCGCCGACGGCGATGCCGTATGGTTGGAGCCTGCCGAAAGGGATGTCGCCGGATGATCTGTGGATTACGTTGATGTTTGTCTCGGGCATCTTCGCGTTTTGCTCGATCTCGCCGCGGCGCGATGCGACGGCGGGGAAGAAGCGGGTGTTTTTTATTGTGACGACTTGTCTGCGGGTGATCGGGTTTGCGGGGTTGATCTATCTCGCGTTCGTTTATCAGAATGATGACGGCGGACGGATCATTACGCTTTCGCCATTCTCGATTCATACGGATTGGTATGGGATCCTGGGATTGATTGGGTGGGCCTATCTTATGGGTGCGATTGCGTATCTGGTGTTTCGCACGAATCGGACGGCGCTCCTTGGATGTGTGGTGCTGTTGATGTGTTTCTTCCCGGCGGATAAGAAGGGGTTCTTTGAAGGGTTCTTTTTGAGTAATTACGTCGGATTCGGTGATACGCTGGGCTCGCAGGGGGCGATTACCGTGGCGGGCGTGTTGCTAGCGTCGATTCTGGTCGATCCCGAGGCGGTTTCGCTTTGGGCGCGGACGAAATTCACGCTGCTGTTTGCGGGTGGGTTTGCGGCGGCGGCGTTACTTGTTCAGGGGCTCTACGGGATTAACAAGGATAACGCGACGCCTTCGTGGTGCCTCTGGGCGTGTACCTTTACCGGGATTCTTTGGCTGTTGTTTTATTACCTTGCGGATGCGTTTCCCGGGGGCGCGGGGTCGAAGATTGCAAAGCCGCTGAGGATCGCGGGGCAGAATGTGCTTCTGGCTTATCTGCTATCGGAGATGTTTCCGGGACTTATTGACCTGATTCGATTGGGGGATTGGTATGATCATCTGGCGGAGCCGTATCTTTTTTATGCAGTTCTACGCTCGGCGGCGTGCGGGGTGTTTATTTTGGCGGTCGCTGTTGGGTTGAATAAGGTGGGGTTTCGGCTGAAGCTGTGACAATCTCTTGTGTCGCTTGTTTTTCGAGACACGGAGCGGGGCTGAAGGCCCCGTATGTACCAGCCCAGGCTGAAGCGAGCCCGCGAGCGCAGGCCCGGGTAACCCGCGTCCGATACGGGCAAGGCCTGTAAGGCCGCTTCCTCCCCTCACTCCCAAACATAGCGTTCATCCACTGGCACGCCGTTCTTTTTGCAAAACCGCCGGAACTCAGTCTGAAAATCCTCTCTTCCATGATGCTTGTCCTGGCTTTGAATATACTTCCGCACCGCCTCGATATGCGAGTGGCTCACGCTGAATGCTCCGTATCCTGCCTGCCAGGCAAATCGCCCATACGCCCGGTGTTGCTCCTTGAGCCAGCCGGAGGACAGTGACTTGACCTGCTCGACTATCTTCGCAAGCGCCACGTTTTTTGACTGCGCGTAAAGGATATGCATGTGATCGCCCACGGAGTTGATCTCAATGAGCGGCGACTTCTTGTTGTTGAGGATGCCAGTAATATAACAGTGCAACTCCTCACGCTCCTGATCGCGGAGGAGCCTTCGGCGGTCCTTGGTGCTGAATACGAGGTGAACGGCGTTCTTTACCAGGGATTGTGACATATTGGAATCGCCCTTACAGGGCTTGATCGTTGTTGTAAATGGCATTCCCGGGCCTGCGCTCGCGGACTCGCTTCAGCCCGGGCTGGTACATTCGGGGCCTTCAGCCCCGTTCCGGTTCTCTGCGGAACGGGATTTGGCCGGCGAAGGATTATTTGTGCGGTCTTGTCAGACTCGCAATAAATGAAGGAAATGGAAGATCGTCAGCAACAGTGTCATAATTACGACCATGGCGATCAATCCGATAGGCCAATTCAGGATGCGGACTCGCGCGGCAGATACCACGAGGCCGTCTATTTGAAGTTGATATGGAAATGAAACCAAGCCGCTCAAGCCCCAACTCAACTCTGCGGTATGTTCTGCACCGGAATGGGTAAACGTAGTGGAATGAGACCCCGTCAGCTTTAACTGTCCGCCCGTGCGAAGGATGCATTGTCCGCCCAAAAATACGTTTATGGACGCGGTCGTCCAAAAAAAACGCGGCACCAAACGCGCCTCAACCTCCACTTTGCCATCCTGCCATTCAATTGCCTCGTTCCCTCCAATTAGCCGGGATATCCCAGCTTGCTCTGCATTCATATTGAATTGGGCATATCCAATCGATTCACTTCCTGGGCGCTGAGTTTCCCCTTACTCGCTCTCCAAAAACAGCCCGAGTTCATCCTTGTACTCGCTTTTTACTTGCGAGGCCTGGACTAATAGGTTGTGGCCGTCGCGGGATAGGCCTTCTTCGCAGGCGAAGACGCCGCTGAGCCATTCGCGGTCGGCGGCTTCCTGCGGGGCGGTGGTGGCCATCTTTTGCATGTATTGGTTTGCGATGGCGAGGATGGTGGTGACGGGGATCATCTTCCACTCGGCGGGGACTACGCCGAAGGGGGTCTGGATGATGAGGCCTTCGTCACCGGCTTTCTTTTGGCCGTCGGGCAGGCGGCCACCGGAGCGATTTACGATGGGGTCGGCGTAGCCGTATTTGTTGATATCCATGATCAACTGGGCTTTGAATTCGCGGAGCCAATCGGCCTTCTTGAGGAGGGCCTGCCTTTCCCAGATGCCCTGGGTGCCGGTGACGACGGCGGCGTTGACGGCCTGCCATGCGTCGTCGAAGCGCAAATCGGCGCACCAGGCGTCGTACTTTTGCTTCGCGTCCGCCAGGACGGCCTGATCCTGGCGGTTTACATCCGCGATGTGCTCATTATATGGGGCGTCGAGGGCTGCGCTCTTCGCCTTTAGCTCGCGCTCGATCCTGTCCAACTGGGCGGCGAGTTTCCCCGTCACCTGGGCCCTGAGCGCATCGAGCTGCTTGAGGGCGTCGGCGCGCTGGTCGGGCGTATCGGCGGCGGCGGCGGCGGCGGCGACTTTTTCATACGCGGCTTCTTCGTCGGCGTATTTTTGGATGAGCGGTTTGTAATCGGCGACCCATTGGAACGGGTCCTTGGGAGTGGAGCTGAGATAGAGCGCGAAGAGGAGGCCGGCATCGGAGAACTTGCCGAGCGACCAATCCTTGAGGCCGAATAACATGGGGGCGAGCGCCTGCGCGGAATCGAGCGCGTAACCGGAGCCCTGAGCGGAGCGGATGGAGCTGGCGCTGGACATGGCGGTGCTGACTTTTGTGAAGAAATTCACGAGATCGCTATCGGAGGGATCGTTCGAGAAATGGCTGCGTTCCTTGACCACCTTGAACCAATCGCGGGCGTCCTGGGTATTCTCCTGAAGGAGGGAGATGAGGCCCTGGTTGATGGTAACCCAGTTTTGGAAAGGCTGGGGCAGATCGTTTTCGTCGTTGAGCTTCTTGAGGGCTGCCTGTGCGCCGTCGAAATCGCCGGAGACGATCTGCTTGCGGGCGGCGTCGAATTGATCGTGGGTGCGCTTCGCGGCCTCGTCGGAGTCCTCGCCGGACGGGGTGAGCGTGCTCTTTTGCTGCGGGAAAATTTTGTCGCGGAAGATGTAAGCAGCGGCGCCGGCGGCGACGACGAGAAGGATCAGGATGAGGCTGATGATGCCGGAGGTTTTTTTCTGGACGGCGCTCTCGACGACGACGCGCTGCTTGGGCCGGCGCGGGCCGGCGGCGGCCTCCGAGAGCTGGGCGCGCGCGTACTCGAGGTGCTCGATCATTTCCGCGTAACTCTGGTAGCGCTGGTCGGGGTCTTTGTTGAGGGTGCGATTGATGACGTAGGCGGTGGCGCTGGAGACATCGGGGGCGAATGCCTGGAGGCTGACGGCTTTGCTCTTGAGGTGCTTGAGGGCGACCATCGAGGCGGTGTCGGCCTCGAAGGGCGGCCGGCCGGCGATGGCGTGGAAAAGCGTGCCGCCGAGCGAGTACATGTCGCTGCGAAAATCTTCGGGTTGATGATCGAGTTTTTCGGGCGCGACGTAATAGGGCGTGCCCCAGACTTCGCCGCGCTCCTCGGCCTCGTGCTCGGCCAGGAGGGCGAGGCCGAAGTCCACGATCTTGGCCGTCTGCGCGTCGGCGAAGAGGATGTTGCCGGGCTTGACGTCGCGGTGGATCAGGCCTTTTTGATGAGCGGCCTGGAGGCCCTGCGCGACCTGGATGCCGACGCCGAGCGCTTGAATCTCCGCGACGCGGCCTTGCAAATTCATCAGGTCATCCAGCGAACCTTTGTCCACCAATTCCATGGCGATGTAGAAGAGGCCGTGGTCGGAGCCGAACGAGTACACTTTGACCACGTGGGGATGATTGACCGAGGCGGTGATGCGGGCTTCGCGGACGAATTTGGCGAGGTACACGGCATCGGAGGAGAATTCCTTGCGGACGACTTTCAGGGCGACCATGCGGTCGAGGTTGGTATCGAGCGCCTTGTAAACGGCGCCCATTCCGCCCGCGCCAAGGACCTCGACGAGGGTGAAATTCTTCAACTGCGTGCGCGCGCGCATGGCGGTCCCGCAAATGGGGCAGTGGACCTTTGCAAATGGCTCCAGGTCGCTCACATCCAGGAGCGTGGAGCAATTGACGCATGGCTCGAGCAGCGGTTCCTCCGCACCTGCGCCCGGCTCGGCGCCCTCAGCCGGCTCGGTCTCCTCACCTGGCTCCCCGGCGGGAGTTTCGCCGCCCACCTCGATTTCCTGCGTCGCGTCCATTTCCACCTCGGAGCCAGATTCCTCTTCGGGCGCTGGCTGCTCCTCGCCGGTGGAATAGACGCCGTCCTCTTCGGCTGGCGCCGCGTCCTCGGGCGAGGGAGGCGCCGGTTCATCCTGGGGGATCTCGTCAGGTTCTAGGCCCATAGGTACTTCCAATAGGTTAAATTACCATTGGCTCCAGCACTATTTCCACCTTTGATTCTTGTTACATGCCAGAGTTCCAAGTCGATCCACGCGCCGCAGGCGGGCGGCTGGACCGGTTTCTGGCTGGGCAATTGCCCCATTTGTCGCGGTCCCGGCTTCAGGCGCTGATCAAACAAGGCCACGTTACGCTGGAGGGGAGGCCGGCCAGGCCGAGCGATAAAGTGAAGCGCGGGGCATTGGTCACGCTGACCGAGCCGCCGGCGGAGCCATCGCTGCTGGAGCCGGAGGCGATCCCGCTGGATATCCTTTTCGAGGATGCGGACCTGCTGGTGATCAATAAACCGCCCGGCCTGGTCGTGCATCCGGCAGCGGGGCATGCGCGGCATACGCTGGTGCATGCGCTGCTGGCGCATTGCGAATCGCTCTCGGGGATCGGCGGCGAGCAGCGTCCGGGCATTGTTCACCGGCTGGACAAGGACACGAGCGGGTGCTTGGTGGTGGCGAAAAACGATGCGGCGCATGGGGATCTGTCGCGGCAATTTGCGGGGCGGACGGTGACGAAGATTTACCTGGCGCTGGCGCAGGGGCATTTTGCAGGGGTCCGGAGCGGGACGATTGAAAACGCCATCGGACGGCATCCGGTGGACCGAAAGAAAATGGCAGTGCTGACGCGGGGCGGGCGGGCGTCGCGAACATCGTGGCGCGTTTTGCAAGACCTGCCGGGAGTGGGAACGCTGGTGGAATGCACTCTGCACACGGGGCGGACCCACCAGATTCGGGTGCATTTGAAGCACCTGGGCCATCCGCTGCTCGGCGACGCGCTGTACGCGCCGCGGCAGGCGCGGCATTATCCGCGGCAGATGTTGCACGCCTGGAAACTGGGCTTCACGCATCCGCGGACGGGGAAGGCGATGCATTTTTGTTCCCCAGTGCCCGAGGATTTCATATTGGCGGGGGTGCGACTTCCCGCTGCCGCGCAACCATGAACGAATTCCAAGAGGCTCTCGATTTCACGACGGAATCACTACGCAAGCTGCACGAGACCGGCTCAAATCCGCGCGGGTCGCGGGAGTCGCTGCACCGGCTGGCCACGGCCCGGCCGAAGCCCGCGCCGCCCCCCTCACCTGCTCCGGCCGCGAAGTCCGCTCCCGCGTTGATCCCGCCGGATGTCTCCTTGGTCCCGCCTGACGTCTTTCCGACGACCGGCGCAAACAAGGGCGAGCGGATCGAGCAATTGCGCGCCGCGGTAGCTCCGTGCGCAAAATGTCCCAACCTCGCCCGGACGCGAACGCAGACTGTGTTCGGCGTCGGCAATATTGACGCGCAAATCATGTTCGTGGGAGAAGCGCCGGGAGCGGACGAAGACCAGCAAGGGGAGCCGTTTGTGGGCAAGGCGGGGCAATTGCTGACGCGCATCATCGAGACGATGGGGCTGAAGCGATCCGATGTTTTCATTGCGAATGTGCTGAAGTGCCGTCCGGACATGCCTGCGGGCTCGACCGGGAATCGGCGCCCCACGACCACCGAGATGCAGACCTGCCTGCCGTACCTGCGCGCGCAAATTGAGATCATCCAGCCCACGGTACTTGTCGCGCTCGGATCGGTGGCGATGGAGGGATTGCTCGGCGCGGTCGAGCCGATGGGGCGGTTGCGAGGAAGATGGCACGAATTCCACGGGATTCCGCTGATGGCGACTTATCACCCGGCCTATTTGTTGAGGAACCAATCACTTACCGAAAAACGGAAGGTATGGGAGGATATGTTACTGGTGATGGAACGGGTAGGTTTGCCGATTAATGAGAAGCATCGGGGTTATTTTCTGAAGTAAGCTGGCGCCAACCGCCCCCTGCCCCCGGCGGCATTGCTTGTCCTTTGGCTTGATGGCAATATGGGGGGAAATGGGTGCGCAGCATCCCGCGTTTCCTCCCTTCCTCCGCCACGTTCCCAACTGGCTCGCCTTGCCGCTGCTTTGGGCGGCGATGCTTTTGCCTGCCCACGCGGATCAGGGGCAGACGGCGTGGAGCGTGCGGGGATGGCGCTCGGACACGGGGCTGCCGGACGACGAGGATTACGATATCGCCCAGGCGCCCGATGGCTGCATCTGGATCGCGACGTCAGTGGGACCGTTCCGGTTTGACGGCATCCAGTTCAGTCTCGTGGACGTTCCCGAGGTGTCGCACGACTTCAACAGCACCTGCTACGTCATCTGCGCGGCGCGGGACGGCAGCGTCTGGTGGGGACTGAATCATGGGCGCGTGGTCCGCTGGCAGCAGCAGGGCCATTACGACATCTGGCGGGTGGCCCAAGGCATTCCGAACGATTATCCCGACAGCATCTGCGAAGGGAGGAACGGGGCAGTGTTCGTCGGTTTCCGCAAATCCGGCGTTGTTGAAATCGCCAACGGCAAAGTGACCCGCCTCGATTCGTCGAACGGCCTGCCGGCACAAATGCGGGCCTGCCTGACTGCCGATGCGGATGGCAATGTCTGGTGCGCGGCGGGGAGTTCGCTGTTCGAGTTTCGCAACGGCGCCTTTGCCCGAATCGCGGATATCCCGAACGGCTGGCCGACAGGGCTGAGCCTCGCGCGCGACGGCGGCTTTTGGATTCGGGAAGATCATGACGTGCGGCATCTGGTTCCCGGCAAGGGGATCGACCGGACCATCCAGATCCCGCAGGCGCTGGGCGCCGCGAGCGCCTTTCACGAGGATGCCGCCGGCAATGTGTGGATCGGCACGTGGCAGTCGCCGCAATGCGGACTGTTCCTTTACCAGGGAGGTCAGCTCATTCCCGAAGGGGTGGACCGGCGGCAGATCACCTCGATCATCAACGACCGGGAAGGCAATATCTGGGTGACCACGTTCGAGGACGGAATCAAGCGGCTGCGCCCGCGGCTGATCCGCTTCCTGAAGCTCGATCCCGGCGGGATGAGCTGGGGGAGAATCCGCTCCTTCGCAAGGGATACCGCAGGGAGGCTGTGGGCGGTGTTCGAGGATAACACCGTCTTTTGCCTGGATGGGGGAAAGTTGGAGCAGGTCCCGCAGTTCTCGCAGAACGCGGGCACGATCGGGCGCGCGGTCGCAGTCGAGGCGGCGCCGGATGGCTCTGTGGTGATCGGGACGTGGGACAAAGGGCTCTTTCGCTGCAACGGGCCGCAGTCCACGCCGGTGCCCATCCGTGCTCCCACGGAGGCGCGGCGCATGGTGACGATGCTGTATTCGAACACGGGCGATCTTTGGGTCTCGTCCAGTCGCAACGGAGAGATCGCCCGCATCCGTCACGACGGTGCGGATGCGTGGCAAATCCCCGATGCGACGACAGCGCCCGTCATGGCCCAGGGCGCGGGCGGAGATATGCTGATGGCGACGGATCGGGGCCGACTCTTCCATTTGGCGGGCGGAAAAATTGAGGAGATTCCATTCCCCGGGTCGGGCGATTACCGGATTCACGGGTTGTGGCGAGACGGAGATGGGAATGTCTGGATCGGGTTTCTGGGTGGCGGCCTTGGCCGGCTGAAGGACGGACATTTCATCCGCGCAACGGCGAGAGATGGGCTGGCTGACGATTACGTCTATCAAGTGGTGCCCGACGGTCTGGGGCGCATCTGGATCATCAGCAATTCCGGGCTCTCGCGCATCGATGTGAGCAACTTCGACCAATTTGCCTCCGGCATTGAAAAGCGCGTGCGGGTGGCCACATTCGGCGAGGAAGAGGATCTCGATTCCCAAGCCCCGACGCGAAATATTGGGTTCGATACCGGTTACTGCTGCCGCGTGCTCGGAGATGGGCTTTGGTTCTCCTACGGTGACGGCATCCTTATTGTCACGCCGGGCGCGTGGCCGCCAAACAAGGTGCCGCCGCCGGTCGTGGTGGAGGCGGTGCGAGTAGATGACCGCGATATCCCCACGGATGCGAACTCCCTGCGCAACCTGACGCTGCCTCCGTCTCATAGCCGGCTGGAATTCGATTTTGCCGCGCTCAGTTTCGACATGCCCGAGAACAATCAGTACCGGTACATGATCGAGGGCTACGACAAGCAGTGGAACGAGGCCGGCAACACGCGGCAGGCCATCTATACGCGGCTGACGGCGGGCCGTTACCGATTCCAGGTCATTGCGTGCAACAGCGACGGCGTCTGGAACCAGGCGGGAGCGGGCGTCGCATTTACGGTAACGCCGTTTTACTGGCAGACGTGGTGGTTCCAGCTTTCGGTGCTGACGGTCATCATTCTCTGCGTGGCCGTGATTGTCCGGTGGGTGGCGTATCGGCGGCTGCGCTGGCAATTGCGGCTCGCGGAGCAGGAGGCGGCGCTGCACAAGGAACGCTCCCGTATTGCGCGCGACATGCACGATGAACTGGGCGCGAGCCTCACGCGCATTACGCTGATGAGCGAACTGGCGTCCGGGGAGCCGGGGCTTCCTTCGACCGCGACCGACCAGCTTGGGGCAATCGCCAATGCGTCGCGCGCGGTCAGCGGGACGCTGGACCAGATCGTGTGGACTGTGAATCCGCGCAACGACACACTGGAGCGGCTGGTGGGATACGCGGGGGAATTTGCCAGCGAATACCTCGAGACCGTCGGGATCGGCCTGCGGCTCGAATTGCCGAGCGACATCCCCTCGCGCACTGTCTCCTCGGATGCGCGCCACCAGATGCTACTGCTGGTCAAGGAGGCGCTGAACAACGTGGCAAAGTACGCGAACGCCCGCCAGGTGACCATGCAGGTGGGCTTTGAAAACGGCTCCACGCACATCGTCATCGCGGACGACGGCTCCGGATTCGATCCCGATACGGTGTCACCGTCGGCGAACGGGCTCCGCAATATGCGGCAGCGAATCGCGGCGCTGGGAGGCGTGGTGGAGATCAAAAGCCGGCCTGGATCGGGCACCACGGTCACCTTTGAGGCGCCGCTATGAGAGCATTTATGCCAATTCCGCAAGAAGAGTTTTGTAGACATTTTGTGCGACTGGACGCCCGGCGGACGCATGCCACCGTTGAGGCTTACTCCGACCCAAGATGGACACCTGCGCCTCTTACAATCCGGGGGGCGTCAACAACCCCGTCGCCGAATCCGCAATGACGCCTCCCGCCTCGTCATCCAGATCGACCACCGTTGGCATCGTCGAGGACGATCCGGCGATCCGCTCGAGCTGGGTCAAAATTCTAAACCGGCTTCCCGGTTACAAATGCGTCGGCGAGTACGGCTCGGGAGAGGAAGCGCTCGTGGAATTAACGAAGAATCCGACGGACTTCGTCCTGATGGACATCAATCTCCCGGGAATGTCCGGGGTCGAATGCACCCAGGCGCTCAAGCTGAAGGTCCCGAATATCGAGATCATCATGCTGACGATGTTCGGCGATCGGGACCGGATATTCGATGCGTTGCGCGCCGGCGCGGGCGGATATCTGCTCAAGCGGACGACTCCCGCGGCGCTCAAGGCGGCGCTGGAGGAAGCCCGGGCCGGCGGGGCGCCGATGTCGCCGCAGATCGCGCGGCAGGTGGTCCAGTTTTTCCAACCGCAGAAGCCGTCCAATGCGTCGGAAGCGGTCGATCGGCTTTCCGAGCGCGAGGCGGAAATCCTGCGGCTGCTTACCGAAGGTTGCCCGTACAAGGAAATCGCCGACAAACTGGGGATCAGCATGGACACTGTGCGGACCTATATTCGGCGCATCTATCAAAAGCTCCACGTCCATTCGCGGACCGACGCGGTGGTAAAGTACCTGCACTCGAAGGAAGGCTAGGCCTTCCCGCCCGCCCCCATGGGATGCGAACGTTCCGATGGCGGCCTGACGAGAATGATCGGTGCATTAGCCGCATGGCCCGGCAAGTCGCATACTTTGACGCTCGCATCCATTCCAACATTCGGCCGCCTATGACACCGGATTCCTCCCCGTCCTGCCGACGGGTCGCCTTCGGTATTTGCACGGGGCTGGCGGCGCTGGTGTTCATCGTCTTCGGACAGACGGCGCGATTCGGATTCGTAAATCTCGACGATGCCAACTACGTCTATCAGAACCCGATCGTTAAAAATGGACTATCTCCAGGCGGAATTCAGTGGGCGTTTACCCATGTACTGGTTGGGCACTGGCATCCACTTACTACTATTGCGTTCATGGTGGATTGCCAGCTATTCGGAGTCTGGGCGGGTGGACATCACATGGTCAACGTATTGCTCCATGCGACCACGGCGGCTTTGCTTTTTCTCGCGCTGCAGAAACTGACCGGGGCGATCTGGCGGTGTGCATTTGTCGCGGCCGTATTCGCGATTCATCCATCGCGAGCGGAATCGGTGGCATGGGTCTCCGAGCTGAAGGATGTGCTCAGTGGCGTGTTTTTCATGCTTACGCTGCTGGCTTACGTGCGTTATGTCCGCCGGCCGGGTAAGGGCGGTTATGCATTGGTCCTTCTTTGTTTCATCCTCGGACTATTGAGCAAGCCAATGCTGGTGACCATCCCGTGCGTCCTTCTTATCATTGATTATTGGCCACTCGGACGAGTCCGGACCATCTCCGACTTTGCCAGGCTGCTCTGGGAAAAGGTTCCGCTTTTTTTGCTCTCCGCACTTTCCAGCATCGCGGCGATCCTTGCATTGAAGTCCGGCGATGCTCCGACTTCAACATACCCGGCAAATATCCCAATCGCTTATGCCGTCTATCTGGAAAAATTGTTCGTTCCCACCGGCCTCGCGGTACTGTACCCAATTCCCAAGGAGGGATGGCCCGCATGGGATGTCTTCAATGCGGTTCTGCTTCTCGCTACATTGAGCGCTGCGGCATGGCTGCTGCGCCGAAAGCAGCCATGGCTGCTGAGCGGATGGCTGTGGTATCTGTGCATGCTCATCCCGGTGGCAGGAATCATGCAAACCGGTGAGCAAGCGTATGCAGACCGTTATACCTATCTTCCGCAGATCGGACTCTGCGTCGCCATCACATGGATGGGAGCGGCTTGGTTGGAACGCTTGCGGCATGGGCGTTCCATTGCGACTGCCTTCGCGATGGCAGTGCTGTGCGCGCTGACGATCGCCGGCCGCCGCCAGGCTGCCTATTGGCGCGATGGCGTTACTCTTTGGACCCATGCGCTCGATTGCACGCCGGATAACTTCATCGCGCGCAACAGTCTTGGTGAAGCATTGGCGCAGGAATGGAAATTGGAAGCCGCGATAGACCAGTTTAATGCCGCGATGGAGTTCGACGCGGGAAGCCCAGAGGTCCATGCTAACATTGGCACCACGCTTTTTCAGCAACGCCACACGGAGGATGCAATCGCGCAGTTTCAGCAGGCGCTGGCGATCAATCCCGCTTACCCTGAGGCACATTACAATCTCGGCTCAGCCCTGGACCGGGAAGGAAGGATCACGGAGGCGATTGACGAATACCGGGAAGCATTGCGGCTGAAGCCCGGATACGCGGAGGCGCACTATAATCTTGGGACTGCCTTGTATAGAATAAAGCGTGGGAAGGAAGCGGCTGCGGAATTTAGGGAGGCCTTGAAGGTTGCGCCTCACGATGCAGAGACCCATTACAATCTCGCGCTCGCACTGTTTGAGCAGGGAGAATTTGACTTGGGCATGGCCGAATGCCGCGCGGCACTGCAAATCGATCCCGGCTATGCCGAAGCTCACAATAATCTGGCGAACGCGCTGCTCGACAAGGGGCGGATCGAAGAAGCGATTGCAGAATGCCGCGAAGCGCTGCGGATCAGGCCCAATTATGCCGCAGCCCATGCGAATTTCGGCGTTGCATTGCTTAGGCAGGGAAGTCTCGCGGAGTCCATCGAGCATTTCCGCGCGGCTTTGAAGATTGAACCGGATCTTGGACTGGCGCGCGATGGCCTCGCCTGGGCGCTGGCACATTCTTCCGGGCAGGCTGCGAGTCCTGCCCCGGCACCTCGCCAATAACGGCGGAGCCGCCCGGATTTCTATCGCGAGTTGTTCTTTATCAGCGACTTATACCTTTCTTTACCTACCTCTTCCGTGTTCACTTTCGCGATGCTTCCCCCGGTCAGTATCTCCGCGCTGCTTTCAAGCGACGGTCCGAGAGTAATCAGTTCCGTCCCGCTCGTCGCCAATGTGAATGCTCCCGCTCCGCTATTGAAGGTGATGCCGCTGAACGTCCCGGTGGTAAAATCGTCAGTCGCACTGCCGCCCGATGCGCCGGAGAAAAACAACTGGTCCCCCGTATTTGCCATGGTGGCCGGGTTTGGAGCT
>Ga0206833_1188_pt1 | contig 15666 bp, 9 predicted proteins | sample Alteio_BWOrgCont_32_FD_152891 | JGI IMG/M metagenome (GOLD analysis project Ga0206833, IMG submission 152891) | Enriched cells from forest soil in Barre Woods Harvard Forest LTER site, Petersham, Massachusetts, United States -... | ecosystem: Environmental > Terrestrial > Soil > Temperate forest > O... | reverse complement strand
TCAGGAATTGGGTTGGCTAGTATTGGGGGAGAAGCAAGCTACGCTTGAGACGGGTTCAGCCAATTCAGGAATCCCTGGCTTGGTGACGGTCGTCCTGATCACCCGCGTTTTATCCGGCGGCGGCGCTCAACGCCAAATAATAGAAACTGCTCGAAATTTGGATAAGAAGCGGTTTCGTGTCATCGTGGTCACGATGTATCCGTCAGGGCTCCTTTCCGACGAGGTGAGGGCCATTGCCGGCGTCGACCTTATTTCGCTAAACAAGAAGAACCGCTTCGACTTGGTTGGATCGTCAGTACGGTTTCTCCGTGCTTGCAAAGAAAATAGAGTCCGGTTGGTGTGGACCTACTCCGGAGGATTTGAGTACGGATTAGCGGCTAAAGCAATTCGGGGTATTCGTCTTGTCAAGGGGATACGACATTCCGGATTGGACGCATCCAAGTACGGTCGGTTACAGGATCTTTTATTCAGAATAGAGACCGTGATGTCGCGCTTTACGGACATCATGGTCTCAAATTCCTGGGCCGGTAGAACGTATTTCGGGAGTCACGGCTATACGGAAAAGAACATACTTGTTATCCCTAACGGTTACGACACCGTACGCTTTACCCGCTCGGAGACGGGCAGGCTGGCTAAGAGAAAGCTTTGGGGTTACGGCGACGGCACGCTTTTGGTGGGCTTGGTGGGACGGATCGACCCTCAAAAGGACCATGTAACCTTCTTGAAGGCGGCGGCCGTTGTCGCCAAAAGAATTGAGGCAATCCAGTTTGTTTGCGTCGGTGAGGGCAATGCGGATCTGTTGGAGAAGCTGAAAGCCCTGTGTCGGGACCTTGGTATTGCGGAAAGAGTTACTTGGTGCGGCAGCTGCAAGGAGATGCCGGAAGTTTACAGCGCTATCGATATCCTGGTTCTATGTTCGGCGTTTGGCGAAGGAACTCCCAATGTAGTTGGGGAAGCGATGTCCTGCGCAACGCCGTGCGTCGTGACGGACGTGGGAGATACCGCTCGCCTGGTCGACGACGAATCGCGAACTGTACCGATAGGGGACCCTTCTAAGCTCGCATCGGCTATCGAAACTTTGGCACGGCTAAGCGCGGAGGAGCGAAAGGCAATCGGCTTGCGTGACCGCGAGCGGATAGAGTCTTTATACTCACTCGAGCTGCTCGCCGAACGGACTGCCTCCGTCGTCTCTGGTATTGTTCAAGGCAAGTCTTTGGAGAGTGTGGACAGGGAGCTTAGTGCTGTGGGAGTTCGCGGGAGTTAAGAATGTGCGGCATTACTGGATTTTGGACTTCTTCGCAAAAAACTGAAGATAAACTCCTGACCAGACTCCGGAAGGCAACCGATGTGATCGAACATCGAGGACCCGACGACGAGGGGCACTGGGTCGATCCCAGGTTCGGCACAGCGCTCGGTTTTCGCCGGCTTTCCATCCAAGATCTGTCGGAAGCAGGCCATCAGCCGATGTCATCCCACAGCGGCCGGTACACCATGACCTTCAATGGCGAGGTCTATAACGCGCCTGCTCTTCGGGAGAAACTGCCGCCTCTGGGATACGAATTTCGAGGACACTCCGATACCGAGATTATGTTGGCGGCATTCGAGAACTGGGGCATCGAAGAGTCGCTCAAGCAGTTCATCGGAATGTTCGCGATCGCCTTATGGGATTCTCACGAGCGCGTTCTCACGCTGACCCGCGACCGGGTCGGGATCAAGCCGCTTCACTATGGAGTCGTGGGAGACAGCCTGGTTTGGGGCTCTGAGCTCAAGTCGATCGAGAGCCTCGCCGACCACCGATTGGAACCGGATCCGAGTGCCATCGATGAGTTCTTTCAAATCCGATTTATAACCGCTCCGCGTTCGATTTACAAAGGGATCCACAAACTTATCCCTGGACAGATTCTTCAATTCAAGGCTCCCGATCAAGAACCCATCGTCACGACTTACTGGTCGGTCCACGACGTTGTTGAAAACGGAAGGTTAAACCCGTTCAAGGGCACCGAGCAGGAAGCCATCGATGGTCTCGAGGCGATCCTCAAAGATTCGATCGACCTTCGAATGCTTTCGGACGTTCCCCTCGGCGCTTTTTTGTCCGGCGGAATTGATTCGAGCACGGTTGTCGCGCTGATGCAGAGCATTTCGAGCCAGCCGGTCAAGACCTTCACGATCGGTTTTACCGAGCAGTCGTATGACGAGTCGGATCCAGCCCGGGCAATCGCCAAGCATCTGCGGACGGACCACCATGAACTGCGCGTAACGCCCCGAGAGGCGCTCGAGGTGATTCCACTTTTGCCGAAGATGTACGATGAACCGTTCGCCGATGCTTCCCAGATCCCCACCTATTTGGTCTCCAAACTTGCTCGCACCAAGGTTACGGTCTCGCTTTCCGGGGACGGTGGAGACGAGGTATTTGCGGGCTACAATCGGTATCGATTGGAGCGGGAGCTTTGGTCGAAAATCAGCAGGGTGCCCAGGCCAATCCGCACCTCGGTATCGTCAGTGATTCTCGGCATTCCTCCCCAGTTTCTTAACCGTGCCATGGCCCCGCTCAAGCCACTTGCTTCCAAATATGGTCGATTGGGTCCAATCGGACCCAAAATGCATCGACTTGCGCGTTTGCTTCGCACGAAGGATTCTCGTGAACTGAGCGTCCTTAGCGAGTTTGCTGGCTCCGGAAGGTTCATGCTTGCGAACAAGGGCCCACACAGTATTCAGCCAAAATGTATTCCGAGTTGGCTTACAGTGGTGGAGGCAATGCAGTACGACGACATGCATCGGTACTTGCCAGATGATATTTTATGCAAGGTAGATCGAGCTAGTATGGCAGTCAGCTTAGAGGCCAGGGTGCCGATTTTAGATCATCGAGTAATCGAGTACGCTTGGGCGTTGCCGGAATCTCTGAAGATGCCCACCCTAGAGGGAAAGTGGGTTCTGCGCCAAGTGCTCTACAAGTATGTCCCAAAAGAGATGATGGACCGTCCCAAAACGGGGTTTGGTATTCCAGTGGGCCCTTGGCTTAAGACGGAACTTCGTGACTGGGCTGAGGCGCTTCTTTCGAAGGAAGCCATCGCCAAAGTTGGCATCCTCGACCATGCCGCGGTTCGAAAGGCTTTTGACGAGCACTTAGCCGGCACTCACAATAATGAGTACAAGCTGTGGTCTGCCTTGATGCTACAGGGATGGGGACTCCGATAGGGCGCCGTAGCGTTTCACAGCCAACCTGATGAAAGTCGCGTTTGTGATTTCCTCACTCGGAATTGGAGGGGCTGAGCGAGTTCTCGTCAACATGGCCAACTACTGGGCCGAGCGCGGGAACGATGTGACTCTGGTATCCATGGACTCACCGGATGCGCCTGCATTTCACGTCCTCAATGAGCGTGTGAGGCTAATATCGCTGAACCTCTTGGCCAATTCAGCCAATCCAGTTCAGGCGATTCGCCAGACTGTCGGTCGGATCCGAGCAATCAGGCAGACCATGTGTGCGATTAGGCCGGACGTGATCATCTCATTTATGGATCGGATGAACGTCTTGACGCTCTTTGCGAGCCGAAGGTTGGGGATCCCGACGATCGTATCGGACCGGGTCGACCCTGCGTGTCCCAACATCGGACGAGCCTGGAATGCATTACGCACGATCTCTTATCGGTACGCATCAGCATTAGTTTTACAAACGGCGCGGTTCAAGCCGTTCTACGCTCCCAAAATACAAAGCAGGATCTTCGAGGTGCCGAACCCGATTTCCAAGCTTGTTCGTTCATGCGCCCCCGGGACTCTGCAAGGCAGAGAGGAAATTGTCATCTCGATGGGACGCCTCGTCGATTACAAGTCGTTTGATGTCATTATCAATGCGTTTGCCGAAGTTGCGGATAAGAATCCCGCTTGGAAGCTTCATATGTATGGACAGGGCCCTGAAAAGGAGTCTCTTCAGGCCCTGATCGACGAAAAGGGTCTTTCGTCGCGAATCAAGATGATGGGTGTCACCGACGAGCCTCTTGTGAAGATGTCGGAGGCTTCGATTTTTGCGTTGGCAAGCGTTGCCGAAGGTATCCCGAATGTGCTGATCGAAGCGATGGCAATGGGATGCGCGGTAGTCTCGACCGACGTCGGCGGTGTTCCCGACGTCGTGGTGGATGGGAAAGATGGGTTGATCGTACCGATGGGCGATCGGGCAGCCTTGTCTCGCGCCCTCGGCCTTCTCATGTCGGATCCGGAATTACGACTGTCCATAGGTCGGAATGCTGTGGCCATACGGGATCGGCTTAGCGAAGACAGGATCATGGGTATGTGGGAAGAGGTGGTGCGTTCCGTAACTGCCGGACATAAAGAAATGCTACGGTGAGGCCTCCTCCGGAACCGCCACCCCCCGGCCATTCGTCTTGTTGGAGTATGGGTCGTCCACAGCGCGTCAATCGCAATGCAATGTTCTTGAGAGCGTTTGCTAGTATCCTTTCAATCTTTGCTGTCAGCTCTTTCGCGCTGGCGGGGCAAGTCCCGACGAGTGTAAAGGAATTTGGAGCCGTCGGTGACGGAACCACGGATGACACGGCTGCCGTTCAAAAAGCTTTGGATTCGGGCAAGAGGATCGTGTTTCCTGAGGGAACCTATTTGGTAACCGCCCAGATCAACGTGCCGTCGGGAGCCAACGTTCTTTTGGGTCGAAAATCCACATTGCGTTTCGAGTGCAAAGCCAAGAATAAATCGCTGCTCATGATGAACAACGTGAAGTCGGTCAAGATCGACGGCGATCTGGGAACGCTGCTTGGAGACTTGAGAGACAATCCGACAGGGACCCACAACGCGATCACGATTGTCGGATCCACGTCGGACGTCTCTATCGAGCGCCTGAACGTTGCAAACTTTCCTGACGATACGGGCCGGGGCGGTGTTTCCGGAGACGGGATCTACATTGGAGCGCCGTTAAAGGACGGAACGGTCCCGTCCCACATTACGATCAGCTACTGCAATTTTCAGCACGAAGGCCGCAACCAGATCAGCGTGGTGGCGGGGGCTCATATTCAAATCGATCACTGCCACATGTCCTTCAGTAACTTTGACGGCATCGATTTGGAACCCAATAACGACACGGACACGGAAGACGATATCAAGGTGCTCGACAACGTTGTCTCCGGAAGCCGATGCGGCATTAGCGCCATCAAGGGCTCGAAAAACATCGTGATTCAAGGGAATGATGTGTCGATTGCAGCCGATTCCGAGACAAAGCCTGGCGATACGAACGACTTCGAGGGAATCCATATCGACTGCGCCGGTCCCAACGTCGTCGTGAAAGAAAACAAGATCCGAGGCGGCTATATGGGTATCTCGGCCACCCACGGGGGCGCTCAGCTCGTCGACAACGAAGTTACTTCCGCGCGTCGGGGCATTTGGGTCCGATTCAACGATGTTACCGTCGATCACAACAAGATCGTGGACTGCTGGGAGGAGGGCATCCGGGTCCAAGGCAACAATGCCAAGATTACAAACAACACCATTCAAGATGTCGGCGATCAAACGAAGCTGTTCAATGCCAAGGTCTCGCAGGCCGCTGCGATCCAGGTGAACGATGGATTCAGTAACGGGACGATCGCGGGCAATACGATAAAAGACACCCACCCACACGGTGAGAGCAGAGTGCTCGTTCGCTTGCCTGCCGCCGACAAAGGTGGAACCACCTGGAAGTCGGACATCAAGCCGTAGCGCCACCTGCAGAACAATTGCACCCTTATCAGATCCGGCGGCTCAAAAGCGGGTGACTTAGCGACTTGAGGCTCACAGTCTTGCGGAAAACTCCACAGAGGCGTCCAGATCGGCAGGGCTTAAGAAATGATACCACCGAGCTCCTTAGGAGCGGCGGCCCGGAGCCACTAGAATCCCGCCAGTTTCAGTGCCTTATAACAGCACTGCTTGAGACCACCTGATCTAATAGCTTATAATATCTGTTCGATGTCCCAGCCTGGTCCTGTGACTCATAAGTATGGAGGCTGGTGAGAGCCAACGGACCTTTCTTGATTGGATAGGATAGGGGGCTGCTTTGGTTAGTTGCTCCCACGAAAGCGGGTGGCCAAGCGCCTCCTCTCCTGATTGGAGTAGTCTTCATCCAGCGTTTAGCATATTTGGAGGTAAGGGGATTGTGCATGGACCTGGGTTGCGAGGGGTGCTTCAGTCCACGGCCGAGCGGAGCGGTCAAGGAGAAGGACGCGAGCGCTCCGCTCGTGGGTCAGCTCCTTACCTTCGCTCGCGGAACGTCCCTCCCGTCTGATGGCCAGCTGGGGATACACCGGGTATCACAGGTGCGATAGAATGCTAAGCGCGACCGTCAAACCGCTGATGTCACTGCCTTGGCCCGCATGGACGAACCCTGTAAAATTGCCGATGGCGATTCTGAGAAGAATAGCTCCAAAATCACAGCAACGTGCGGTTTCAGCACGGCAATCTCACCGCTGGCGGACTTGGGCTCTTTGCGCCAAATCCGCCTTTTTTAACCAGGACCATCTCGCTTTCAAAAGGGACGCTTTCTTCAAAGCGCCGTGTGAGAAATCAAGAGCCGACAGGCAAATCCACTGGTTGCAGAGCTCACATGGTCTGAAGCTCTTCTTTCGCGACCGAAACTTTCTTTTCGACCCACAGCTTCTTCGCTGGTCGGGCACCACAGACGTGCCGGTCGCGCTTCCTTATAGGCGCACTTCTTGCGGGCACTGCGATGCGACAATGTGCCAACTCCATTCCGTCCGGTTGGACAGAATGCAGGTCAACGAGCGACACATAAGGGACATAGCCGCCAGCCTTCTCCCTGCGTCATGAGATCGCCTGCCATTCCCCCCAAAATGGAAGCCTTACGCAGTGATCGGCTGCCCTTACGAATGGAAGCCTAATAAAACAGGGCTGGGCGAATGGTTCTCCGTCTGGCGGCGCTCTTTGAGTCAAAGCCGCGTTGCCGTAATTCCTCAATCGTATTTGGGCGTCCAGCCTATGAACATGTATCTCTCCGCATCTTCCATGTATCAGCTCCTTCCAAGAATACACCGTATTTCTCCCAGGTGTAGGTTAGTTCGCGGGGCGTTTAGAATATCTTGGACTAATAAATTGCTACTTTCTGCGCGCACACGAGGAGAAAGGGTCTGTGCCTTCGTTGACTTGGCGTAAAATCTTTCTGCCGGGGTGGCCTGTTGAGATGCCACCTTTGGTGCTCCTTGTTCCGTGGAGTTCAGGGGAAGCCGACTTGGAACACTTCGCGGCCCCCTCAAAAATCCAAACTATTCATCGCGATACGTCATTCGACTATGCAGCGCATCTAGGCCATAGGCGGATTAGGACCCCGCGGATCTTGTCGAGCTTTGGGTTGTTGTCTCTTGCCCCGTACGCGATTTCATAGATCGTGGCCAGGACACACGGTCGGCTCCTTCGCCACTGAGGTTAAGTGCAGCAACATCCAGAGTTCGTCCACGGTGGCCAATATTTTAGACTCTCAAATTTAGAGTCGTGACGCCGGCGTTACCTGTGCGGACCCCAAGGCGTCCGCAAATGCGCTGGGGTCGCTGACCTCAGGCCACTCGCTCGTGGCTAACGCTTGTGTGCAAATAGAAGTGCGGTAGCGAAAGAGCAGCCCCGTGGATACCGAGGCCGTTACGACTGGTCGAAAAAAGCATTTGGTGCTAGTTTCGGCTGGCATCACCCCCGCCAGGTAGTCCCTGCCGCCTTACCATCAGCTTTTCTTTGATGTAGCGTCAGCGGCCCTACGCTGTTGCCCCTTGCGCCCCTTGCGCCCCTTGCGCCCCTTGTCTCCAGAGCCCTCTTCGTAGGAGTAGTAATAATAATAGTAGTAGCCATATCCCGACCGTCGAATATCGACACGGTTTAGCACAAGTCCCAGTATGGGCGCATTAGCTTGCCACAATGTTTGCATTGTGCCAAGAAGCTGAGGTTTACGAGTGGCGTCCAAGCTGACTACTAGCACGATCGCATCTACGATCGTCGAAACAACCTGAACGTCGGATAGACCTGAGCAGGGAGGACAGTCGGCAATTACCACGTCGTACCCGTCTTGCGCCTGTTTAAACACGTCCCTTGTGCGCGCGGAGTTCAGAAATTCGGTGGGATTTGGAGGCAGCGGGCCACAGCACAATGCGTCAAGGTTTTCGGTGCCTGTATGCTGGACAGCAGCCTCCAAGGTAGTGTGCCCCGTCACAACGGAAGTGAGTCCTACTTCACGAGAAATGCCGAGAGTCGTGTGAATAGATGGCCGCCGAAGATCGACATCCACGATCAGGACCTTCTTTCCGTCCATTGCCATCGCGATGGCGAGATTGATCGCCGTGGTTGACTTGCCTTCAGCCCTGCCTGCACTCGTGACCGCTAGCAGGCCCTTTGGTTGGCCAGGCATAGAAAAAGCTATGTTATTGCGAAGAATACGAAAACCCTCCAGGAAACCATGACCCTGCGGGATAGAGCCTATTAGAGGCCGGTCTTCGGAACCGCGCACCGTTTCCGGAATCGCTGCAAGTATTGGAAGCCCCGTGATTTTCTCCGCCGTATCCGGATCGTGGACCCGGGTATCAAGCCGCTCAACGCCGAGAATAAATGCGAAGCTAGCTATGAGGCTAAATACGCATGCAAGCGCCAATGTTTGGCTAACCTTAGGGTACACCGGGTCCGGCGAAGACTCCGGCTCTGACGCTACAAACCCGTTCGCTAGACTGGACTTTTCGTTTATAGAAAGTTCGTAGAAGCGCTCGGAAAGGTTTGCGTGGGTCTTCTGAAGTTCGTCAACCGTCTCCTGCAACTGGGCCAATGTGCGCTCGGCTGCCGGGTAAGACTGCAGTTGTTTTACCGCTTCCCTCAAGGCGGCAGCGGCACTTCGAGCCTCCACGCGAAGCCCAGCCACAAGTGCTATCTCCTCGGAGTAGGCGGAAAGGGTCGTAACATAATTCGGATTAATATCCCGCACCGATTGGCTGACAATGTTCTTGGCGATCTTAGCGAGTCTGGCGCGCTCTGAGGAGATCTCCCCTTCGAGTTGAACCATTATGACGTCATCTGGTTTATATTCTTGCGATGATTTGGCCCGCTCTGCTTCAAGAGATTCGATCGCAGCAGTGACTTGAGCGAACTCAGGATTTTCCTCGACAGTCGTCATCGATTGCACTGTTGGTTCGCTGAGCGATAACTGATCGTGGCGAGCTTGCGCTGTCTCAATTGCACTACGAAGTCGAGACTGAGCCTGCTCGTTCTCTTCACGGAGCTCAAAGAGCCGGGTCGTGGCTTCTTGAAGTTCAACCTCGGGAGCAAGAATCTTGGTCCGCTTCTTAAATGTTGCGCGTCTTTGAAGTGCATTAGCCAGCTCGGATTGACTTTTCTCCAGCTCGTGCTCCACGTAAACTCTCGCCTGAGCCGTGGCCTGGTTGCCTCGGTTGAGGTCGCGTTTCAAATAGGTTGCCGCAATGTCGTGCCCCAATTCTGCCGCTATATCTGGCTGGTAGGCCTGCGTCGTGATCGTTATCGTGTCGGTTCCAAGGGTGTTTTCTATCTTATATCCCCATTTAGGGATATCCGTATCCTTTCGCGTAAGGTCAAGATGAAAGCCTTCGCTCTTTGCCTTGGGAGAGAGCAATGCGAACGCCTGGTGTAGTAGCTCGGGGCTCTTGAGGATCTCAACCTGGGTGTCAACGTTTCGAGCCTGAGTAAGCGCGGACAGATTGCCTAGAATGTCGCTGGCGCCGTTTTTCCCACTGCTCGCCTGGGAGCCATTAACAACGACCAGGATGGCCACAGATTCGTAAATCTTGGGACGGGTGAGGACATACACCGCAGACAAAGCCATCAGCGTCAAGAATACGAGTACGAGCGACAATTTTCTTCGATGGAAAATATCAAGGTACTGATGTATTGTGAGGTCTGTTGCAGAGCCGGAGGCTATCGGAGTCGATGGGCGGGCGCCCGTTTCTTTCCTATCTGACATGTTACTTTACTGGTTAACCTGGTCGGCGAAACCCGAGGAAGAGTCGATCATGAGAGCAAGCGGAGACGCACTGAACGCCTCCATAGTCGGGGGAAGCCTATAAGCATAACGGCCCTCTCCCGAGAATCTCGGGAGAGCGGTATGTCCGCACAAATGGACGAGGATGTGATAGCTACAGGCGAATCTATGAGCCCGCCGCTTGAGCAGGGGGCCATGGCTTGAGTGGAGCAGCTTCTTCGGCACGACGCTGCATGATCGACATCGGGGTATCACGAACCTGCTATCCTACCACGAACGCGGCCGGACCGACGCCGTCAATTTTGCGCTGATATTGTTCGAATGCCCGTGAGGACATAGTAGCTTGATATAAGTCCGTTAAAAACGACGTTCCAGTCTACGGAGTCGGTCTCGGGCACATAAATAACGTCATCAGCTTGAAGGACCAAATTCTGTGTCGCATCGCCCTTGTCCAAAAACCGTCCATAGTTCACGATCATTCTCTTCATTTTGCCTTTGTCGTTACGCAGAACCGCCACCCGACTAAGCCTTGCGCGCTTTGTGTCATGACCGCCTGCGAGGGAAATGGCATCACTAAGCCGAATAATCTTGCCATCGGCAATAGGAAAGACGCCAGGAAGCTTTACGAGGCCGGCAATTGCGAAGCGCGCTTGAAGCTCGGGGACGGAGACCAAGTCTCCAGAATGAAGCTCAGGGAGGTCGACTTTGTCCCCGTACAATACAACGCGACTCAAATCGAACTTCTTAACGTAGCCATTTAGGTGGGTAATCGTAACGCTGCCCGTGGCTGCAGTCGGTAGTAAGCCCCCGGCGAGGGCTAGAGCCGACATCAGGCCAGTATTGTCGGCGCGCATCGCGTAGGCCCCCGGTTTGGTGACTTGCCCCACAACATAAACGGGGATAGTTTGGAGCGTGACGACGGTGACTACATCCCCGGGGGCAACTGTCAAGTTAGCGGCTGGGAGGCCAGCGAGCACGTCAGTTAAGGATACTTGCTCAACCTTTCCCGTGTCTCCTCGGAGAACAGTGACTTTGCAATCAATCGGTTGCACGCCCTGCGCCAAACCACCTGCCTCTGCAAGGCACTCGCTAATCCTCCACCCTGGCTTATAATCCAAAGCCGAGGCTAAGGCTACACTGCCCTCAACGTAGACCCTCCTGGTGCGCGGAATCTTAAGGAGAACGACGGCCTCGGGGTTGTAGACCCTTTTGCCGAGGGCGCTGATGACGATTTTTCGCAGCTCCACCATAGTCAAGCCCGCAGCCTTCGTCGGACCTGCGAAGGGCAAGTCGACAACGCCATCGGCGGGAATTAGAATATCCCCGGACCATTCAGGATGCCGCAGGATGGTGAGTGTCACCACATCCTCGGGCCCAAGCACATACGGCTCCTTTTGCGTCTGGCAAAACGCCAAGGCAGACGTGCACAGAGCTAGAAGCACGGGCAAGAGGCGTAGGTAAAGCCGGTGGGCGATCGGAGAGAAGCTGTGAATGCAGGAGGCCATCGTAGGGCGATAATACCCGGACAGGATGCCCGTCGATTCGATGCGCGGTACCGCAATGTGGCAAAGGTCTTTGGGCCGGCTGGACTGCGCCCAGCCTGGTAACGCAGAAGAAATAACCGGCCGGCCTGAAAAGGGTCTACATGAGCTTCTCTGCCGGAGCACCAGATTGCACCCAGTCTATCGTGGCTAGCAAGCCGTCACGGAGCTCCACTGAAGGCGTGAATCCAAGTTGGCGATGCGCGAGCTGGATGTCGGCACACGAATGCCGAATATCGGCCCTCCGCTCTGCCGCGTACGAGACGCGACACTTCCTGCCCAGTACTCCCGAGATAACGTCGATGACAGCATTAAGACTGATGCTGGTTCCGCTCCCGATATTAAAAACCCTCGTTTGGGACCGATCGGAAAGCGAGAGCAGAACCGCTCGAGAGACGTCCTGTACCGCAATGAAGTCTCGAGTTTGTTCTCCATCGCCGTAAACATGAAGTTCTTCTCCTGCAAGGCTCCGCGCCAAAAACAAAGAGAGGACTCCGGAATACGGGGAACGAGTGTCTTGATGGGGCCCATAAACATTGAAGAACCTCAACGACACGGTCGACAGACCGTAGCACACCGAGTACGCTTGGGCGTAGGTCTCTGCTGCTAGCTTTGTTGCCGCATATGGGGATGCTGGACAGGTGGGTGTGGATTCAGAGCTCGGTGCCCCAACGACCGCGCCATACACGGCGCTTGTCGATGCTTGAACGAAGCGGCGGACTCCGGCCCGCACGGATGCTTGGAGTACGCGAAGCGTCCCAGTCGCGTTGATCTCATGAGTGCGGGACGGGTTTTCCAGTGACAGCGGCACACTTACCAAAGCTGCGAGGTGGACGACTTCGTCAATGCCCACAAGGGCGCTGTGCAGGACCTCTTGGTCGAGGATCGATCCGCGTACAATCCGGCAGGGGACGTTGGCCAAATTCTCAGGCCGTCCAGTTGAGAAATCGTCGAGAACTACGACGTCCTTTCCAGCAGTAGCAAGGAGCCGCGATACGTGAGACCCAATGAAGCCGGCACCGCCTGTAACCAGAACAGCCATGGGACAGAATCGTACCCGCGACTAGCGCTCAGTTGGGAGCGAGTCGCCTGGTATCGGCTCCTCGAACATGAAGCTCTCGGGTCGCGGTCCCAATGACTTCAGCAGCAGCGCGATTCGATCAACAACAACTGATCCGTTCAATGAGAAATTTCAGACCTTTTGCTTCGCTTCTAGCAATTATGGGGACCCGAGCAGAAATTGAGTCAATTGGGTGGCAATACTCCGATTTGGCTGGGGAGCCGCAGACGAATTGGCGGAAGGTGCTTCTATCCGAATTACCCTTTGCAAGTTGAGCCTAGCAGATTCGACGGTCGTGTGACCTCGTCGCGATGAACCCACTGAGCATGGAAAGGAGAACTATGGCTCGATTGGATGAGACTGTGCGTCCTTTAGGCAATCCTGAGTCAAATGACTCAGTTCCGACGGGTATATCGCTGGGGAAGCGATCCGCTATAGCATATAAGCATGCTCCGTGGCTCCTCGCGAGCGGGGATCTGGTCGCGCTAGCCACGCCAGCGGTGGTTGTTCTTCAGGTATCGCTTGCGTCAGGCAAGCTCGCAGGCCCGGTAAGCTACATCAACGTATTCTGCGCGGTTGCCCTGTGGTACGTCTTCTCCATAAGCCTGCGACTCTATGATGTCTCCCTTGCTTCCTCCATAAGGCGAACCCATAGGGCAACGCTCTGCGCTGCCCTGCTTGTGTTTGCCACGAAGCATTTGTATGCAGTGCCGGGAGAAACTCACCTTGGCATGAAGTACCTGGCAGCGTGTTCCGCAGTGGTTGCATTTGGGCTTTGGCGCAGTGCCTTCGCCTGGTTCGCCAGCGCTAAATCGGTGTCTCAGAGAGTGCTTATTATTGGTGCCGGCTCGGCGGGCTCGGCGCTATCGAGTGCTCTCAACCGGAGGTGGAGAAGCGGCAAAGCAGCAGTTGAACCGGTTGGCCTTGTTGACGACGACCCAGCAAAGTTCGGCACGCTCTGTGGCGGCGGACTGGTTCTTGGTTCGTCACGAAATGTCCGAGAACTGGTTGAGCACTACGACGTTGATATCCTCGCTATCGCGATTAGCGGGAAGCAGGGCCTAAGTGTGGACGTGTTTAATGCCATCCTTGGTGCGCGGGAGAGGGGCGTGCGGGTTGTTAGCATGGCTTCACTTTTTGAGCGTTCCGAGAGAAAGGTTGCCCTGACACACATTAATCATCACTGGGGTATTACCTTCACCCTGGAGGACATCGGTGATGCCTTTGGCTACTCAGTGATTAGCCGGACCCTCGATATTCTATCTGGCTTGGTAGGCTGCGCCGTTGTGGCGATCATCGCGCCAGTTATATTCATGGCAAACAGATTTTGGAATCCCGGTCCGCTGTTCTACTGGCAGGTAAGGGCCGGCAAAGGAGGTGACCTCTTTAAGATTTACAAACTGCGATCAATGGTGGTGGATGCTGAGCGCGGTGGCGCAGTTTGGGCAACTGACGGGGATCCCCGGATCACTAAGCTAGGCAGGCTTCTTCGCAGAACACGTCTGGACGAATTGCCTCAGTTTTGGAATGTGTTAAAAGGCGAAATGAGTCTCATTGGTCCGCGGCCGGAGAGGCCGGAGTTTGTTGAAATGCTCGCCGAAGAGATTCCATTCTATCGGGCGCGTCACGCAATTAAACCCGGGCTCACAGGCTGGGCGCAGGTAATGTACCCATACGGCTCTTCATCGGAAGATGCGAGGGCGAAGTTAGAGTATGATCTTTTTTACATTAAACACCGTACCATTTCATTTGACATACTTATCTTGGCGAGGAGCATCGTTACCGTTCTAACCGCAAGTGGGCGGTAGCGTCTTCATCGATTTAACATATTGCTAATCTAGGATTCGGCGAGGTAAGTTAGGATTCGCCGTTGACGGTTGGAAGCTCTTGTGGGGGTCGTTTCGCAGTGTAATCCCCTAAATTCCCGCCTAAGATGCGCAATGCGGGACCGATGTTCCATAAGGGGGTGTCTAATGCTTCTATTGCTATTACTTTGCGTGACATCTTGTAAGGTACGAGCGGATGTTTCACTCACGAACGACATGGCACGCATTGCCAAGCAGGGAGCGCCCAATTCGCCCATTTTGACAGAGCTCGATGCAGCAAAGGGCGAGACTGTTTCCTTTCAAATCGTCGTGGCGGCGAATGCAGGCGACATGCACGTATCGAACGTAAAGGTGTCTGACCTGGTCGGGTCTAGCGGTGCGAGAATTCCTGCGAAATCCTTTAGCCTATTCCGCGAGCATTACGTGGTCGTGCCGGCGAGCTCCGATGAAAAGTGGCGCCGACCGACCGATTCAAACCTGCCCGACAGCCCGGGTACTTACCCTGACGCCTTGATACCTTTCATCGATCCGTCGACAGGGAAACCGCCAACTCCATCGAAATACGCTCCCTTGCCGTTTGACATCACAGTGGGTCAAATCCAGCCCATCTTTGTTGACCTGACGATTCCACGTGACGCTGCGGCCGGAGATTACCAAGCAAGGTGCGAGATTACGTCCAATCTCGGGCTGAGCACAGCCACTCTGAAAGCGCACGTCTGGGATTTTGCCCTGCCTGTGCGGCCAAGTTGCAGGACCCTGATGGATAACAGGTCAGAGGACAGTCTCGCGGCTGCCCAGCTGCTGCTTGATAACCGTATGATGCCATTCCGCATAAGGCCGTCGGACCTACCGATTCTGACCAAGGAATACGACATTGACTTGGGATACCTACATTTTTGGAGCAACGCCGATGGGCGGCATCCTAAAATGGATCCGGCTCCGAGCGATGCAAGCGTAAGGAAGGCCGTCGGCCAATTTCAAGGAGGAACTGAGCTGATCGATTACCCGGCCGACGAGATTACTGGGCATCCCGAGTTGTACCCAGACCTCCGCGATTGGGCTCGGGTTATGCATCGCGAAAATGTGAAGGTGCTCGTAACTATGGACCCGGTCAAGGAGCTTATCGATGACTCCTCAGGTAAGCCTGCAGTCGACATATGGTGCATTCTACCTCTACTATACAATCCTGCTGATGATGCTGTGCGGCTAGCACGGCAAAAGGGAGGCGAGATTTGGCAGTATACGGCGCTGGCGCAAGAAGGCTATTCT
>Ga0206833_1187_pt1 | contig 15739 bp, 11 predicted proteins | sample Alteio_BWOrgCont_32_FD_152891 | JGI IMG/M metagenome (GOLD analysis project Ga0206833, IMG submission 152891) | Enriched cells from forest soil in Barre Woods Harvard Forest LTER site, Petersham, Massachusetts, United States -... | ecosystem: Environmental > Terrestrial > Soil > Temperate forest >... | reverse complement strand
AACCATATCATAGGTCACTATATTTATAACCACTTCTGGCACTTCTATAACATTATGTACGGTATCTTTATTATTTCCTGTTCTGCCCGAACGTGCCGGAGAAAATACTGCAATTGGCGGGTTAGAACCAAAAATGTTAAAGAAACTGAAAGGAGCCAGGTTAGGGTTCCCTTTCGCATCTATGGTGCTTGCAAAGCATATCGGTCTTGGCCCAACTGATGAAACAAGGTGGGAGTGTAATATATTCTGGGGAGTATCTGATGGGGAAAGGGTAATCATATTGTATCTTTTTAAGGTGCGTAAAATTAGTACATTTGCGATTCAACCCTAATGTTTATTATGCAAGCCGAAGTACCTCCCTATCAGCCTAAGAATAAAATACGAATAGTAACTGCCGCTTCTTTATTTGACGGACACGATGCCTCCATTAATATCATGCGCCGCATTATGCAGGCCAGCGGTGCCGAGGTTATTCACCTGGGGCATGACCGTAGCGCACAGGAGGTGGTGAATTGTGCCATACAGGAAGATGCCAACGCTATTGCCATGACATCCTACCAAGGGGGACATAACGAGTACCTGAAATATATGTACGACCTGCTTAAAGAGCAAGGTTGCGGACATATTAAAATATTCGCCGGTGGCGGTGGCGTAATTCTTCCATCTGAAATAGCTGACCTTCATAAATATGGCATTGCACGCATTTACTCTCCTGATGATGGCCGCAAAATGGGCCTCCAGGGTATGATCAATGATATTCTTGAAAAGTGTGATACCGTTCCACCTTCTTCTCATGTGGATGAATATATCAAAAACCTCAAAAAGAAGGAAGCAAAATCGATTGCCAGCCTTATTTCTATCGTTGAAAATTATCCGGATAAAGCGACTGAAGTCCATAAAAAGATACAGAAACTATCCGAAGGTAAAAACATCCCGGTGCTTGGTATTACAGGCGTTGGTGGGGCTGGTAAATCATCTCTTATCGATGAAATTATAAGAAGGTATTTAATTGACTTTTCTGTAAAAGGAGATACTCAAAAAGGTAAATCGATTGCTATACTTTGTGTAGATCCCTCCAAGCGTAAGACAGGCGGAGCTTTGCTGGGCGACCGTATCCGCATGAATGCTATTGCCAACCCCCGTGTTTATTTGCGTTCATTGGCTACAAGGCAAAGCCATTTAGCACTATCGCAAAGCATTTCTAAAGCAGTTGAAATACTAAAGGCTGCCGAGTTTGATTTGATATTATTAGAGACATCCGGTATTGGACAATCAGATACCGAAGTAGTAGATTATTCTGATGTGTCATTATATGTAATGACCCCCGAATATGGTGCTGCAAGTCAGTTAGAGAAGATTGATATGTTGGATTATGCGGATGTAATTGCCATTAATAAATTTGATAAGCGTGGTGCTGCTGATGCATTAAGGGATGTAAAGAAACAGTACAAGCGCAATACCAAAGCCTTTACTGCAAAAGATTCGGACTTACCAGTATTTGGCACAATAGCTTCGCAGTTTAACGACCCTGGAATGAACAAGCTATATAAAACCGTAATGGATACTATTGTAGCCAAAACCAAAGCAGACCTGCATTCTACCTATAAACATTCAGAGGAACAATCTCAAAAAGTGTTTATCATTCCACCGGATAGGGTACGTTATTTATCTGAAACAACCGAGACAATCCGCAACTACGATAAATGGAGCGATGACCAGAGTGAAATAGCTGAAAAGCTTTATGCACTGCATAAAGTGGAGCAAATGCTGGATGGAAAAGCAGATGCGGAGGTGAAAAAGATTACACAAAAAAGAGTTCATGAATTAGAAGAAAAGCTCACTCCGGAAAACAGGAAGCTGTTAAAAGGCTGGGAAGCGGAAATGCAACGATACATTGATGAGTACTATATTTACAGTGTACGTGGGAAAGATATTAAAGTAAAAACGCATAGTGAGTCACTTTCACATACCCAAGTCCCCAAGATTGCAGTACCTAAATACAAAGCCTGGGGCGAGATATTGCATTGGTGTCTACAGGAAAACTTCCCAGGGCATTTTCCATATACGGCGGGTGTTTATCCATTTAAGCGCTCGGAAGAAGACCCTACGCGTATGTTTGCCGGTGAAGGCGGGCCTGAAAGAACCAACAAGCGTTTCCATTACGTAAGTGCCGGAATGCCTGCTAAAAGACTTTCTACAGCATTTGATTCTGTTACCTTATATGGCCGCGATCCTGAATATAGACCTGATATTTATGGTAAGATTGGCAATGCTGGGGTTTCTATTTGTTGTTTGGATGATGCTAAGAAACTTTATTCCGGTTTTAACCTTTGCGATCCGAAGACATCAGTATCCATGACCATCAATGGGCCGGCCTCGATATTGGCTGCCTTCTTTATGAATGCCGCCATTGACCAGCAATGCGAGTTATACATTAAAGCCAATGGACTTGAGGCGGAAGTAGAGAAAAAGATAAAAGACCATTTTAAAAAGAAAGGTGTAAAAAGACCTTCTTATAATGGTGCATTACCAAAAGGCAATGATGGCTTGGGCTTGATGCTGCTTGGCATTACTGGCGACCAGGTGCTTCCTAAAGATGTATATGAGAAAATAAAAGTACAGGCTCTTTCTCAAGTGAGAGGCACGGTGCAAGCGGATATTTTAAAGGAGGATCAGGCACAAAATACTTGCATATTTTCTACAGAATTCTCCTTGCGATTGATGGGGGACGTTCAGCAGTATTTTATAAATAATAAAGTCCGCAATTTTTATTCGGTTTCTATTTCGGGTTATCATATTGCAGAAGCTGGCGCTAACCCTATAACACAGGTAGCGCTTACACTTGCTAACGGATTCACCTATGTGGAGTATTATCTCTCCCGAGGAATGAAAATTGATGACTTTGCACCTAATTTATCCTTCTTCTTCTCGAATGGTATCGACCCTGAATATGCAGTAATAGGTAGGGTTGCACGGAGAATATGGGCTAAATCCATGAAGCTGAAATATGGTGGTGATGAACGCTCGCAAATGTTGAAATATCACATTCAAACTTCGGGCCGTTCTTTACATGCGCAGGAAATTGATTTTAACGACATACGTACAACCTTACAAGCTTTGTACGCTATTTACGATAACTGCAACTCGCTTCACACAAATGCATACGATGAAGCTATTACTACACCCACAGAGGAAAGCGTAAGACGTGCGATTGCCATCCAATTAATCATCAATCGTGAATTAGGTCTCGCAAAAAATGAGAACCCATTGCAAGGTTCATTTATAATTGAAGAGTTGACAGACCTTGTAGAAAAAGCCATCATGGCGGAATTTGACCGCATTACTGAAAGAGGCGGCGTACTTGGTGCTATGGAAACTATGTACCAACGTGGAAAGATACAAGAGGAAAGCCTCTATTATGAAACTATGAAACATACAGGAGAGTATCCTATTGTGGGGGTGAATACATTCCTGTCATCAAAAGGCTCACCAAGTATTATTCCAAAAGAAGTAATTCGCTCTACCAAAGAAGAAAAAGAGTTCCAGATACATATGTTGGACAGCATGCACAAAGCCAATGCAGACAGAATTGCAAAGATTTTGAAAGAATTACAACAAGCGGCAATACATAATGAAAATCTATTTGAAAAATTAATGGAAGCGGTTCATTTCTGTTCCTTGGGACAAATCACTAATTCATTGTTTGAAGTAGGCGGACAGTATAGGAGGAATATGTAACGTTACCCCATTCCTTACTTTCCCCTCTTGGGGAAAGCGTTACTTTTACCATAGCACACATCTTTATCGGGTTGTTCGAAGGGTATCTAAAATTCGGGAAATTGTTACAGCTACCTTATCAAGGTTGTTAACTATTTCATCATTTGTAAATCGAACAACCTTTATTCCCAATTTGGTTATTTCCAATTCCCTGCCTTCATCCCTTTCGGCAACAATTGAATTTTGATGGATGCTTCCATCAATTTCAATAACTAATAATGCCTCGTGACAATAAAAATCTACGATAAACTTTCCAATGGGGTGTTGAGATCTGAACCGATAACCCCCATTTTTATTTTTCCTGAGTCTTTCCCACAGCAGTAATTCTGCATTTGTCATTTCTTTTCTAAGCCTCCCGGCTCTTTTCAGCATCTCTGGCGAAGCTCCGTAATAAAACGATCTGTTTATTGCTTTGTTATTCATGCCAAGAACAAATTTAAAACTAAATGGTTGATTTTAGGAAATGATTAAACATAGGAAACTAAGATGCTTTCCCCTCATGGGGAAAGTAAAGAATGGGGCCTATTTAAAGTATAGGAGGAATATGTAACCTAGTTCAAATTTGTAATTTCAACTGTAGGTGGCTTCTTTCTTAGGATGGCCGCACAAAGGAAGGTCATTACAAGTTCAAGTAATAATGGCTGAGTAAATGAAATAGCCCCGAAAATAAATGGATTTTTGGTCATTTCTTTTAGTTGAACCATCTGTTGCTTGGCTAAGGCCGTATCGGCTAAGTCTTTTCCGGAAAGCTTTATTTGGTGTACTATATAGACTGAATATTGATCCGGATAATCAGGTGTTATCCAATAGAAGATCATTAGTTTAGTTATGGCATAAAAAATGCCGGAGATCACAATAATACTAACACCAATATTCAAGCCCTTCCAAAAGGTAAGATAGCCTCCTCCATCTGTATCTCTGTATTTTTTTATCCCTAAATATAATGGAAGAAACACTAAAATAATCCCTACGAATCCAACTATGGATGGGGTGCTTTCAAATCCGTTTTTCTTCTCATAAAGGGTAGATGCAAGCATAATAGCGGCAGTTATCAGCCCGGAAAGGGTGCCATATTTCAGTGCGGTACTTTTCATATAGGGTATAGTGATAGTTGAAATCTGGGGCAAATGTAGAAACTTAAACTAAGAAGCATTTTTAATTTGGAGGATAAATATACTTTTTACTGTTATTTATTAAATCGACAGGAATTGAAACTGATAAAAATACCATCTACCAGCAAAAAACTACCATCCAATAAATAAAAGCTACCATCCACTCATTAGTATTTATGTAGGTACTTTGAATGTATAGCTTTGCCGGATAAATTCAATTCATTAATTACAATTAAAATCATGAAAAAAATAACCCTTATTACAAGTTGTGCTTTATTATGTTTTGCATATACGGCAAAATCACAAATTATTACGACTGTTGCAGGTAGTGCAAGTCAGGGATATGCAGGCGATGGTGGTCAGGCAACTTTAGCTGAATTATATGGACCATCTGCTTTGGCATTTGACAAATCAGGTAATTATTACTTCGCAGATGAAGAAAATGATGTAGTACGAATGGTAAATATATCGACGGGAGTTATAACTACAGTTGCCGGAACCGGAGGAGTTGCAGGTTATACAGGAGATAATGGAGCTGCAACCGCTGCAACCTTGTTTTGGCCTACCGGAATTGCAATAGATTCAATCGGAAACATATATATTGGTGACTATAGAAATCATGTTGTTCGTAAAGTTACCAAATCAACCGGTCTGATCAGTACCGTTGCAGGAACACATGTTGCAGGATATAATGGTGATGGTATTCTTGCCACAGCGGCTCAATTAGATGCACCAAGAGATCTGGCGATAGATAAAAGCGGGAATATATTAATAGCTGATGCCGGGAATAACAGGATCCGGAAAATAGATATACTAACAGGCATGATCTCAACTGTTGCAGGTAATGGTACAGGCGCCTTCTTAGGAGACGGTGGGTTAGCTACTGCTGCTGAATTATATTACCCTTATGGTGTTGCATTGGATGATTCAGATAATATATACATTGCAGATCAATCTAATAATAGAATAAGAGAAGTAAGAGCCGCTACCAATATAATTACAACCATTGCTGGCAATGGTGTTGCAAGTCACATGGGTGATGGTGGCCTGGCTACAGCGGCGGAAATAAATACGCCTTGTACAATGTGTATTGCAGGTAATGGAGATGTTTTTATTGCAGGTACCAGCGAGGCTACTGTACGCAAGGTAACTAGGGCTACAGGCATTATTTCCACCTTTGTGGGTGATGCTACTCAAGGCTATTTTGGCGATGGTGGTCTTGCCACTTCGGCAGAAATATCCAACCCTTCCGGAGTAACGCTTGACAACTTGGGAGATCTTTATGTCTCAGATTGGGGTAATGCCAGGGTAAGAAAGGTTACCCTTGCTGAATCTACTGCAGGAATACAAAATATGAATTATGGTAATTCCAGTATTTCTATTTACCCTAATCCTGCAAACCAACAAGTATTTGTAGCCATAAATGGAATTGAAGGTCAAGTGTCTGTAGCAGTATATAGTATGCTTGGACAACAAGTTTTAAGTGAAACTACTTCAGCCGGTCAAACTTTCGCTTTAAATACATCATCATTGACCAATGGTCTGTATTTGGTGAAAATTCAAACGGCAAACGGTGTTAATTTTGTAAGGAAAGTTGAAATAGAAAAATAGTTTAAGGAAAGTCTAGTTTAGTAGAAAAGGAGCATCAATTTTAAGGTGCTCCTTTTTATATTATATGAATCCGTATATTTGCAACCTTTTAAAAATATACACTCTAAATTTATAGTTGATTATGAACGTAATTGTTTACTTAGTTCCCGTTTTTGGTATCATTGCATTGCTCTATACAGCAGTCACTTCCGCTTGGGTTTCCAAACAAGATGCCGGTGATGCAAACATGCAAGAATTAGCCGGATTTATAGCCAAAGGTGCTATGGCATTCCTGAAAGCCGAATGGAGGATATTAGGTGTTTTTGTTGCCTTGGCTGCTTGTTTATTGGCGTATGCAGGAACAACAGTTGCCGATTCGAGCCCGATTATTGCAATAGCCTTTATAATTGGTGCAGTATGCTCTGCCACAGCAGGTTATATTGGTATGCGCATTGCAACCAAAGCAAACGTACGTACTACACAAGCTGCCCGTACAAGCCTCAAGAAAGCTTTACAAGTTTCATTTACCGGAGGTTCCGTTATGGGCTTAGGTGTTGCCGGATTGGCAATTCTAGGTTTAGGTGGATTGTTTATTGTTTTCTACAAAATATTTGTTCCTGCAGGAGCTTTAGTTACCGGGCATGAAATGAAGCAAACCATTGAGGTTCTTGCCGGTTTCTCGCTTGGTGCTGAATCGATTGCATTATTTGCCCGTGTGGGTGGAGGTATTTACACCAAGGCTGCTGACGTAGGTGCTGACTTAGTAGGTAAAGTGGAAGCAGGCATTCCTGAAGATGACGTTCGTAACCCTGCTACTATTGCTGATAATGTGGGTGATAACGTAGGTGATGTTGCAGGTATGGGCGCTGACCTATTTGGTTCTTATGTAGCTACTATTTTAGCTACTATGGTATTGGGACAAGAAATAGATGCAACCAAAGATAATTTTGGTGGCCTCTCCCCTATCATCCTACCTATGTTTATTGCAGGAATTGGGTTACTGTTCTCCATGGTTGGTACATTTTTCGTGAAAATAAAAGATGAAAATTCAAGTGTACAAAAAGCCTTGAATTTAGGTAACTGGTCGTCCATTATATTAACAGCTATAGCATGTTACTTCCTTGTAACATGGATGCTTCCCGCACAAATGATTCATAGAAGTGTAACTTTTACTTCTATGGATGTTTTCTATTCTATTATTACCGGATTGGTAGTAGGTACCTTAATGAGTATGATAACCGAGTATTATACTGCTATGGGCAAACGTCCTGTACTTTCTATTATTAAACGTTCAGGAACCGGACATGCCACAAATATTTTGGGTGGCTTGTCTATGGGTATGGAATCTACAGTGCTTCCTATTTTAATACTGGCTGCGGGTATCATTACCTCCTATTATTTTGCAGGTCTATATGGTGTTTCTATTGCAGCTGCCGGTATGATGGCTACAACAGCCATGCAGTTATCAATTGATGCTTTCGGACCGATATCTGATAATGCAGGTGGAATTGCAGAAATGAGCCGTCTTCCGGAAGAAGTTCGTCACCGTACCGATAATTTGGATGCTGTAGGTAATACTACTGCCGCAACAGGAAAAGGATTCGCTATTGCATCTGCAGCATTAACATCGTTAGCACTTTTTGCAGCGTTTGTAGGTATTGCAGGTATTTCCAGCATTGATATTTATAAAGCACAAGTATTGGCCGGTTTATTTATCGGTGGAATGATTCCATTTATCTTTTCTTCCCTTTGTATTGCTGCTGTTGGACGTGCCGCTATGGATATGGTGAATGAAGTTCGTCGCCAGTTCCGTGAAATACCAGGTATTATGGAATACAAAGCAAAACCAGAATACGAAAAGTGCGTAGCCATTTCCACTAAGGCATCTATTCGCGAAATGATCGCTCCGGGTGCTATTGCATTAATTGTACCTATTATTGTAGGATTCCTTTTTGGCCCTGAAGTATTAGGTGGCTTATTGGCTGGTGTAACTGTTAGTGGTGTATTAATGGGAATATTCCAATCAAATGCCGGTGGTGCATGGGACAATGCTAAGAAATCGTTCGAAAAAGGAGTTTCTATCAATGGTGAAATGTTCTATAAGAAGTCAGAACCACATAAAGCATCTGTAACAGGTGATACCGTTGGTGATCCTTTCAAAGATACTTCGGGCCCATCCATGAATATCTTAATTAAATTAATGAGTATTGTGTCTCTTATCATTGCACCTCATATCAATATCAACAACTATAAGCCATTGATAAAGCTTGGGGATCAAAAGACCATTACCGTTGCACCGGTTGCTAAAGCTACTCCTGCAAATACTGCAACGTATTCTAAAATCTAATTCGGGTTCATGCAAAATAAAGGCGGTTCCGGTTTCTGGAGAAGATTACGCCTGTATGGTTTTGGCTTTCTGATAGGCCTTGTAGGTGTTTATTTTATTTTTGGTGGGCGTGGCGGATGTAATTCATTAACGCCCGGTATGCTAAAACTGAATGATCTTTTACAGCACACCAAAATGCAATATTCCGATACTGCAACGTGCGAGATGAAATGCCAGCAAATTGACACCGCTGAGGTGAAAGAAGCATTTACTTATGGAAAGGTTGATACTAAAAAAAGCCAGGATTTTCATGTGATCCGCCCACTTTATAATTTTACCGGGCAGACCCGGGAAGGGAGAAATATAAATGTGATCTGCATGGAAATAGACAGCATAACTCGCGTAATTTATGTGCATGATATGGCAAAGAAGGATACCTGTAAGTGCCCTTAGAACACTTCACCTACATTAAAAGAGAACCCCTGGGAGCCTCCATCGCCCCAACCATAGTCAATACAAAGATTAGTATCGGAATACTTATTCAGCTTAATTCTTAACCCGATTCCTTTACCTACATGTATTACTGCAAAGTTATGATAAGGATAGTTGGGTACAGATTCAGCATTGCAAAATAGCACTCCTCCCAGAAGGCCGTTCCGTAATATGTCGAATCGATATTCTCCTTCATCGTACAATATGTCAGTTCCTCTAAATCGTCCTTGTATATAGCCCCTCCCGGAATTAGAATACTCATCCCAACCTGTGCTCGGAAGATCGAAATAAGGGACTTTGCCAAAGGTGAATTCATTCCAACTCCAAAATGCCAATACATTGCTTGGATGCTTCAAAAGGCTTACGTATTTTCTATATTCCACATCTACCTCCTGCCAATTACCAGTGCTGCCAATAGCCTTCAAATTATCACGATAAACTAAATTGAAATAGGAAGCATCCTTTGGGTTATTGATATTGGTTCTGCTATCATATTTTAAACGGCCAACCCAACCTGATGACGAAGTTATAGTCGCACCATTAGTATATCTGTTGTATTGGTGGCTATCACCAAACTCCTGTATATTGTAATGGTAATCTAAATTATACCCCGCCCCTGCATATAAATTATGCGTTATTGAGTAAAGCGCTTCCTGTGAAACCTTGATATATGAATAGTCTACCGAGTCTGATTGTGATAAAAGCCGCTTGCCTCCTAGCCCATATGTAAGTGATGGATACTGATAAAAACGGTAATCGCCAAGTAAGTTTATTTTATTATCTTTTAGCCAGATACTGCTTATTACCGGAGCAATAAATTGCTGCTTTAATGAATATAATGGATTAAAACTAATAACAGAAAGGTTAGTTGTATTAGGGTTGTCGGTATAAAATGAAAAGTTAGATGCTAAAATAAACGTAACACCGTTGGAAAGTGAATATCCGACTGCCGGAAAGATAGAAACTAAAATTTTGCCAGGCACCAAGTTCTCACTGTCGACCGTTTCTTTATCCCGCAGTTTTGTAACCTTAGTTATAATGTCCATTACATCCTCCTGTTTGTAGCGGATGCTATCGGGTATTTTTTTTATAAAAATGGTAGAATCTTTCCTGGTTTGGGCTGTGGTGTAGAAAGAAGTAAAGACCTGAATACTAATTAGTAAGGTGAAACCTAATACCCCGCTGTTCTTAAAATACTTTCTCCTGATACTCAAAAAAATGGATTTAGGTCTTGTTTTAAATAAACAGATTAATTAGACGATATTGACCATATAAACATGCATACATATCAGATATTGTAGACACCTGAAAACAAATAAGGTTTAGAGTCTGTAATGTGCTATGTTTAAAATATTTGCCCGGCTTGCCAGGTATACATAGTACTTTTCAGTACAACTTGCATTAGAGGCGCTACGTCAAGTATCTATTTTTTCTCTTTACCGATTAGGTCGTACCGTTGCGTCGATTTAAATACTCCGGCATAATAAGTGGTTTCGCTTTTCAGCTTGCCCTTTTCACTATATTCTTTCTCTACGCCATCTTTTTTTCCATAAACATAGGGGATTTCAAAATGTATGTTGCCATTCGGATAATATACCTTTTCGATTCCGCTTTCTTTACCATTACTATAAGGTATTTCCATCAGCAGGGCACCATTTTCAGAATAATTTTTTTCTATACCGTTTTTTTTACCGTTAACATAAGGACTTTCCAACTGAACTTTTCCAGCTCTATAATAATTCGTTTCAAGTCCGTTTTCCTTATCATTGGTGTAAGTTGCTTCACTTTTTAGTTCTCCTGTTTCAAAATATATTTTCACTACTCCATTTGTTTTATAATCAGTATAAGGGGTTTCTTGCTTTACCCTACCACTTTCATAATATTCAGTAGATAAACCATTTTTATTGTCATTGGTATAAAGTGTTACTATGTGTACATTTCCGTTTGTATAATACTCCTTTGCTGCGCCGTTTTTCATGCCATCTGTATAGGTACTTTCAGCTTTTAAAATACCTGTATAGTAATATTCATTTTCTATTCCATTTTTTACATCATTGGTATATGGGGTTTCAAACCATAATTTTCCACTTTCTTCGGAGTAAGTTTTTTCTATTCCGTTCTTTTTACCTTCAATGTATGGCGTTTCGCTTTGTAATGAACCATTTTCGTAATAACGTTTTTCAAGCCCGTTTCGCTTGTCATTAAGGTAAGGGGTCTCGCTGCTTAGTTTCCCACTTTCATAATATAGTTTTAAGCTTCCATTCACCCGGTCATCGGTGTAGGGTGTTTCACTCAGCAGGGTTCCATTTTCACTATATAATTTTACAACTCCGTTTAGCGCACCATTAACATAGGGTGTTTCACTTCTAATGAGTCCGCTTTCGTAATACTCTTTTTCTATGCCGTTTTTTATACCATTAGTATAATGTATTTCACCCTCAATAGCGCCATTTAACAAATACTGCATCACCAATCCATTTGGTTTCCCCGATTTGTATTCAGTTAGTTGATAGTAAACAGCCTCATTGCTGTCTTTTGCAGCAATACCTCTGCTATCCAGAAATTCAAACCATTCTCCCTCTTTTGCACCGGCTGTTGTTTTGTTTTTTGCACTGTCTTTGGCTCCATGCCAATCCTGCGCCTTTGTTTCTGAAACAGATAGACAAACAATAAAAGCCAGCAACCACTTACTTAATTTCATTTCCATTTTCATCATAATTTTTCACCGTCCCAAATATAATGTCGTCTCTGTAAGGAGTTTCACTTTTTATTTTTCCGTTTTCGTAATATTCCTTCTGTATTCCATCTCTTTTATCATTAGTGCATGGTATTTCTGTCATAATAGAACCACTTTCGTAATATACTTTCACAACCCCATTCTTTAGATCATTGGTATAAAAAGTTTCGCTTTCTAATTGACCACTTCCGTAATACAATTTTCCAAGTCCGTTCTTTTTCCCATTCACATATGGAATTTCATTCATTACATTGCCACTTTCATAGTATGTTTTTGCTACCCCATTGATCAAACTATCTTTATAGGGTATTACTTTCAGCAATTTCCCGCTTTCATAATATAATTTTCCCACGCCATTTTTCTTTCCATGTACATAAGGCATTGTAGCTGCCGGTGTATTATTCTTATAGTAGTAACGTTCTATTCCAACGGGTATTCCTTTTTTATAAATGGTCAGCCTGTAATAGACTGCATTACTATTATTTGTGACATTACCTTTTGCATCAATGTATTCTATCCATTTTCCGGTTTTTAATTTGTGTTTAATTGCATTTTTTGCTTCTGCTTTATTTGTATATCCACTATCAGGTAAGGTTTTCTGCCCTATGGCTGATAAAGTAAAAAGAATGGATATGATCAGAACAAGATAAGCTTTCATATTTTATTTATCGCAAAGTTCAAGATGGTTTTATGGGGATAAATTTATCTCCAGTATATTTTTAGTTTGCCTTTGCAATATTCATCTAAAAGTTCCTTTGCCTCCCCCCTTACACCATAATAATAAGCCAGGTTGAAGTCTTCGTAGGCACTTTCTTTATCTCCACTTTTTAAATAGGCATATCCACGGCCCAAATAAGCTTGCCCGTCATCTGCTTGCATACGTATTGCCTGGCTGAAATCATCAATTGCAAGGTTATATTCTCCCAAAGAATCATAGGCTGCTCCACGCAGATAATACACCATGTAGTAACTGCTGTCAGAGTGCAGTGATACGGAAAGATCTTCTACTGCGCCTTCAGCATTTCCTAGTTTAAGTCGATCGCATCCGCGGAAGTAATAGGCATCAATATAGGTTGAATCTAGTTGAATTACATTATCATAATCGTCGGTAGCGTTTACGGTGTCATTAAGTGCATCGAAGGCCTGTCCCCTGCTGAACCATGCATCAGGATCGTTAGGTGCTAATGCAATAGTCCTATTAAAATCACTAATAGCATCCCTATACTGACCATATACCATTTTTAGGTGCCCCCGGTTATATACCGGATCCGGATACGTGGTATCTTCTTTCATTGCAGTTGTAAAATCAATCATGGCAGCTCTGCCATCTCCTACCATATATTCCGAATTACCACGATTATTATAGGCTACCGCATAGGTGGTATCAAGGGCTATAGCTTTGGAATATTCTTTTATAGAGTGATAATAATCTTCGGTTTCAGACCAAAGAACGCCCAATTTAAAATGCGGTCTTGGATCATAAGGGCTCCATTTGCTCAGTTTGGCAAAATCTTTGCGGGCTCCGGAGTAATCTTTAATACGCTCCTTCGCCAGACCTCTATATCCATAAGCAGTTGTATCATATTTATTTGCTTTTATCAGGTCATTGCAGGCTTCAATCGCCTTCAGGTAGCGCCCATCATTATAGTAGGCGATCGCGTTATAGTTATCCTGAGCAAATACTTTGCCACAGGACAAAAATGAAAATGCACATAATGCTATTAATAGGGATGAGCTCTTACTCCTCCTCATTCCATTAGCTGAATTTATTCTTATGCTTTTTTGCTTGTTGAATGTGTGCAATATGGTGATTACAATGCCATGCATAAAGAAATACAAGATAATTGAGCTGAACTTTCTTATTTGAAGCAGGGTGAAAATAAGTTCTTTTTAATTCTTCATCATTTAATTCTGATAATAAGGTCACCCAGCGATTATGCAAGCCATCCAATAGATCCAGCGACCAGGTTACAGGAGCTTCTCCGGCATCGGCTGTGTTAGCCCATGCGCTTTCATCGTATGGTTTTATGGTCGGATTTTTCTCTGTATAGGCCAATTTAGTACGTATAAAAGCATTCATATGGCTATCGGCACAATGGTGAACGATCTGGCGGATTGTCCAGCCACCCAGGCGGTGCCTGTACTCTAAAACGTCATCCTTTACTTTGTCTACTTCCTTTCTCATTTTGGAAGGGAAGCCGGCAATTATTTTTAGCTGAGATTCCAGGTCTTTATCCGAAATTTTTTTCGGCATTTTGAATTCCCCTATAGGATATTTTAACGCTTTTAGTTCTGCTTTCTTCATACGGTATTATTGAATTGCAAATTTAAAACTAATTTCCCACATAAGCGTTTCCTGTCATCTAAAGAAAATTTAGACCTTTGCAATATCACATCTCATACTCTCAGATGAAAAAAATATTTGTCCTTGGAATCTTCTTGTTATATATAAGCAACTTACTATATAGCCAGGAGAACCACTATACCACGCATAATAAAAAGGCTATAAAACTATACGAACAAGCGGCTGCCTATTATGATGCTAACCAAGGTAAAAGTGCTATTGACCTCCTGAAAAAAGCCATAAAAGAGGATAGCCTGTTTTTAGAAGCACAGGGAATGTTGGGGTATGTATACGACGACATGAATGATGATAGCGCTGCAATTAAGCAGTATGCCACTGTTATTCGATTGAACCCTAATTTTTTCCCGAATATCTATTTTTCCTTAGGTCATCTTCAATTGCTAAATGCCCAATATGGCCCGGCACAAGAAAATCTCCGGCATTTTCTGGATGCCGGAAGAGGTGATGCTGACAGGGTGGCTGCTGCTAAAAGTATGCTGGCCGATTGTTCATTTTCTATGGATGCCATGAAACATCCTGTTCCTTTTAGCCCGGTAAATATGGGCCCGGCTATTAATACTGGCATGTCCGAATATTTCCCGACAGTTACCGTAGATGGTTCTATGATGATATTTACACGCAGGCTTGAACGCAACACTGAATTGCCAGGCGATGGAGAATACAATGAAGATCTGTATGTGAGTTATAAGGTATCCGGTGAATGGACTACATCCATGAATATGGGCCCGCAGATAAATACGGAATATAATGATGGCGCACCTACCATATCTGCTGATGGTAATATGCTGGTGTTTGTTTCTGAAAAGCCGGGAGGTTATGGCAGTCAGGATCTTTATTATTCATTTAGAATCGGGAATGGCTGGGGAATTGCCCGTAATATGGGCCCTCCGATTAATACCAGAAACTGGGAAACACAGCCTTGCCTTTCTTCCGATGGAAGATCACTTTATTTTATACGTGGAATTGTTGCTGCACATACGGTTCAAAATATGCATATATATGAATCTATTCTGAACGATTCAGGCCGTTGGAGTATGCCTGTAAAACTAAGTGACACTATTAATTCTAAAGGTAAAGAAGAATGTCCTTTTATTGCTTCCGATAACCAGACCCTTTACTTTTGTTCCGATGGGCATCCGGGCTTTGGTGGAACGGATATTTATATGTCCCGTAGACTTCCTAATGGCAGATGGGGGATTCCTGTAGATCTCGGGTACCCTATCAATACTGCACAAAATGAGACCGGTATTTCAATTGACCCCAATGGTAAACTGGCTTATTTCTCCTCCGATCGTTCCGGTGGTTATGGTGGAATGGATATTTATTCGTTCCTTTTGCCC
>Ga0206833_1186_pt1 | contig 15746 bp, 16 predicted proteins | sample Alteio_BWOrgCont_32_FD_152891 | JGI IMG/M metagenome (GOLD analysis project Ga0206833, IMG submission 152891) | Enriched cells from forest soil in Barre Woods Harvard Forest LTER site, Petersham, Massachusetts, United States -... | ecosystem: Environmental > Terrestrial > Soil > Temperate forest >... | reverse complement strand
GGCGGACCGAATGTGGCGCAGGTGGAGGAGAAGACGAAGCGCTTCGCGCCGTGCTGGATCATGGCGTCGAGGAGATTGAGGCCCCCGCCGACGTTGTTGCGGAAATACTTCGACGGGTCCTGCATCGACTCGCCGACGAGGGCGTTCGCGGCGAAGTGCATGACGCCCTCCGGCTTGACCCGCTCCATCGCGGCGAAAATGGAATTGCGATCCTGAAGATCCCCCTCGATCAGCGGCGCGCGCGGATCGATGGCCCGGCGATGCCCCTCTGTGAGATTATCGAAAACGGTGACTTGATGGCCCTGATCGAGCAACTGCTCGACGCAGATGCTCCCAATGTATCCGGCTCCGCCGGTAACGAGTAGTTTCATGAAAGATCACGAGGGGATCCGGTGAAATTTGGAGGGTGACCCCTGGGTCTGCTGGCGCAAAGCGGCGATCATGGGGCGGACCTGCCAGTTGCGGTAGCGGGGGGAGAGGATTTCCAGGCTGCGGCGGGGCGAGCCCCAGACGAGGATCTTGATATGGACCATGCGGACGCCCCAGTCGCGCATTTCGCGGCGGGTGTCCCTGTAGAGGTCGATGGTGTTCGTGCCGATGAGCGCGGAGCCGTAGTCGTTGATTTCGCAAACCTGGCCGGTTTCGAGAATCTTGAATTGCGTGCCGACGGGGTAGCGGGACCAATCGGCGGCGGCGCTGTTGATGCCACCGTCCATGAGGATGCCGCCGCAGGCATCGTGGTGTCCGCCGGGTTCCGTGCAGGTGTAAGCGGTCATGCGGACGACCTGCAAATGCCGGCCCGCGACGCCGCCCAGACCGGGTCCGCCGGGGTAGGTACACCCCGCCAGAAGGAGGACGGCGAGCAAAGGTCCGAGGTAAATGGCGTGCTTCATGATGGGAGGGACTTCAATGGCTAGCCGCCGGAGTAGTTAGCCCCGGATGCGCCCCTTGGCAACGGAAAATCCTGAGGGGGTGGTCAGCGATTGGATGAGAATGGGACTTATGGGAGCGATGGGGCTTATGGCCCGAGCGCCCGGAGAAGAAGGTCAATCCTCGGGGTCGGGAGTGGAGCGGGCGGATTCGATGAGTTCGCAGATGCCGCGTTTCTTGGCTTCGCGGACGAAATTGAAGAATTCGGTGCCGTCTGGCCCCCATTCAAGCTCGGCGGCGGCGGCGAGGGCCTGGGTGGTATTTAGGCCGCTCTTGTAGAGGAGCTTGAAGGCATTCTTGATCTCCTGGCGGCGGGCGGCGTCGAAGCCGGCGCGGCGCATGCCGACGACGTTGAGGCCGGCGACGGCATTGCGTTCGGCGCCGAGGGTGAAGGGCGGGATGTCCTTGCCGAAGGCGCTGGCCCCCTGTGCGATGGCGAGCCGGCCGATCCGCATATACTGATGAAAGACGCATGCGCCGCCGATGAAGACGCGGTCGGCGACCTGGACGTGACCGCCGAGCAGGGAGTTATTGGCGATGATGACGTGGTCGGCGAGCTGCACGTCGTGGGCAAGGTGGACGCCTCCCATTATGAAATTGTGGTTGCCCACGCGGGTGGCGCCGCCCTCGGTAATGGAGCGGTGGATGGTGGCGAGCTCGCGGATGGTATTGGATTCGCCAATCACGACCTCGCCGGGATGATCGTGCGAATGGGCCAGGTGCTGGGATGCGGCGCCGATAATTGCGCCGTGACCGATGCGGGTGTTTGCGCCAATGCGGACCTGGCCGGCCAGAACCGCGTGCGCATGGATGACGCACCCGGACGCAATTTCGGCCGGGCCCTCGATGCAAACGTAGGGGCCGATGTCGGCATCGGGGGAAATGCGGGCGTCCGGGTGGATGAGGGCGGTCGGGTGGATGGGCACGGGGCGGTTCGGTGGATTCTGCTTAAATGATTCCGGCTTCTTTGAAGGAGTAGTACGGCAGCCGGCCTTCCGCAGGGGAGCCGATGATGACGTGGTCGATGAGGCGGATTTGGAGGATTTTGGCGGCTTCGCACATGCGCCGGCTCATGTTGAGGTCGGATTGGCTGGGGAGCGGGTCGCCGGAGGGATGATTGTGGGCGAGGATGACGGCGTAGGCGGAGTGGATGAGGGCGGGGCGGAAGACCTCGCGCGGGTGGGCGATGCACTCGGAGATGCTGCCGAGGGCGATCTCCTCGACGCGCAGAAGGCGGAGCCTGCTGTCGAGCAGGATTGCGCGGAGGGATTCGCGAGAGAGCATCCGCATTTCCTGGCCGAGAAGGTCGTAAATGAGGTCGGGGGAGTCGAGCTTGCCGCGGGCGGTGGATTCCTGGGAGAGGCGCTTGCCAAGCTCGAAGGCGGCGGCGAGCTGGAGGGCCTTCGCGAGGCCGATGCCCTTGATATCGGCCAGCTCGCGGGCGTCGCAGCGGGAGAGAGCGGTCAGGGAGTGGAAACGCAGCAGGAGTTCGCGAGCCACGTCAACGGCATTGGCCCCCACGGTGCCCGTGCGCAGGAGGATGGCAATCAACTCGCTCTCGCTGAGGGCGGAGGCGCCTTGTTTGACCAATTTCTCCCGGGGCCGGTCTTCATCCGGCAGCTCCTGGATCTTCAGCGAAGGCATCCTGCAATGATGCGAGCCGAGTCCCGCCCCGCCAAGTGAAAGATGCGGCCGTGTTACCGGCTTGTGTCGACGGTAGAGTTTTGTCAGTATCCGGGAGCGAAAGGAGACCGGGCTCCGCGCAAGCGCAATGAACACAATTCGCAAGGAATCGGTGCCGTGGGACCTGACGATTCTTGCACTGCTATTTCTGCTGTTGGGAGCGGCAGCCGCGATCGGAATGGTCAAAGATTGGATTTCGGGGCAGGTACACATTGACCTGAACGCCATGGACATCCTGGCGGCTTTTGGGTTGTGGAATCTTTCCAGGGGCTGGCGGACATACACGCTCGTTATTGTCTGGATGTCGGTGATCATTTGTCCAATTGGTCTCGTATTAGGGCTCATTCACCGTCAGCCGGTTTGGGCTGCCGCTGTCTGGATCGGGATATTCCTCATCGCACTTTGGTCATATAGGGTACTGACTCGGTCGGACGTACGAGCGCTCTTCGGTTTGAAGAATGACCCGGCCCCGAGTTACGAGGGGATATAATCCGGTTCCTTGAGGGGCGGATTGCCTCGCGTCTCCGCCAAGCCCGCTCGAAAGGTGCGGCTTTATAGAAACATATTAACGAATCATGATATGATAATTTGTTATTGAATCAATCCTGGGTTACCCTGTAGGCTCCATACTCCCATGAATGACCCTGCCAATACCTCCCATCCCCTCCGCGCGCTCCTCGGCGAGCGGATTGTCATCCTCGATGGCGCGATGGGGACGATGGTCCAGCAATACCGGCTGGCGGAGGGGGACTATCGCGGCAGGCAATTCGCCAGCCACCCGACCGACCTGAAGGGGAACAACGACCTGCTCTGTCTCACCAAGCCGGAGGTGATTGAGGAGATCCATGCCGGGTACCTGGCAGCGGGGGCGGATATCATCGAGACGAATACGTTCAATTCGCAGACGATCTCGCAGGCGGATTACGGCCTGGAGTCGGTCGTGCGGGAGCTGAACCTCGCGGCTGCCGCCTGCGCGCGGCGGGCGGTGGAAAAGTGCGGGCGGCAGGCGTTCGTGGCCGGGGCGATCGGGCCGATGAGCAAGACGCTCACTATTTCGCGGGACGTGAACGATCCGGCGCGGCGGGAGGTAACCTTTGTGCAGGTGGCGGAGGCGTACCGGCAGCAGGTCGAGGCGCTGCTGGATGGCGGCGTGGACCTGCTGCTGGTGGAAACGATTTTTGACACGCTCAATGCGAAGGCGGCGCTGTTCGCAATTGCGGAAGTCTTCGAGGCGCGCGGTGTGAAGCTTCCGTTGATGATCTCCGGGACGATCACAGACTTGAGCGGGCGGACGCTGACGGGGCAAACGGTGGAGGCGTTCTGGACCTCGGTCTCACATGCGCCGCTGCTGAGCGTGGGGCTCAATTGCGCGCTCGGGCCGCGCGAGATGAGGCCGTACATCGAGGAGATCAGCCGCGTGGCGCCGGTTTTCGTGAGCGCGTATCCGAACGCGGGACTGCCCGATCCACTCTCGCCGACGGGTTTTCCGGAGACGCCGGATACGCTCGCGCCGCAAATCCGTGATTGGGCGGAACAGGGCTGGCTGAATATCGTCGGCGGGTGCTGCGGCACGACGCCGGCGCACATCAAGGCGATTGCGGATGCGGTGCGGGATTGCCCGCCACGGATTTTGCCGGCAACAAATCCGCCGCCGAGCGATCCGCCGAGGCCGCGCCCGCTCTGCCTGAGCGGGCTGGAGCCGTTACGCATCACGTCGGAGACCGGCTTCGTGATGATCGGCGAGCGGACGAACATCACCGGGTCGCCAAAATTCTCGAAGCTGATCCTGGCCGGCGATTACGAAGCGGCGCTGGCGGTGGCGCGGCATCAGGTCGAGGGAGGCGCGAACATCCTGGATGTGAACATGGACGAGGGAATGATCGACTCGGAGGCGGCGATGACGCGCTTCCTGAATCTGATCGCGAGCGAGCCGGAGATTTCGCGGATCCCGATCATGATCGACAGCTCGAAGTGGAGTGTCATCGAGGCCGGGCTGCGATGCGTGCAGGGGAAATCGGTGGTCAACTCGATCAGCCTGAAAGTGGGCGAGGAGGAATTCCTGAAACACGCGCGGCTGGTGCGGCGCTACGGCGCGGCGTCCGTCGTGATGGCGTTCGACGAGCGCGGACAGGCGGATTCGTACGAGCGGCGGATCGAGATTTGCGCGCGGGCGTACCGGCTGCTGACGGAAAACGGATTTCCGCCGGAGGACATCATTTTCGATCCGAACATCCTGACGGTCGCGACAGGGCTCGAGGAGCACAACAATTACGCCGTCGATTTCATCCGGGCGACGAAATGGATCAAGGAGAACCTGCCGCACGCGCGCGTAAGCGGCGGCGTATCGAACATCTCGTTTTCATTCCGCGGCAACAATGCGGTGCGCGAGGCGATGCACGCGGCGTTTCTCTATCATGCGATCCGGGCCGGACTGGACATGGGAATCGTCAACGCGGGGCAGCTCGCGGTGTACGAGGAAATCCCGAAGGACCTGCTCGGGCTGGTCGAGGACGTGCTGCTGAACCGGCGGCCCGACGCCACGGAGCGACTGGTCGAATTTGCGGAGACGGTGAAATCCGCGGGCAAGGTTGCGGTGAAGGATGAAGCGTGGCGGAACGAGCCGGTGGAGGAGCGGCTCTCGCATGCGCTGGTGAAGGGAATCGTCGATTACATCGAAGCCGACACCGAGGAGGCGCGGCAGAAGCTCCCGAGACCGCTGGATGTGATTGAGGGGCCGTTGATGACGGGGATGGGAGTCGTCGGCGACCTGTTCGGCGCGGGCAAGATGTTCCTGCCGCAAGTAGTGAAGAGCGCGCGCGTGATGAAAAAGGCGGTCGCGTATTTGATGCCTTACATGGAGGCGTTGAAGACCGAGGCATCGAAGCCGCAGGGCCGCATCGTGATGGCGACGGTCAAGGGAGATGTGCACGACATCGGCAAGAATATCGTCGGCGTCGTGCTGCAATGTAACAACTACGAGGTGATCGACCTCGGCGTGATGGTATCGGCGGAAAAAATCCTGGAGACGGCGCGGGAACGCGATGCGGATTGCATCGGGCTGAGCGGACTGATCACGCCGTCACTGGACGAGATGGCGCATGTCGCAAGCGAGATGGACCGGCTGAATTTTCACGTGCCGCTATTGATCGGCGGGGCGACCACGAGCCGCGCGCATACGGCGGTGAAGATCGCGCCGCGTTACCGGAACTCGGTTGTGCATGTGGTGGATGCGTCGCGCGCGGTGGGCGTCGTAAGCTCGCTGCTGAGCGACGATCTGCGTCCGGGATTCGAGGCGAAAACGGCGGCGGATTACGAGCGGCTGCGGCTGGAGCACGCGGCGCGCAACAAGGAGAGCAAGCTGATCCCGCTGGAGCAGGCGCGCGCGAATCGCACACCGATCGAATGGGCGGATTACACGCCGCAGCAGCCAGAGTTTACCGGTGTGCGGACGGTCGAGCCTCCGCTGGCGACGCTGGCGGAGTATATCGATTGGTCGCCGTTTTTTCACACATGGGAATTGCGCGGGCGTTACCCGGCGATCTTCGACGATCCGGCGCAGGGGAAGCAGGCGCGGGAATTGTTCGATGACGCAAGCGCATTGCTCGATCAAATCGTCCGCGAGGAATTGTTACATGCGCGCGGCGTATTCGCATTCTGGCCGGCGAATGCGGATGGAGACGACGTGCGGCTCTTCACTGACGAATCGCGCACCGCGGAGCGCGCGACATTCCATTTCCTGCGGCAGCAAATGCAGAAGCCGCTGGGGCAATACAATCATGCATTGTCGGATTACGTCGCGCCGTCGGGGGCGGATTACCTTGGCGGATTCGCGGTGGCGATTCACGGTGGCGACGAGCTGGCGCGGCGATTCGAGAAGGAGCTGGACGATTATTCGGCGATCATGTCGAAGGCGCTCGCGGACCGGCTGGCGGAGGCGTTTGCGGAATACCTGCACGAGCAGGCGCGCATCGCGTGGGGCTTCGGCGCGGAGGAGCATCTGACGCGAGAGCAAATGATCCAGGAGAAATACCGCGGCATCCGTCCGGCGGCGGGATACCCGGCATGCCCGGATCACACGGAGAAGGCGACCTTGTTTGAATTGCTGGATGCGGAGGCGCGTGCCGGAGTGCGGTTGACGGAATCCTTCGCGATGCACCCGGGCTCGGCGGTGAGCGGACTCTATTTCGCGCACCCGGAGGCGAAGTATTTCGGGGTGGGAAAGATCAACCGGGACCAGGTGGCGGATTACGCGCGGCGCAAGGGCGTGACGGTGGAGTATGTGGAGAAGTGGCTGGCGCCGAATTTAGGGTACTGATTTCGGATTGCGGAATTCGGAATGGGTTGCAATGAAAGTGGAGGCGGGTGAGAATTCGGGCAGAGGAGGAACATGTCGAAATTTGTGGATTACAAGAAGCGGGACTGCGGGTTGCCGCAGGGGTGCAAGGATCTTTTCGATGTGCTCAAAGCGGGCGGGCTGGAGGAGGCGAAGAAGTCGGAATTGGTGGATTATGAGAAGCGGGATGCGAGCCTCCCGGAGGGGATGAAGGACTTGATCGAGGTGCTAAATATGGAAGGAGGAGGAGGGTTCTACGAGGCTTTGAAGCAAGCGTACAAGTCCGGCGGGATTGAAGCGGCGAAGCAAGTTGTGAGAAACTACGTGGCGGGGAAGCACAAAGGCCTTCCAGAGGCGCCCAGACGAATCGACACAAACAAGACGGGGTTGCTCGGTGATATGAAGGAGCAGATCCAGGCGGTGTACGATTCCAAGGCTCAATGGTGCGACCTTTGGATTAATATTGTTCCGCGCGAGAAAGGCTCCGGAGGAGCGACCGTTGAGAAACACATTTCAGCAATGGTGGGGAAGTGGCCTCAACGGGCCATTGGTGTGCAGGTGGCAGTTTCGGAAGACTCGGACGAGGAAAAAGCTTTGATCGACTTCCTCAAGAGCCGCGGGCTCACGGTTCCAGGAAGCTTGCTCCACCATTCCCCGCCGGGAATTGGCGAGGTTTCTTCGCTCTGCGAACTTTCACCGTTGCCGGAGGCGGCGGGAGATTTGGCCCAATTACTTTGCGATCTCTTCAGGCATGTGGGAGTGGCCGAGGAGGACGCAATCTCCTACAGGTTAAGCGAAAGGTTTCCGCCCGAGAAAAGTTGAGCCTACTGAGCGGCGCCGTGGGGCTGCTGGAGGAAGATGCCGACTGTGAAGCGGGCTTTGGGAGCCTTCTCGAATGTGTCTTCGGGCGGCGTCGCGTTTGGCAATGCGGTGCTGTGGGCGAGGTCGCCGGTATTCGGATTGGGCGGAGCGGCGCCGGGAGTGGGCGTGGCAACGGGAGTCGTTCCAAGCGAATCCTCCCAGACAATGAAATCGCCGCCGACAGACGCCGCCTTGATGCGGGCGGCCTGGATGATTTCGTCGGTGTTCGTGGCCTTCGAGCGATCGACGAGGATGGTGCCGATCACCATGCCGTCGGGAACGGAGTCGAGCACTTGGATGTGAGCGGGATCGGTCGGCGCGAGATTGACGCCGGCGCCGTTGGGAATGAAATCGCGCGGGCGCGAAGCGCAGGAGGGGAGAAGGAGCAGGGCCAGGGCGAGTGGAATGAGCGAATGACGCATGAGTAGGTGGAGGCTATGCAAGAACGGGTAAATTCGAAAATCGAAATTCGATCCCGCAGTTGCGGGACAAAGAGGGGGGATCAGCGGAGGGCCGACCGGGGCTAGCTCACTCTCGAGGCGCCTACAGTCAGCGCTTCCCTGCTTTCGCTCGATGCCGGGATGAGGCGGGTGGAACTCTGCCGGCCATTCACCGGCGCGGGATGGACGAACTTCTCGTAAAGGTCGCTGGCGCGTGCGAGTTCATCGCGCAGGAAACTGGATTGCTCGAGGTGCTCGAGGTGCGCCTGCTTGACGAGATGCCGCTCGGCGGAGGGGCGGCAGACCTGCATTTCGCAAAGCTTGCCGTTGGACGACTTGCGATAGTCGTCCTCGGTCAGGCGGAAGCACTGCGCGGCGTTTTCCGGAGTGTGATCGAATGGGACGTAGGAGGTGCCCCAGCGTTCGTTGAAGGCCTGGATGACGCCGCCGAAATTGGTGGTGACATCCTTGAAGCGGGCGAGGAAAAGCTCCGAGCGGACAGGCAGAAGGGTCTCGTAATAATCATTCCAGTAGGCGACGGCTTCCTCGAGAGTTTGATTCTGGTGGATGGCCCAGGAGACCGCGGCGTCGAGCGGAGTGCGGATGAGGATGAGGCCGGGAATTTTATACTCCACCTGCCGGAGCACGAACGAGGGAATGTGCTGGTGGCTGTACACCTTCACACTCGGATTGGCGGTGAGAAACGCGATGCGGGAGAAGGAATTGCCGGAGCGCGGATAGCCGCCCATGTACAACTCGGCGTCGTGATCGAAAACGTTGCCGCGTTTCCGCAACAGGCCGATGGGATAGTAAACGGACGGGTGCGGCCAGAGGATGCGCCTGGCTGCGCGTTTGATACGGAATTTCAGGACCGAATACTTGGTTGGCGGCACGGCTGGCATGAGTCTACTGTTCGGGCAGTGCCTTCCGGCCCAATCATTCGCCGAAGCAACGTTCGGCATGTGCGGGACAGTGTCGTCTCGCCCGGTTTCTGCGACGACGATATAGCGGTGGGTTTTCGAGCACAAGGGTCATTTTTAAAACCTACAACATTGTAATAATCTGTAATGGTCCACACGACATGCGCTTCGGTTGTGAAGCGGATGTGGCTGTGTGCGAGGAGCTTGGATTGGCATATTGGAGCACAAGCCGGGCCGAAACTGAACTGTTCTTGGTTGGTCCATGGAAATGCGAGTGGCGATGTTACAATGACGTAAAAATCCCACACATATTCACCGAAGTTCCGCGCTTCGTAGAATTTCGTATGCTCGGGATGATCCCTGGCAGGGACGAGGCGGGTCCGGGTCAGCCCTGATCAGTCGGAGAAAATGGGAGCGGCAATGTTACGATGACGTAAAATCCCAGACCCAGTCCCCGGAATAGTGCGGATCGTAGAATTTCGTGTGTTCCGGGCGATCCTTGTCGAGGACACGCACGCCGCCGTGATCGACCCCGTCAAACCCGACGGACCAGAGCGCGTATCTGCCATCCGGCGTCTTCCGGTACCCCATCGATTTTCCCGAGATCGGATCGAGCGGAATGGCTGGCTCGCCGGGGTGATTGGCGGCGTCGAGAGTATCCGGATAGGCGCCATGCTCAATGCGGTAACGCTCGAGCGCGCATGCGGCGATGGCTTCGTTGACCAGAGCCTGCGCGTAAACGGCCCGGCACAGCGCCATGTGGTAGTTTCCTTCGAGCGCCGCCGCCAGGAGTTGATCGGAGTGACACCACGGATGACGAGCGGACTGGGCCAGGACCTCGTCCAGCCTGGCCACGCCGGCAAGGCAATCCCGGAAGCCTCCGTCTCGCAATGGCTTGATGCAATATTCCAACTGCCGCTGAGCGATGACGGCCATGTTTGCATCGAACCATCCGCCGGGCATCACGTGCGGCTGGAGCAGGAGAGCAATCAAGCCCCATCGGGGCGCCATCGCACTCATCTCGATTACAATATTACGAGCCTTCCGGTCCTCCCGTCGCTTCATCCATTGCACGTCATTAGCAGCAGCCGCCAATTCTCCCCTCGCCGCTTGAAGCCAGCTCCTTCGGTAATCCAAGCGCGCAAGCTGTTGCTGGAGGAGGTGAAATTGATCTTCCGTGCCTGAGTGCGAGTCACACAGTTCCCACAGCGCGCCGCAAATGGCCGCGGAGTTTGCCGCAGCCGAGACCGGTGCGATAATGAACGGTCCATCCAGATTCGCCTGGTTAAGCCGGGTCGCGATGAGCAGCGACTGGTGTGCATTCGCCGCGTCGCCGGACCTCGCGGCCGCGGCGCTTCGCAGCGAAAGCATAGCCACCAACTTCAGGCCGACTCCGTATTGAGGAATGCGGATTGTGTAAAGGGGCTCAGGCAAATCGAGCGTTCTCCAGGTCGGAGTCCATTGCGACTCGGGGCGTCTGAGGCCGGCGGCCAGTTCGCCGATGATCGGCTGATCGGCGGACAGCGCGGCGAATAGATCCGGTGCTGGTTCGTCGGTGTTCGGGACCGGAATCTGCCCCTGCTCGCGCAACCGCTGAGCCCATGCGCCCAAATCGGTGGGTGCGCCAAGACGCGCGCCCGGAAGGAACGGCAGACTGTGGTCCCCGCTGCCGGCTACCCCAATCACCTGGCCCACCAGCACCAGCTTGCGCCGCTTTGCGCTCTCCCCGTCCCTGCCGGCGCCGAAATCGTAATCGAAAGGCGCATCCTTGAGCAGCGGGATGGTGCAAAAGTTTTGGTCGTCTGGCACCGGCTCGGAAGCGATCGCGCGGATATCGAGTGTCTCGCCCTCGCGGGAAAGCATTTGCTGGACAGCCGCCCAGCGGCGCGCGCCGGACCACCCGATATATTGGCGCACGAGAATGAGGAGGGTGAGAATCGTGACGAGCGTCCACACGCAGCCACGGACCCACCGTCGCGACCATAGGCGTTTGACGAATCCTTTCATTGCGCCTCCGCATCGAGTTTGTACTCCTGCTCAAATGCGAAAAGCGTCGGCGCGCCGGAGGAGATGACCGGGTTGGATTCGGCGCGCGAACCGGTGAGACCGGAGGTGGCGGCGGGGCCGGCATTGCGCGGCGTCGAAAGACTGAGCACCACGATGGCGGCCCACGCCGCCGCCCACGCGAAAAGCAGGGGGCGCGGCGGCGCGAAAATCGCCCCGGCCTCGCGCCGGGCGGTGGCCAGGATTTCCTCTTTCCACGCCGGTGTCGGATCGGAATGGCTCAAGGCGCGCGAGGCCTCGCGGAGTTTTTGTTCGAAATCGTCGTCGTTCATTGCAGTTCCTCGTAAATAGGACGGAGGAGAGTCCTGAGTTTGTCTAAGCCGTAGCGGTAGCGGCTGGCGGCGGTATTGAGGGGAATGCCCTGGGCCTCGGCGATTTCCTCAAAGGTAAGACCCTCGCCGAGCTTGAGTTGGACGATGGTGCGCTGCTCGTCCGGCAGCTTGCCCATGGCTTCCGCGAATCGTTGCGCGAGGAGGAGGGCATCGGGATCGGGCGCGGGCTGGCTGCCGCCTGTGAGTTCGGCGGAGAGGCGCTCTTCGAGGTCGCGGGTCGCCTTGAGGTGGCGCAGCCAGTCGATGGCCAGGTTGTGCGCCAGCTTGTAGAGAAACGCTTTTTCGCTACGGACCTCGATCCTCTGCTGGCGCGCCAGTTTGATGAAGAGCTCCTGGAGCAGATCGCGGGCGTCCGGCTCGGCCTTCGTAAACGCGGCCAGATAACGGAACAGCCCGGGCGCGTGGGCGTCGTAAATCCGGGAGAGGTCGCGGTCGTTCATGAGGGGCGCCAAGACGAGACGGATGAGCCTGGTGAATCTGTCTTGAGAAAATTACGACGGATGGGGGGCGCGACCGAGGCAATTTCGCCGGGCGGACTGGGAGTCATGGGAGCGACGGAGCGCATGGGACGCCCGCACCGGGCCGCAAAATAGTTGAAAAAACCATTGCAATGCCGGGCTGCGTCCGTAATTTCTTCCGCCTGATTTTCAGGGGCGACCCAAACTACCTATGGCCGACGTTGCAAACAAATATCCCGAGAATATAACAGGCAAGTTTTTCGTCGATGACCAGTGCATCGACTGCGACCTGTGCCGCGAGACCGCGCCCAGCAATTTTACCCGCAATGACGACGGCGGGCACTCGTACGTCTACAAGCAGCCGGAGTCGCCGGAGGAGGAAGCGCTTTGCAAGGAAGCGATGGAAGGCTGCCCGGTCGAGGCGATCGGCAGCGACGGGGCGTAGAAAAATCTGAGTGTTGTTTGGTTCAGGCCCTCATCCAGAGCGGATGAGGGTCTGTTTCTTTGTGGCGCAGGAATTATCAAGAGGCAGCCGCGGCGCGCAATTGGCCGCAGCCGGCGGCGACGTCGATGCCGCGCCGCTGGCGGACGGTGACGGGGAATCCGGCCTCGCGAAGCTCATGCTGGAATTCACGGACGCCTGAGGCCGGTGTGGCGAGGCCGGTGTAATCGACGGTGGGATTGAGCGGGATGAGATTGATGTGGGCATCGATCCCGCGAAGCAGCGCGGCAAGGCGGCGAGCGGTGTCGGGAGAATCGTTCCGGCCCGCGATGAGGGTCCACTCGAAGAAGATGCGGCGCGCGGTGATGCTGGCGTACTCGCGGCAGGCAGCGATTAATTCATCCAATGGCCAGCGGCGGCTGACAGGGACAAGCGCGGAGCGCTCCTCTTCGCTCGCGCCGTGGAGGCTCACGGCGAGGCCGTATGGCCGGCGCTCACGCGCGAGGCGCAGGATGCCGGGAACGACGCCGACGGTGCTGATGGTGATGCGGCTCGGGCCGATATTGATGCCGCGGCGGTCGGTGATGATTTCGAGCGCGGCCATGACGGCATCGTAATTGTGGAGCGGCTCGCCCATGCCCATGAGGACGAGATTGCGCAACGCGGCGGGGTCGGACAGCGCGCGGCGGCAGTGGAGGACTTGCGCGACGATCTCGGCAGGCTGCAAGTGCCGGACGAAACCCATTTGTCCCGTGGCGCAAAAGACGCATCCCATCGCGCAGCCGGCCTGGGTGCTGAGGCACGCGGTCATGCGCCCCGGATAGCCCATGAGGACGGTCTCGATGGTCTGCCCGTCGGCGAGGGCGAGGAGGAATTTGCGGGTGAGGCCGTCGGAACTGGCGGTTTCACTTTGCACAGGCGGGAGCGCGGCGCACAGGCCGTCGCTCGTGCCGAGCCGCTCGCCCGCCCACCGGCGCAATGGCGGGAGAAAATCCTCACGCGCGGCGAGGTCCCCCACCCCATCGCGGTGCAAGGCGCGCCACAGCGTGCGGGCATGCGCGGGGCGCAAGCCGGCGGCGGTGAGTTCGCCCTCGAGCGCGTCAAAGCTGAGGCCGTAGATGGAGCGCACGCTATTCCTCGGGAAAATATTCGGGCGTAATCTCCCTCGCGCCATGGATGATGCGGATCAATTGAATGCCGTCATCGACGGGTCGATAAAATATAAGGTAGCTGCCCACCGGAAAGCTGCGGAGATTCAGACCAAGCTCCTCGACCTTGCGCCCCATCTGCGGCGCGGATGCAAGGAGATTCAGGGTCGACTCCAGTTTTCGAACGACTCCATCTGCCGCATCAAGATTTCGAGCCGCGATGTAAGCCCAGATATTGTCGAAATCGCTCCGCGACTCCCGCGTGCGGATGATCCGCGGCATAGCTGTTTAAGACCCAGCCTTCTGCGTCGCGAGGCGCTTGCGCCCCTCGACGATGACGTCCTCGGCGGTAAACTCCACGAAATCACCGCAGTCCGCCTGGCCGATGCCGACATCAATCTTGGTTCGCAACTCCGCAAGCCTATTTTGGCGGATGGACTCTCTCACCTTGAGCTCGAAGAGCGCTTCAGCCACGACTTCGCTTTCCGACAAATACCGGCCGGATTTCACGATCTCCTCAATGAATCTTCGATCCTCCTCCTTGATCGAGATAGCCAGTGTCGTCATGGACCTATGATACCCGGGAGTTGCTACGAGGCAAGGGGTGATCGGACCAATCGACTGACCGGACCTGCGTCAGCCGATTTCCGTGAAGTTTGTGATGCGGACGCTCCCGGGGCTCTCACCCGTGGAGAGAACGATCGGAATTTCGCTGGTGTAGCCGAATACGGAAACTATGGGAGTCTCCCCGGCGAAATTCGCGGCTTCGATCCCGAATGATTCAGCCTGGTCGGAGATGAACGGGTTGCCGGCGCCAATGACGTTTGTGCCGAGGGCGACAGTTCCGATCGAGCCGCCCGCGCCAATGTTTGCATTGATATCCGCGCCGAAGACGTAGCCGGCGCCCGGATTGACGCTGGCGATGATATTCGAGCTATCGAAATAACCGGAGACGCTGACATTGCCGACGCTCTGGCCGGCGTGAAGAGCGACCGAAGTGGCGCTGAGGCTTTCATTGCCGAAAGTCATGTCGGAGCCGATGTCATAGCCCGCCAGGAACATGCTGGGGCCGTTTCCATCGGAGTTAACTGCCCCGTAGACGTTGATGTCGCCGATGCTGCCGTAAGCGCTGAAGACGGTGCCCTCGATGGCGGGGGCGCTGACCGAGCCGCTGTCCATGGTGGCGCTGATGGGGCCGATATTGCCATGGACGCGAAAGACGGAATCGACGATGCCTCCAGCGCTCTGGCTGGTGTCGGCGTTCTCGGCGTAAATGCTGCCCATATTCCCGCTCATGCAGGCGCAGACCGTGGCGTCGAAATTGCAATCGGCGATGGCCGCCGTGTTGCCGTCGGGGCCGGAGTCGGTGAGCGTGACGCTGATGTCGCCCGCGCCGCCGTAGCCGTTGAGGCCACCGTTGAAGGTGGTATTGACGATGCCGTAATTGGAGCCGTCGGAGCCGGAGGCGTTGTCGGTCACGGTGATCGAACCGATGGCGTGCCCAGCCTGGAACAGGGTCGAAGAAATGCCGGCGTTTTCTTCATCGGTGCGGATGCCATTGAGCGTGACGTTGACGGGACCGATGCCGGCGTTCGAGATGAAGGTGGAGTTGTAGATGCCGTGGCTGGCATCGGAGGAAATGCCGCCGTCGAGTTTTCCAATCGCATTGGTGGTAATGAAATCGAAGTCGATGATGGTCCCGGTGACGGTGATGGCTCCAATGCCGCCCGCGGAGACGGCGGTGTCCGTTGCGATGTAGGTGGTGTTGACGATTTCGCCGGCGGTCGTCGCGCCAATGCTGCCGGACTCGAACCAGCAATCATTCAGGCCGCCGGGAGAGGTGATCGCTCCGATGCTGCTGCCGGCGGGAACGGAGTCGTCGTTGGTGCCGAAGTTCTTGTCCAGGCCCTGGCCGTGGACGCCGGCGAGGAATGTGGTCGCCTCGATGAAAGGATCGTAACCCGTCAGCGTGATGGCTCCGATATGCGCTGGCACAGTGGAACTGCTGTGGCCGTAACCGAAATTCTCGGAATTGCTGAACCCGCCTGCGCCGAAGAAATTAAAACTCGATCCCAGATCGATCCCCGCGATGAACGCGCTTTCATAGATGCTGCCATAAATGGAAAGGGCTCCAA
>Ga0206833_1165_pt1 | contig 15764 bp, 14 predicted proteins | sample Alteio_BWOrgCont_32_FD_152891 | JGI IMG/M metagenome (GOLD analysis project Ga0206833, IMG submission 152891) | Enriched cells from forest soil in Barre Woods Harvard Forest LTER site, Petersham, Massachusetts, United States -... | ecosystem: Environmental > Terrestrial > Soil > Temperate forest >... | reverse complement strand
TGTTTGTAAAGGAAGTGCTGTAACCCTTACTGCAAGTGGGACTTCTACGTATCTCTGGAGTAATGGATCTACTTCAAATCCTACCAATATTGTTATCAATACAGACAGTACCGTAGTACGAGTTGCAGGAACTATAGGTGGGTGTACGGTCTTTACACACAAGGTATTATACGTATATTCCCTAACTAATCAGGTTATCAATGACATCATATGTAAGGGAGCTACAACCATAAGTATCAATGTAACCGGAGGAAAAACTCCTTATACCTATGTATGGAATAATGGAATAACCTGGGATAGTGCAGGCCCATTTACCGTGACGCCGCCACCTAAAGTATATTTATGTGCTGTTTCTGATGGCTGTGGTAATGTTGCCTTATATGATGTTAATCTGATAATCAGGCCTGGAACCGTTCCAATATTTCTTCCCGTTCCGGATACTATAAATGCCGGAGGGTTTATAAATTTTGAAAATTTTTCAATAGGCGCGATAAGCTATACCTGGAATTTTGGCGATGGCACAACCGCTGCGGATAGTGCACCCTATCATGAATTTAATGCGGCGGGAGTGTATTCGGTTTGCATGGTGGCTACCAATTCTTTTGGCTGTACGGATACCTTATGCGAAGATGTTTTGGCTATTAACGTACCAATTGTAGTTCCAAATATTTTTACTCCTAATGACGACGGAATCAATGATGTATTACATGTGACTGCAGGTGGTTTTCAAACCTATAGCATGACAATTTATAACCGCTGGGGGCAGCAGGTGTTTCAGGCCGATTCTCCAAATGTTGACTGGACAGGCAGAAGCTCTTCTGGTGTGATGGAAATGACAGGAATTTATTACTATGTGCTTAATGCTACCGATTATACCGGGAAAACGACCAAACTGGATGGGTATATTCAACTTATTAGATAAACGCTACTAGTTGCTGTTTTATCTAGCAAACGAACTATCCTCTGTTTCCAGATCAGCTGAAAAGTCAGCCAAAATCCCTTGATCTGGAGAAGATTCAATACTTACTTTTTTCAGATAGATCTTATTCAGGTTAAGCAGTAAAACGGAGCCTCCGTATTTAACAGGAAATTGCTTTTTAGCCTGGTTTGTAATGGCATCGAGACTTGGGCGAAAAGAATACCAGGCATTTTGTTGTATTTTATCTTCAATGGTCTTTTCAAATAAGGCAGAGGTTAGATTAAGTAAAATATCTCCGGAAGATTGCGTTAAAGTTACATGCCTAAAGTAAAGTGTATCATTTTGTACTTCAGGAACGGCTATCTGTTGATATACCCGGACTTAGAAAAAGAATGTGGGTATTTCCGGCAAGGTGCATCCGAATGGAGATCAGGTTACCAACTATGCTGATTATGGGATTTTCAAGGTACAGGTCTTTGAATTTCTTATCGCAATCTGTTTGTCCGTTACAGATGTAATACTTGCCATACCCCGGTGCAAAAAGTATCTGGTTTATTTGATTTTGAAGTTCCAGAACAGGTATGAAAACGGGCAGATCTATTTTTTGGATAGGTTTTCCGGAGGGATTGGAAATAACGGTTGGTTTAGGCTCATCTTTCATGGGCACAGTGGTTGTATTTTTATGGCTTTTGCAGCCATAAAATACAGATGAAACTGTCAAAATAATGAGGAAGCCCTTTTTCATTTACATTCCTGATGAACCGCAAATTAAAGGTATTTTTATCAATGTTCGTCTTTTTAGAATACACACGGCAAAATAGGCATATCAATTTATATATATTTAACAATCGGTAATCTTTGAATGTCGTATCTTTGCTGCAAGTATTTAACATTTAAAAATCATGGATAATCAAAATTTTAATTTTCAGGAACCAGTAGAAATTCAGAACGTAAGTTCAGAAGTAATGTCGAAAACATTTACAGCGAGAGTATTCTCCTGGATGTTTGTAGGGCTTGGGATAATCGGGCTATTATCGTATATTTTTGCTACTACACCTAGCCTTCTGGGATTAATGTATACAACTACTGATAACGTAATTACCGGTATGAGCCCATTGGGATGGATTGCTCTGCTAGCTCCACTGGGACTTGTATTGTTAATGGGTGCGGGAATAAATAAGCTATCCTATCCTGCTATGATATTGGTATTCTTTATTTTCTCAGCCCTAATGGGTATGAGTTTAAGTTCCATTTTTCTGAGATATACTATGGGTTCTATTTTTAGTGTGTTTCTAATTGCATCAGGTATGTTCGGGGTAATGGCTTTTGTGGGATATACCACATCAACAGACCTGACCAAATTCGGTTCGCTAATGCTTATGTTACTGGTGGGCATAATTATAGCCTCTATTGTAAATATATTTATGCATAGTGCATCCTTCAGTTATATGATCAGCTTCTTATGTGTGGCTGTGTTTACCGGGCTTATTGCATACGATGTTCAAAAAATAAAGAATATTGGAGGACAAATAAATGCCGATGGTTCAACTACCGGAAAAATGGCTATTTGGGCTGCACTTAGTATTTATCTTGATTTCGTTAATCTTTTCCTCGCCTTATTGAGGATATTTGGTAACAGGCGCTAATAGCAAACAATCATCTTATGAAAGGGGGGCCTGAATTATCAGCGCCCTTTTTTATTTGTTTGCATTCTCCAAATTATAATGCGGTAAAGATATTTCAGAGGCTGAAATAATCCTAATTTTGCAACCCTTAAAAAAATTGAAGACTAAAGAACCTATACAAAAAAACGACAACAAGAAATTGATTGTGATTAAGGGTGCACGTATGCATAATCTTAAGAACATTGATTTGTCTATTCCCCGTAATAAGCTTACAGTTATTACAGGTGTTTCTGGTTCAGGTAAATCCTCTTTAGCTTTTGATACGCTGTATGCTGAAGGGCAAAGAAGATATGTGGAATCACTTTCTGCTTATGCCCGTCAGTTTTTGGGTAAAATAAATAAGCCTGATGTTGATTTTATAAGTGGCATTTCTCCGGCCATAGCTATCGAACAAAAGGTGGTGACCCGGACGTCGCGTTCCACAGTCGGAACATCTTCAGAAGTATATGATTATTTGAAATTGCTTTATGCCCGCATCGGAATAACATATTCTCCTGTTTCCGGAAAACAGGTAAAACGCGAAACGGTTACTGATGTAGTGAATTATGTCTTTTCATTGAAGACCGGAGCACGTGCTATGATATTAGCTCCTTTTACTTTGAAGGATGGAAGGTCACCGGATGAACAATTGAACCTCCTTTTACAACAAGGGTTTTCAAGAATTGTTAAAGGAGATGAGATTTTGCAGGTTTCTGATATTCTTGGATCAAATACAAAGAATGTTAAACCAGAGGATTTAAAAATCCTGATTGACCGTATTGAAATTGGGCAAGAAGAAGAGGAAGACCTTAAGATGCGTGTTGCAGACTCTGTGCAAACAGCCTTTTATGAAGGAGACAGTATTTGCGAAGTTTCCGTTATTGAGGGCAAAAAGAAAGTGCTCAAAAAATTCTCAGATAAGTTTGAGGCAGATGGAATAAAGTTTGAAGAACCATCTGTACACTTCTTTAGTTTTAATAATCCTGTTGGGGCGTGTAAGCGCTGCGACGGATTCGGTAGTGTTATCGATATTGATGAGGATCTTGTAGTGCCTGATAAGAGCCTTTCTCTTTATGAAGATGCCATTGCATGCTGGAAAGGAGAGAAGATGAGTTGGTGGAAAGATCAGGTTATTTTAAATGCCCGTAAGTGTGATTTCCCAATTCATCGTAGTTATATTGATCTGACCGAAAAAGAAAAAGCCATGCTTTGGGATGGCACCAAATATTTTGACGGATTGCATAAGTTCTTCCTGCACTTGGAGCAAGAAAGTTATAAGATACAGTACAGGGTTATGCTTTCCCGCTATCGCGGCAAAACATTATGCCCCGATTGTAAAGGTACACGCCTGCGCAAAGATGCCAGCTATGTAAAAATAGGAGGGAAGTCTATATTTGATATTGTGCTTATGCCCGTTACCGATTGCTACCAGTTTTTTAAGGAACTTCCTGATAAATTAGATGATAATCAACGCTCTGTTGCTCGTAGGTTGTTACTCGAAATTACCAGCCGTCTGCAATTTATGACCGATGTTGGACTTGGATACCTGGTGCTAAACCGCCCATCTAATACACTTTCGGGGGGTGAATCACAACGCTTGAATATTGCCAATTCGCTGGGAAGTGCATTAGTAGGTTCCCTGTATATATTAGATGAACCTAGTATTGGTCTGCATCACAGAGATACCCAAAGACTCATAAAAGTATTGAAGTCGCTCCGTGATATGGGGAATACGTTAGTAATAGTGGAGCACGATGAAGAAATAATGCGTGCGGCAGATAATATTGTGGATATTGGTCCTTTAGCTGGTGTTAATGGTGGAGAAGTGGTTTTCCACGGCACTATTGACGAATTGGAAAATGAAAAGGACAGCCTTACCGCGCGCTACCTGACCGGGAAGGATAAAATAGAATTGCCTAAGAAAAGACGGAAGGCGATGAATTTTATTGAAGTGCATAAAGCCCGAGGCAATAATCTGAAGGGTATAGATGTTAAGTTCCCTGTAGGTGCATTTACAGCAGTAAGTGGAGTTTCAGGTTCCGGTAAATCTTCTTTAGTAAAGGGAATTTTGTATCCTGCTATGAGGAGACAGATTGGAGAACATACTGGAGAAAAGATGGGTGCTTTTGAAAAACTATCGGGTAGTTTAAATCTTATCACATCTGTGGAAATGGTTGATCAAAGTCCTATTGGTAGGTCTTCAAGATCCAATCCCGTTACATATATAAAAGCGTTTGATGATATCCGTACGCTTTTTGCAGAGCAGAAATTGGCCAAGTTGAGGGGCTATAAATCTTCTCATTTTTCATTCAACGTGCCAGGCGGACGATGTGATGTATGCGAAGGTGAAGGGCAAATAACCATCGAAATGCAATTTATGGCCGATGTGCATTTGGAGTGCGATGTATGTAATGGAAAAAGATATAAGCATGACGTTTTGGAGGTAGAATATAGGGGCAAAAATATATCTGATATATTGAATTTGACCGTTTCTGAAGCAATTGAGTTTTTTGCAGGTGGAGAAAAGGATAGTCTCCATAAAAGATTGGTGGAAAGCCTGAGGCCTCTGCAGGATGTAGGAATGGGGTATGTGCATCTGGGGCAATCCTCCGGCACATTGAGCGGGGGGGAAGCCCAGCGTATTAAGTTGGCATCCTTTTTACGAAAAGGCGCTGAGCAAAATCAAACACTTTTTATTTTTGATGAACCTACTACGGGGTTACATTTCCACGATATAGTTAAACTACTAAAAGCATTTTCATTACTGGTAGATAGAGGCCATACCCTTGTTGTTATAGAACACCATCCTGATGTAATTAAATGCGCTGATTGGCTTATAGATCTTGGCCCTGAAGGAGGAGATAAAGGGGGTAATTTAGTATTTCAGGGCGTTCCGGAAGACATACTTAAATGCAAGGAATCTTATACAGCTGAGAGCCTGAAAGGGAAATTATAAAAAAATTATTTACCGAGTTTTACTCCTCGATTAAAAACTCCACCACCTGCTTATTGCGGGAATAATAGAATGCAACGTTCTTATTATTGAATAATACTGCAGGTACCGGTGCAAGTACTTGTATAAGCTTGTTTTCTACAGCTACCTTTTCCATTTCCTGGAGGCTGCTTACTGTATAACAAAAATGGTTGAAATGATTCCCGAATTTTTGCAGACTATTCCAGGTGAAAGATTGTTCATTCAAAGGCTGAATAAGTTCAATATAAGAATCACTAAAATTCTTGTAGAGGGTTAATCGTGCATTTTGAATGGGATCGGTAACATCGTTCACTTTCTCTTCAAATAGCATTTGCTTTTCCCAGGCATCAATATCTTCTACTATAAAACCCGAATGGTGTAATCGCATCTGATAATTAATAAGCTTACAGTTTTTTGGCAAAGGTAGTTACAATATGTAAAATGGAAATTTGTTCATTACCAGTAGTTTGTGGTTTTTGGGGCATCTGCAAGGTTTTGATAATTAATGCCACATATATTTTTATTTCATACGTTTGCAGAAGAAATTACTTATGAAGATATACGCCATATCCGATGTTACGTTCGACCTTATTGCGAAGGAGATAGATTCTATTTCGGATGGGGCTATTTCCTGTTCCTTTTCTTACGAGGAAGATATCATCACCAAACTTTTGTCTATAGATCCCTCAGAATTAAAAGAATTTGATATTATCTTTATTCATTCTGACCAAATTTTTCACAGCCGTCCTACAGAATGGCAAAAGCAACTCTGTAATGCTTTGCTTCGTATTTCGGCACAATTGAAAGACAAAAAAATACTTGTAAGTAATTCTTTGTCTAATGCCTTTAAGACACCTCCGCTCAAATTTTCGTTTGGAAAAGCATTCGATACGGCATCTCTCTATTCGTCTGAAATTGGTTTGCTATTGGGACAAGCAAATCTGTTTATTTTCGATTTTCAATCAATCCTTACAAGTATAGGTGAAAAGAATTTTTATAATTATGCTACTGGCCATCTGTATCAGATGCCTTATACCAGCAAGGCTATAAAAGCAATGGTAGAAACACTCGCCAATCAGTTTAAATGGCTGGTGACGGAAGAGAAAAAGGTAATTGTAGTAGATTGTGATAATACCTTATGGAAAGGCATTATTGGGGAAGATGGAATTAAGGGAATATTTTGTGATAAAGATGCGGAGGGTATTATGTATTACCATTTTCAGGAATTTCTGAAAGTAAAAAAGGAAGAAGGCTTTCTGCTTTGTATTTGTTCTAAAAATAATGAAAAGGATGTTAAGGAAGCTTTCGATGTAAAGAATTTTGTTCTAAAGTGGGAGGACTTTATTATCCGGAAAATAAACTGGAATGATAAGGCAGCGAATATTCAAGAAATAGCAACTGAATTGAACGTTGGAACGGATTCATTCATATTTATTGATGATAATAAGTTTGAATTGGATTTCGTCCGTAATATGTTACCTAAAGTTACCTGTATAGAGTTTACAGATGATTACAATAATTTTATTTCACTGAACAATCGTTTTGAGTTCAAGAAAAAACTGGTGCTCAAGGAAGACCTTGAAAAAACTGAACAATACATTAAGCAGCAACAACGCAGCGCCGAAGAGCAAAATTACGGCAACATAGACGATTTTATCAAGAGCCTTGAGATTAAAATGGATATTAGGTTGAATGACATAAGTGATTTGGAACGGTTGTCTCAAATGACTGGGAAAACCAACCAGTTCAATTTTAATAAGGAAGAATATACCAGCGAAATGCTTGAACACTTCATAGATAAGGGAGGAAAAATATATTCCCTGAAAGTTTCCGATAAGTTTGGCGATTATGGAACCGTCGGGCTTATTATGATTAAGGAGGGAAATCGAAAGGAATTGATCTTGGAAAATTATCTGATGAGTTGCAGGGCATTGGGTAAAAAGATTGAAGATGGCTTTTTAAATTATGTTGTGGAAGATTTAATGAAAAATAAACTGTACATTTCATCCGTCAAATTTGTTAAAACGGTTAAAAATATACCTGCCGAAAAATTTTATAATAAAATAAAGAATGAAACCAACTATTTCCGAACTACAGCCACTATTCTATAAAGCTTTAGGGAAAAAAGCAGAGATAACTGAAAGCACTACGAGAAAGGGTATGCCTATATGGGATTCAATAAACCACATAAGCTTAATTATGGAATTGCAAGACCACTTTAAAGTGTCGTTTAATACGACTGAAATTCAGAAAATAGATTCCGTTAATACACTTGCAGAAATACTCGAAAAGAAACTTTCATAAGTATTTCATACGCTGTTTTTATAGTGCGAAATAAAAGTATTGATCAATGCTTCAACTTTTCCGGGATTTCGTTAGTCTCTTTTATCCGGAAGTGTGCATTACTTGTGGTGAGGGGCTAGCTCACAAAGAAGAATTTATCTGTACATCTTGCTTCTATAAACTACCTAAAACAGATTACCATAACTATCCTAATAACCCTCTTTACAGGGCCTTTTATGGTAGGGCTGAGATAAGAGCAGCTGCTTCCTATTGTTACTATGCCAAAGGTGGAATGGTGCAAGATTTGGTTCACGAAATAAAATATAATGGCAAAAAAGAATTAGGTACCAGTTTTGGTAAATGGTACGGTATAGAATTGAAACCAATTCATCCTTTTTCTGAGTTAGATTGTATCATCCCTGTTCCTCTCCATCCTAAAAAGCTAAAACGCAGAGGCTACAACCAGAGCACTTTTTTTGCTGAAGGACTTGCAAAAACATTGAATATTCAGGTCATATCTAATGGGCTGACAAGGGTCAGGGATACCGAAACGCAAACCAATAAATCTCGTTTCTCCAGGTGGGAGAATGTGAAGGATGTTTTTACAGTTACAAATAAAGAGCAATTAATGGGCAAGCACGTCCTGCTTGTGGATGATATTATAACCACCGGTGCTACCTTGGAGGCCTGTATTCATGTACTTAATTCAGTTCCGGTTGCCAGTGTTTCTATTGCGTCTGTAGGGTATGTAACGGATGATATATCATAAGAGGTCTATTGAATAATTTGTATACTTGTAGAATAGAATAATTTTTACGGAATATGGCAGCACGCATTAACACCTTTGAGCAGTACCTGGAAGAGTATAAGTGGAGTGTTGAGCAGCCTGAAAGCTTTTGGGCCGGAATAGCTGAAAATTTTACCTGGAAAAAGAAGTGGGATAAAGTATTAGAATGGAATTTCACCACCCCTGATATAAAGTGGTTCATTAATGCAAAGCTGAATATTACTGAAAATTGTATTGATCGCCATTTAGAATATAAAGGTAGTCAACCAGCCATTGTTTGGGAACCTAACGATCCATCAGAAAAAAGTATTACCTTAACCTATGATCAACTCCATGAGCATGTTTGCCGTTTTTCAAATGTGTTGAAAAAACAAGGCGTAAAGAAAGGCGACCGGGTTTGTATTTATATGCCAATGGTTCCCGAAGCTGCTATTGCTATCCTTGCATGCGCCAGGGTAGGAGCAATACATTCGGTTGTTTTTGCTGGGTTTTCGGTTCAGTCGCTTTCCGATCGGATTAATGATTGCAATTGCGAAGTGGTAATTACCAGTGATGGCCTTTTTCGCGGAGCGAAGACTGTAGAATTAAAGAAAATAGTGGATGAGGCTTTGCTTTCATGTCCCTCTATCCGGAAAGTAATAGTATTGAAACGGACAGGCACTTCTGTTGAAATGAAGGAAGGTCGGGATATATATTGGGGCGATGAAATGAAAAATGCTACCGCCGATTTTGTTGCTGAAGAAATGGATTCGGAAGAGATGCTATTTATACTGTATACCTCTGGTTCTACTGGTAAACCCAAAGGCGTAGTGCATACTACTGCCGGGTATATGGTATATGCCTGGTATTCTTTTTTGAATGTATTTCAATACAATGATGAAGATGTTTATTGGTGCACTGCCGATATTGGCTGGATAACCGGACATTCTTATTCTATTTATGCACCATTGCTGGCAGGAGCCACAGTAGTAATGTTTGAAGGTATACCCAGCTATCCTGATTCGGGCCGTTTCTGGCAGGTAATAGATAAACATAAAGTAAATATTTTTTATACCGCACCTACCGCTATTCGCTCACTCATGGCTGCCGGACTTGATTTTGTGAAACCCTATGCGCTTGATTCTTTAAGGGTTTTGGGTAGTGTTGGCGAACCTATTAATGAAGAGGCATGGATCTGGTACGATGAAAATATTGGAAAAAGCCAATGCCCTATTGTAGATACCTGGTGGCAGACAGAAACAGGAGGAATCCTTATTTCTCCGCTTGCAGGAATTACAGAAACTAAACCTAGTTACGCCATGCTGCCTTTGCCGGGCATTCAGCCTGTGCTTATAGATGCCGGAGGAAAGGAATTGCAAGGAAATGCTGTGGAAGGCAATTTGTGTATTAAGTTCCCATGGCCCGGAATGATTCGAACAACCTATGGAGACCATGAGCGTTGTCGACAAACTTATTTTGATACTTATCCTAATATGTATTTTACCGGTGATGGCTGCCGTCGTGATGCAGACGGAGATTACCGTATAATTGGTAGGGTAGATGATGTGCTGAAAGTTTCAGGCCATAGACTGGGCACTGCCGATATTGAAGCTGCTATCAACCATTGCCCCGAGGTAGTAGAATCAGCTGTAGTGGGATATCCTCACCCGGTAAAAGGACAAGGTATTTATGCATTCGTTACTTGCGATAAACAGGAACATGAATTTGCGAAATTGAAAGAAGACATCTTGCATAGCGTTACTAATTTAATTGGCCCGATTGCCAAACCGGATAAAATTCAATTTGTGCGTGGATTGCCTAAAACACGTTCGGGAAAGATTATGCGGAGAATTCTTCGTAAAATTGCAGAAGGTGATACTGCTAATTTAGGTGATACTTCTACATTAATTGATCCTACTGTGGTTGATGAAATTAAAAATGGAGCGCAAAGTTGAATATAAAACAGATAAGTACTGATGACTAAAAAGATATATTTTGCTTCTGATTTTCATTTAGGCGCCCCCAACCGGGAGAAAAGCCTGGAGCGTGAAAAGCGTATTGTGCAATGGATGGATGAGATAAAAAGCGACGCTGATGAGGTGTACCTTATGGGCGATCTTTTTGATTTCTGGTTTGAGTATAAAACTGCTATTCCAAAAGGGTATACACGATTATTAGGAAAAATTGCCGAGTTTACAGATTCGGGTATTCCTGTTTCAGTTTTTACAGGTAACCATGATATGTGGATGTTCAATTATTTACAGGAGGAATTAGGCGTTACTATCTACCGTAAGCCCATTGTTAAAGAATATAGCGGAAAGAAATTTTTCCTCGGCCATGGTGATGGTTTAGGCCCCGGAGATCATGGGTATAAATTTATAAAATGGTTTTTTGCCAGTCCACTTTGTCAGTGGCTTTTTGCACGGATACATCCTAATTTAGGTATTGGCATTGCCAACTATTGGTCGAGAAAAAGTAGGCTGGCACAAGGTGAAGAGACTTTTAAAGGAGAAGAAAAGGAATATCTTATTTCATTCATAAAAGAGAAACAAAAGACAGAGCATTTCGATTATTATATATTTGGTCACCGTCACTTGCCGTTAAAAATTCAAGTAGGCGATGCATTATATATCAATCTGGGCGAGTGGGTTAATTTCTCTACCTATGCTGTTTTTGATGGCATAAACCTCGAGTTGAAGGAATACAAAAATAGTGTTCAATGAACATCGTTTGAATCTTCCCCTGTTTTTTCTTAATGTTTTCTTAACAAAAAAAATCGGACACCTGAATTATTTTTTTCTAGTTTTGCACACGCAAATTAAAATCAGGTAAAAACAATCACAATAATCAAGAAATGAAAGTAAGTTTCTTTCATGTTTTTTTGAATACTTTAAACAAGTATACCCCTGTTAGGGTAAATATTGCTATGGTTGAAAACTGGTGGCTACAGCTTAGTCCAAAGCCACTTTTCTATTCCCGACGTTGATAGACCTTTCTCTTGGTCTGCTTCGCAGATGTTAAAGTATCTATTGTCCAAATTAATTATTCCTATTCTTCTTTTTATACATGACCGAACAATTTATTGTGGAGGTTGCAGGTGAGCAACATCTTCATTTTGCAGAACTAATATGCGCCGAAATGGAATCGTCGGCAAAAGCCAGGGGTACAGGTATTGCTAAAAGATCACCCGATTATATTAAGCAAAAAATGCTGGAAGGCAAAGCTGTAGTTGCTTTTACTAAACAAGGCGAGTGGGGCGGCTTTTGCTATATTGAGTCGTGGAGCCATGATAAATATGTGGCTAATTCCGGGTTGATTGTTTCTCCGAATTTTCGCAAGAGTGGATTGGCTAAAATGATAAAACAAAGGATTTTTAACCTGTCAAGAACGAAGTATCCGGATGCAAAAATATTTGGGTTGACCACCGGATTAGCCGTGATGAAAATAAACTCTAACTTGGGATATGAGCCCGTGACTTACTCGGAGCTTACACAGGATGATGAATTTTGGAAAGGTTGCCAAAGCTGTGTTAACTTTGATATACTTATGAGTAAGGAAAGAAAGAATTGCCTTTGCACAGCTATGTTATACGACCCGCTGGATAAGAAACCGGTTAATAATTCTACAAATTCTAATGGACGATTTCTAGGGAAAAATTCCAAAATTGTAGAACGCCTAATGCAAATTAAGCAAGTTGCTTTTCTTGGAAAAAATAAATTGAGTATGATTTTTGGTTTACTAAATAAGATATAAATTTTGCAAACGATGAGTTTAAAGAAAGTAGTACTTGCATTTAGTGGCGGCCTCGATACCTCCTTTTGCGCTGTTCATCTTAAGGAAGAAGGAATGGAAGTCCACGCCATTACTATTAATACGGGTGGCTTTAATAAGGAAGATATTAAGCGGCTTGAAAAACATGCATTTGCTTTGGACGTTAAATCATACAAGTGTGTTGATGTTACCAAAGACTATTACGAGAAAATCCTGAAGTATCTCATCTTTGGGAATGTGCTTAAGAATAATACCTATCCTCTTTCGGTAAGTGCAGAAAGGGTATGTCAGGCTATTGCTACTGCTGAATATGTAAAAGAAATTGGTGCTGATGCTGTGGCTCATGGTAGCACGGGCGCTGGAAATGACCAGGTACGGTTTGATATGATCTTTAATATTCTTTTACCTGAAGTAAGGATCATTACTCCGATTCGTGACTTAAAATTATCACGAGAAGAGGAGATCACGTATTTGAAAAAGCATAATGTTCAAATGGATTTCGAAAAGTCAAAATATAGTATTAATAAAGGTATTTGGGGAACATCGGTAGGAGGGAAGGAAACACTTACTTCTAATCTGCCACTTCCGGAAGAAGCCTGGCCTACTAAAGTATCGTTGGATAAAACAGAAAAGATAGCATTGGTTTTTGAGAAAGGGCAATTAATGGGCATCAATGACCTAGTCTTCAAACATCCGGTTGATGCAATTCAAAAGCTCAGTGAGATAATTGCACCTTATGGTATAGGCAGAGATATTCACGTTGGAGATACTATAATTGGCATTAAAGGTAGGGTGGGATTTGAAGCTGGTGCTCCACTCGTTATTATTAAAACTCACCATGCGTTGGAAAAGCACGTGCTCACTAAATGGCAGATTTATTGGAAAGATAATATGTCTACTTGGTATGGTAACTGGCTGCATGAGGGACAATTCCTTGACCCCGTTATGCGTAACATTGAAGATTTTTTACAAAGCACACAAGAATTTGTAAGTGGTAAGGTATTTGTTGCATTGCACACACACCGCTATATAATTGAGGGTATTGAGTCACCACATGATCTTATGTCGGCTAAATATGGCACCTATGGAGAGATGAACAAATCATGGACAGGAGAGGATGTGAAAGGTTTTACCAAAATATTCGGGAACCAGGCCGCAATCTATTACCAGGTTAATAATTTGAAAATTGAAAGCGGTCATGAAGATTAGAGCAGGAATAATTGGAGGTGCCGGGTATACAGGTGGGGAAACACTCCGTTTGTTATTACTACATCCGCAGGTAGATATAGTTTTCGTGCATAGTAAAAGTCAGGCTGGTAAGCCGGTATTTTCTATTCACCAGGATTGCTTAGGATTGGCCGATTTAAAATTTACCGATAAACTCAATAATAAGGTGGATGTGCTATTTCTCTGCCTCGGGCATGGTGAGTCAAGAAAGTTTCTACAAGAAAGTAAAATACCTGCATCTGTCCGAATCATTGATTTAAGTCAGGATTTCAGGCATACTCAAAATTCAACTTTAGGCAAAAGAAAATTTGTTTATGGCTTACCTGAATTGAATAGAAAGGCCATTCAAAAAGCGGAAAATATTGCTAATCCAGGTTGCTTTGCTACTTGCATACAATTGGCATTATTACCGCTGGCTGCAAATAACCAACTGCATTCTGAAATACAGATATCAGCTACTACAGGCTCTACTGGGGCGGGGCAATCATTAAGTGAAACAAGCCATTTTTCATGGAGACAAAACAACTTGCAGCCTTATAAAGTATTCGATCACCAGCACCTGACTGAAATATCTCAATCGTTGCAGCAGTTAATGGCAAAGATCCCAACCCGAATTAATTTTGTTCCATATCGTGGGGCTTTTACCAGGGGCATTTTAGCAACTACCTATTTAGATACTTTTCTTTCTGAAAATCAAATTAACGACATCTTTAAAGCTTACTACAAAAATCATCCTTTTGTGCAAATTGCACCATTCGATGTAGATTTAAAGCAAGTAGTAAATAGCAACAATTGCTTTTTACAAGTAAGTAAGAAAAATGAAAAAGCCGTAATTATTAGTGCTATTGATAATCTTTTAAAGGGAGCATCCGGACAGGCTGTTCAAAATATGAACCTGATGTTTGGTTTTGATGAAACCATGGGATTAAAACTTAAAGCATCAGCATTTTAAATTTGAAAGTATGAAACCATTTGACGTTTATCCACTATTCGACATTGAGCCCATAAAGGCTGAGAGCTGCTGGATATGGGACAAAGAAGGAAAGAAGTATCTTGATTTTTACGGGGGACATGCCGTAATATCAATAGGGCACACCCATCCTCATTATGTGAAAAAGATAGAAGAGCAATTGGAGCAAATTGCCTTTTATTCCAACTCGGTTAAAATTCGCCAGCAGGAAGAATTATCGCAAAAATTGGGTGAACTTTCAGGATATGATGACTATGGGCTCTTTCTTTGCAATTCAGGAGCGGAGGCGAATGAAAATGCGCTTAAACTTTCCTCTTTTCATAATGGGAGGAAGAAAATAATTGCATTTGAGAAGAGTTTTCACGGCAGAACATCTTTAGCTGTTGCCACTACCAATGACAGTTCTATACAGGCGAGTATAAACGGATCTCATGAAATAGTTTTTGTTCCTTTAAATGATGAATTTGCTTTGTCAAAAACGCTTACAAGCGATGTATGTGCTGTGATAATAGAAGGTATACAGGGGGTGGCAGGAATACAAACCCCATCAGATGATTTTTTGAAATATATACGTAAAAGATGCGATGAAACAGGAGCATTGATGATAGTAGATGAAGTTCAATCCGGATACGGCAGAACCGGTAAATTTTTTGCTCATCAGTTTTCCTGTATTAGTCCCGATATTATCACAACAGCAAAAGGTATGGGTAATGGATTCCCTGTTGCGGGGGTACTTATAGCTCCACATATTAAAGCAAAACATGGTATGCTTGGTACTACTTTCGGAGGAGGCTATCTGGCCTGTGCGGCGGCTATTGCTGTACTGGATGTGATAAAAGAAGAGCATCTTATCGGCAATGCGACTAACGTTGGAAGCTATCTTATTGAAAAGCTGAAAATGATGGAGGGAGTGAAAGAAGTTAGAGGTAAAGGCTTGATGATTGGAGTAGAAATGCATTTCAATGCAGGCGCTTTGCGGAATGATCTAGTATTCAAATATCAAATATTTACAGGTTCTGCATCCAATAAAAATACAGTGCGTTTACTACCTCCGCTAACTATTACTAAAGAAGAAGCAGATCACTTTTTAAAAGGATTTGCACTCGCCTTGCAACCATACCTACAAAGCATAGCGCAATGAAGAATTTCACTTCGGTACATGATGTTAAAGACCCTGGAGCCCTCATCAG
>Ga0206833_1185_pt1 | contig 15786 bp, 9 predicted proteins | sample Alteio_BWOrgCont_32_FD_152891 | JGI IMG/M metagenome (GOLD analysis project Ga0206833, IMG submission 152891) | Enriched cells from forest soil in Barre Woods Harvard Forest LTER site, Petersham, Massachusetts, United States -... | ecosystem: Environmental > Terrestrial > Soil > Temperate forest > O... | reverse complement strand
TCATTGTGTGTGACAGGTCTACCCTCCGATTGTCTCCGAGTGTCAACGTCGCTTTGTCGAGTATCCCTAGCAGCAACTGCCAAAGAGATTCCGATGCCTTTTCGATCTCATCGAAGAGGAGAAAGCTGATCTGTATCTTTTCTGTGTGATGGCGATCCAGCGCCTCCTGCGTGATCATCGGCTGTGTTTCGCGGTGGCCTATATAGCCCGGTGGTGAACCAATTAGCTTTGCGATTTCGTGTGAGTGTTGAAATTCCGCGCAGTCCACCTTGATGATCGCCTGTGCATCGCCAAATAGGACTTCAGCTGCGGCCTCAACAATACGTGTTTTCCCGGCACCCGTCGGTCCTAGAAAAAGCAGATTCCCCACAGGGTGCCTTGACAAATTCATGCCCGCACGAAATACCTGATACAGGTCGACCACCGCCTGCACCGCTTCATTTTGTCCCACAATCCTTTGCCGCAATCCGTTTTCAAGAGCCTGTGACTCCGCCCCGCGCAGGTTCGGATTCAATTGCAGTGGCCGTGTTCCCATAGGGTTACTCCTCTATCTGGCTTTTGTGCACAAGACCGCGTTCGCTTTGATGTACGGCGTAGCATTTAGATGAATCACCATTCTCTCGGGCTGACTTTCAACAACCTGGGAGTTGACCGAGAAAAGTGCGGCCGGTGCCGTCGCAAGCAAGATTCGGGGTCACCTGTTCAAGCATCTGATTGGCGATGAATAGAGACCGACAATAGCGACTTGTGTGCGCATCGAATCAACTCCTCACCTGATGCTAAAATCGGCGAAGAGTTATTTGACGCCGTGGACTCTTACCTGTCGTTGCTCTGGAGCAGCCTCAAAATGATCTTAATTCGCCGCAAACCGCTTGAATGCCCTATGAATAGCCGGCCGGATATTGCCCCCCGCTCAGTCCTATCGCGTGGAAAGGGCGGACTGTGGCCTGGCTATCAGGCGCAGAGACACAGATCATTCAATCTGGGTCAACACGGTTACTGGAACTCGCGCCTATCTGATCCACGATCATTCACTGGCAAAGCACGGTGTTTGAGGAAGGCCACCCGACTGTGAACTCGTATATGCGGACTAACGGCTGGGCCAAAGCATAGTGTCTCGCTAAGATACTTTTGGCAGCCAAGTCTAATGGAGCGAACGGAGCTGAAGAGTGCGGAGTACGATCAAGTGGTTCCGGAATGAGTGATTCAACTGATTCCGCTCAGGGGCAAGTGTGGTCCCCGCAGACAGCCACCTGTAAAAACCTACAGTTTACTGTTCTCCTGTCCAAGCTAAACTGCCCATTGGGCTTGTAGGGATAGAGGTACTCCATCCTCACGGTCTGCGGCCGAGAAATCCATTTACAAATTCTCGCGGCACTGACCTTCACATGCTGCAGTTGGGCATAGTGCATTCAGACGGGTAGTGCTTAAGCGATTCAGAGTAGGCGCACTGGAACTCATAATTATCCTAAAGAGGGTTATATTCATGAACAAAACTGCAGAAGCCGAACGTCTCGCAGCTGCCCGCAATCAAAAAGAACCGTGGAAGAAATGGGGTCCTTACCTGAGTGAACGGCAATGGGGCACTGTCCGGGAGGACTATAGTAAGGACGGTAATGCCTGGGAATATTTCGATCATGATCAAGCGCGTTCCCGCGCGTATCGATGGGGAGAAGACGGAATCGCAGGCTTATCTGACGATCACCAGAATTTGTGTTTCGCTCTAGCGCTCTGGAACGGTAAAGATCCCATTTTGAAGGAAAGGCTTTTTGGATTGACGAACAGTGAGGGTAATCATGGGGAGGACGTGAAGGAGTATTATTTCTATCTCGATAGCACACCTACTCATTCCTACATGAAATTCCTCTATAAGTACCCGCAACAGGCATATCCGTATGACGATCTGGTCCGTACGAACCGGAAGCGGACGCGAAAGGACTTCGAATACGAACTAATTGACACAAAAGTGTTTGACGAAAACCGCTATTTCGACGTGTTCGTAGAGTATGCAAAAGAGACTCCAGAAAATATTTTAATCAACATCACCATTTCAAACCGCGGACCCAATGCCGCTACCCTGCATGTGCTTCCCACAATTTGGTTCCGCAACATTTGGTCATGGGGAGGAGCCACTGTTAAACCGATGATGACACAAGACCTTTCGGGGGAAAACTATGGAGTGATTCACGCTTCCCACCCTCAGCTCGGCGAAAGATACCTATACAGCGAAGACGCAAGGAACATACTTTTCACGGAAAATGAAAGCAATAATAGGCGTCTTTTCGATACGGCCAACAAAACCCCTTACGTGAAGGATGGGATCGACAACTATATCGTTCATGGACGACAGGAGGCCATCAACCCCGAAAGGAAGGGTACAAAGGCTTCGGCCCACTATCGGCTTCAGGTGGAGACTGGACAATCTCTAACTGTCCGGCTGCGTCTGAGTGATGTCCCGCCTGCCGATTTTGTTTCTGCAAGCAAAGCGTATCCTGGCCCATTTGGAATCTCTTTTGAGACCGTTCTGCAAGCTCGCCGGCAGGAAGCGGACGAGTACTACTCCACGGTCATCCCGTCGTCACTGAATGCTGATGCTGCCAACGTCATCCGCCAGGCTTTGGCAGGTATGCTCTGGTCCAAGCAATTCTATTTCTATGATGTTGACAAATGGCTCGAAGAGCACGGTGCCGAGCCTCTCAAGTCCAAAGGACTACAGGCTCCGCGCAACAACCACTGGCACCATATGTACAATGCCGACATTATTTCAATGCCGGACAAATGGGAATACCCCTGGTTCGCAGCATGGGACTTGGCGTTTCACGTACTGGCACTGACGATGGTCGATGAAGATTTTGCCAAACAGCAGCTGGACATGATGCTCCACGGGGACTACCTGCACCCCAATGGACAACTACCCGCATACGAGTGGAACTTCGGCGACGTAAACCCGCCAGTACATGCATGGTCCACAATTTTTACATACCGTCTGCAGAAGGCACGGAATGGCAGCGGGGACTTGGACTGGCTCGAGACCTGTTTCCAGAAATTGCTTCTCAACTTTACCTGGTGGGTAAATCGCAAAGACCGCTCCGGTATGAATGCTTTCGAGGGTGGCTTCCTAGGACTCGACAACATCGGAGTGTTTGATCGCAGTTCTCCGCTTCCGACAGGTGGGCACCTGGAACAAGCGGACGGGACAGCGTGGATGGCGCTTTTCTGCCAAAACATGATCGAGATCGCCGCACAATTGACCATGGAGCGGCCCTTTTACGTGCATATGGTCAAGAAATTTCTTGAGCATTTCCTTTGGATCGCGTCGGCGATGGTGCACTCTGGCGGGAACACAGAGATGTGGGACGAGAATGACGGATTTTTCTACGATGTTCTTCGGTTGCCCGAAGGAAAATCGCAGCGCCTGAAGGTTCGTTCCATGGTCGGCCTTCTCCCTCTCTGTGCTGTTACCGTCTTCGAAGGCAGCTTTATGGGAAAATATCCAGAGACGGCACGGGAATTGAACCGATTCCTAACGGCTCGCCCGGAGTTGCAAGCTTTCATTCATGACCCTCTCAAAAGGGGTGTCGCCGGACGAGTCTTGGCTTCAATTCTGAACGAAGAAAAACTTCGTCGTGTGCTGTCGAGGATGCTTGATGAAAAAGAATTTCTAAGTTCATATGGGATCCGGTCTGTCTCTCGATACCATCTCGATTGTCCATATACGTTCAGAGTTATGGGCCAGGAATACGGCGTATCGTATTTGCCTGCGGAGTCCGACACTGGAATGTTCGGAGGGAACTCAAACTGGCGCGGCCCGATTTGGATGCCGGTAAACACCCTGATTATCCGCGCTCTCTTACAGTACTACATGTATTACGGCAACGCGTTCACGGTCGAATGCCCCACGGGATCTGGACGGCAACGAACCCTCTATCAAGTCGCCGAGGAGATTGCGGGTCGGCTCGCAAATATATTCTTAAAAGACAAAGACGGCAGGCGGCCGGTCTACGGCGGAACTCGCAAGTTTCAGGATGATCCGCACTGGTGCGACAATATTTTGTTTTACGAATACTTTCAAGGCGACAATGGCGCCGGCCTCGGTGCGAGCCATCAGACCGGTTGGACAGGAATTATCGCTGGCCTGATGCATTTGTTTGCGACGACAACGCCGGAACAGGTCCTCGAACTTGGGAAAGTCGCCGCGGTCACAAAGGTGTTTGAAAAGGTTCGAAGCGCCGGCGGAAGCATGTAAAGACAGTAGTTTGTCGAGATGCTCCTGTCAGCGAACGACATTTCAACAGCTAGTATGTAAAGTTAGTCCGCCGCGTGGCATTCCCCATTGCAACCGAACGGGGCATCACTAACCGAACCTGTGAGCAGGCAAGGATGATTCCATCTCAGAATCCGCTGGACTATCCGTTTCTGGTTTTGATCGTCACTTTCTCTGTGTTTTTGGGCTCGGCGCTAGTAGGTGCCCATTTCCGCGAGAGACGATCCACACCAGAGAACGGTGGCGACTACGAGGATTTCGCCTTGCTCCTCGGGGGCGCGCTGACTCTCCTCGGACTTATCACCGGCTTCGCTTTTTCGATGGCCGTGAACAGGTACGATCAGCGAAAGATCTACGAGGAACAAGAGGCCAATGCAATTGGGACCGAGTACGTCCGCGCGGATTTATTGCCCCCAGCGGATGCTGCCCAAGTCCGTGCCATGCTCCTAAGCTATCTCGATGAGCGCGTGCTCAACTACATAACCCGTAACGAGAACCAAGTCAGGCAGATCGATGTCAAAACGGCTAATCTGCAGGCTACAATGTGGTCTGCAGTAACAGCGCCCGCGGGTGAGGAGCCGTCGCCCGTAATGGCTCTTATCGTTCAGGGGATGAACGATGTATTGAACTCACAGGGTTACACTCAGGCTGCCTGGTGGAATCGTATTCCGATAACCGCATGGATTCTCGTTATCACCATATCTATTTTCTGCAACTTGCTGATTGGCTACGGTGCGCACCGGAATAGCATGATTCGCTTTTTAATATTGCCCGTCGCGCTCTCCATATCCTTGTTTCTCATAGCCGATATTGATAGTCCTCGCGGAGGATTTATCCTCTTGCAGCCGCAAAATCTAAAAGCCCTGTCTGACTCTCTACATTCGCGTTAACGACAAGCCTGCTTTTGGATATGGGGCAACCATGAAGGAAATATTTGTGACGTGCCAACAAACCCAGGTTTTTAATATTTCTCAGGCACGAAGTGTTTCCCCTTCAAGGTAATTTGATCGTCGTAATGTCCTTTGGTCTTTCTTTTCGGTAATTTCACTTTTTCTTTCGGGACTTTGCCGAAGGGAATCATTCTTAATAGGTGCGAGATACAATTGAGCCTGGCTTTCTTCTTGTCGTCGGTTCGAACGATGTACCATGGCGCGTGCCGGGTGTCGGTAGCCTTGAGCATTATGTCTCGCGCACGAGAGTATTCGTACCAGCGACGAAACGATTCCAAGTCCATGGGGCTTAGCTTCCACTGCCGAAGCGGATCATCGATCCTTGCCTCAAACCGTCGCTGCTGTTCATTTTTCCCAACCTCCAGCCAATACTTGATAAGAATGATGCCGCCTTCAACCACGAATTGTTCAACAATTGGGCAGAGTTCTAAAAACCTCTTATGTTGTTCCTTGGTACAGAAACCCATCACATATTCGACTCCGGCACGGTTGTACCAACTACGGTCAAAAATTACAATTTCGCCCGCTGCAGGGAAATACTGGATATATCGCTGCATATACATTTGACTCTTTTCGCGGTCAGATGGAGCGGGCAGAGCTACCAAACGGAATATTCGCGGATTTACTCGCTCCGTTATCGCGCGAATTGTACCGCCCTTGCCGGCAGCGTCCCGCCCCTCGAAAATGACAAGCACCCGAAGACCTTTGAACCGAACCCATTCTTGAAGCTTACAAAGCTCTACCTGAAGGCGACTGAGCTCTTTTTCATATTCCTTGCGCTTCAGGCGTCCGTTTCCGTTTTCGTCCTTACTTTTTGCCATTGAAAAATGAATCCTTGATTGTCGACCTCGATCACCATCGATTAAACACGCTGCTTCAATCTGAAACACTTTCTCGGTTATCCGCTGGAAGGCCGTTCGCGATCTGATAGGCCTCGATTCCTTCGCTTAAGCTCGCGAATATCGGAATCTTCCGTTCTGTTGGCGCACGCTTCTGGGATTCAGCCCAAGGCTTCCATTCAGTCTGGCGTCCAGCTGCAACAAGCACGACACCTCGCTCTCGAAGCGTGTCCGCGACTTCTTCCGCCGTGTAGAGACCTGTAGCATCGATCATCGTTATTGGGATCATATCCAAAACGAGCCATTTCAAAGCCACCCCCCGAGCGGCCGCAGCCGCCAGAACCTCGCGTTTGAAGTAGGGGGCATTGAAAAATACAATCGGCGCATTAAAGCGGAGCAACATCACCCCGGGTACGATTGCGGCGTCGGGGTGGCGTTCAACAGAATGAAATCCTGAGAGGTTTTTTACTTTGCCGAGGACTTCAACCTGCGGGCGGGACACGAGTTTTATAAAGCGCAGCAACGCCAAGGTCACGGCAAATCCAATGGCGTGAATTGCGCCGACGGCCACGACTCCCAAAGTCGCCAGAATTGACAGCCAGAACTCGCTCCGATCGATTTTATAAATTCCCCTTAGCGCCGCGAGATCCAACAAGGAGAGCGCAGCTTTTACAAGCACTGCTCCCAAGGCTGCGATCGGGATGTATCGAAGAGGTCCTGTAAAAAAAAGAAGCACCATTCCGATAGTTACGCCTGCGACGAGTCCCGTCATTTGTGTGCGGCCGCCGGCGGCATCGCTCATGGCTGTCCGAGAGTCGGCCCCGCTTATTGCAAAGCCTTGGGAAAACGCGGATGCAATATTTGCCGCACCCAAAGCCGCAAAATCCTGGTCTGCGTCAACGTCATATCTGTTTTTGGAAGCGAAGCTACGCGAAGTCAACATCATGCTTGAAAAAGTGACCAGTGCTAACCCGGCAGCGTCGCCGAAAAGGCTCGGCAGCAAAGCCACGGGAATGTGAGGGATCCTCATGTGAGGAAGCCCCCTCGGCACTTCGCCTACCGTCTTAATTCCGTATTGTTCCAGGTCCAGCATTCGCACTGCGATCGCAGCGATGATCATCGCCACCAGGGTCGAGGGAATTCGCGGGAGAAGATATGGAGTGGTCTGTAACACGAGAAACACCCCTGAGCCGACGATGAGTGTAGGCCAATGCGTTGAACCGAGTTTTCCGACGAATTCAAGGAGCCGGGGCAGGATGCCTCCGGCGCTGATCGGGAACCCGAAAATCTTGCCCAGCTGCCCCAGAATTATGCTGAGTGCAACTCCGTTCAAGAAGCCGACTAGAATTGGTCTCGATAAAAAATCGACAAGCGACCCCAATTTCAAGAAGCTGGCCGCGATGCACAACAGACCTGCCAGCAACGCCAGTGTAATTGACAATGATTCGTAACGGGCTTGATCGCCTGAGGCGAGCGGAGCCACGGCTGCGGTCACCAATGCGCAAGTGGCAGCATCGGGGCCAATAATCAGTTGTCGCGAAGTTCCAAAGATCGCGTAAGCGAAGAGAGGAAGAATGCTGGAGTACAATCCGGTTGCTGGGTTGAAACCTGCAAGTTGTGCATATGCAACGCCTACGGGCAACGCAATAGCAGCTACTGATATTCCCGCAAAAAGGTCATGGGGTAGGTCGCTCCTCTGGTAGTTCATTAGATTTGCCAAGCCGGGAGCAATACCAACAACGTGGCGAACCATACTGACTTTGTGTGAAGTTATTTTCCCGCGCATTGGCGTGATTGCAGTAGGCCGCGATTCATTTTGGCGTGGCCTCCATGGCCAGTGCTGCTTGTGCGTTGGGCGGTGCCACGAAGGCCTATGAGGGTCAATCCACTTTCACGAAACTGTACTTCGCGCTGAACTGGATCCGAGGCGCATTTGCTTTCTGACCGTTTTGATCCATCGCCCAACCATAGAGGAACTCGGCGCCCACATTGAGCGAACCATAAGCATTCCAAATCAAATTGGCGCCGGTGTACGTTGCATGGTTGTAGGTTGTGGCCGCAGCGCGATCGGTATTATTCACAACAGCATAAGAATATATTGCGCTGGACCGTAGTGACTTCACCCAGTAGTGTTGGTACGAACCCTCGACACCGACTGCCGGAGTCGCTTCCAAATGAGGGTTGGTAAAGGACGTTACCTCCGCGTCGATCCCTAAACCAGAGGTATCTTGGAGATAGCGTGAGATCCCATGTCCCCCAGCCACTGCCAGGATTAAATTATCCTTGCCAAATGTCTTCACACCAGTCGAGGCATTCACACCCCATCCGAAGACTGAACCTGTCGCCCCGTCCGGAAGGAATGCCGCGATGGAACGAAATAACCCTGCGATTTGAAAGTGTCCGCGCTCGAACTCCTGGCGCAAACGTATTGCGCCATCTGGAGCCGGGGCGTTCGGTTTAGCAGTGAAGAGCGGCGTCGTAAATGCAACGTCCGAACTAGGTTTTTCTACTGACACGTACAAGGTCGTACTCGAACTTAAAGAAAACCCATAGCGAAATTGCGGATTTCGTATGCTCACCATTCCGTTGGGCCCCTGAAAGTCCAGAGTGTCGGGAAACGCGTCCGGGTCCATGAAGTTTGAGAATGTCTGTCCGACAAGGAAGTTTTTTGCCTGCGCGTAAGCATGGCGCAATCGAGGAGTGGTCGCATTGGTTCCAAACAAGTCCCCTTCAAGATAAAAGCGCACATCTCCAACCTTGGTACTAGGAATTCTGAAGTCCAGGCTCAGGCGTGTTGGACGGATAGAAACGGTCGAGTTGTTCACGCTGACCACCTCGGGGATAGGGATTGAAGATGGGATGAATGAGTCGGTGTTTCCAGCTGGCTTTAGATCGTAAATAAAGTCCGTCTTGAAGTAGCCGCCAATCTTAAGAATTGTGCGTGTCCCTGGTAATTGGAAGAAGCCGTTATACTTTGGATCAAGAGGGACGTTGTCAAAACGTGCTGCCGCAACAGTATCCTCAGAAAATTCTTTGTACGCGGCTGTGGCCTCACCCACCTGCTTTGACGGCTGCACTTCTGCCGGAGGCTGTGTGGCCCGAATGGTTCCATCCTGCGGGACAGAAGGCGTAGTCGACGGAGTTGCTGTTCCCGACGCGTTCTGGCTTTCCAATTCGCTAAGTTTGGACTGCAACGTGTTCATCTGTTCGCGAAGCTGATCGAGTTGGGTGCGTAGCTCTTTTACGTTTTGCGTGGAGGAATTCGACTGTGCGATGGCCGTCCCTGGTACCAAGCTTGTGATTAACAACACTGCAACAAGACTTGCTACTCTAAAATCAATCATCTCGCCCCCTCTACTCACCCGGCGCCCAACAGGTTGAATCGAAAGCGAATTCTCGGGAACTGTCATATCTGACAGCGAGGTCTTTGATTGAAATGCCCTGTCGAATCTCATGCAGCAGCGGTGAACTACGTTCTCCGTCGAAAGAATGGCTATTTATTTCTCGGGGACCCATTGCTGCCAGGCCTGGAGGAATCGGCAATAAAATAAGCGGTACGTAATCGAGCTACATGCTAATAATGTGAGAGTTGAGCTCGAGCGTCTCTTGGGGCACCTGCTCGACTTCGCGTCCCTGCGCACGAGAGTTAATGACTATTTATGCTTCGTCGTTACGTGTGTCGCAGGTATTCGTTGCCATGAACACCCCTCCGAGTTTCGGTGTTTCCAGCAACGATTGTCCTCGGAACAGGTTATCGAGAAGGATTTTATTCACGGATGTGGGGCCGCATTATGACTTTAATAGAAGAAACTTTGAAGTGGTGCAAAGGATTCATCGGACGAGCTTTCGCATATTCCGGCAAGACAGGGATAGGCATTCAGCGATACAAGGCCTACTATCTCGATTTCAGACAAACAAGGAGAAATTGTTTTATATTTGCAATAGCTCTTCCCGAGGTCTAGGCCACGTTACTCTAAGTATCTGCGCATCGCGATTGTTCAAGAATGTTTTTCACACAACCCTACAACCGTGACTGGTCCGCTCATCGTAGAGTTTAAAGAGCGAAAGTTGACCTCAATCTCCACTAATGATATGTTCTCGGAGTTCTAAGGACGACGAATGAATTTGGCGCCCTTTATCACGAATTGCCTGCAATCTCGAATATATTAAGAAGACAAACGCTATCAAATTCGAATTGAAATGCAACCTTGATGGCCCCGCCCCCATCTGACAGGTGCATAGATGAGTTCGACAGGAAAAGGCCATCTCTAACACGACCGGCACATATCCTCCAATCACGACAGTTCTCTTGGTGGAGGATTTCGATCCTTTCCGCCTCCTGATCAATTCGTTGATCAAGAATGCACCATCCCTGCACGTAATCTGCGCCGTATCAGATGGCCTGGTTGCGGTCGATAAGGCGAAGGAGCTATCTCCCGACTTGATTCTTATGGATGTTGGTCTTCCTGGACTAAACGGAATCGAAAGTGCCCGGCGGATCCGAAAGTTTCTCGCGAATTCGAAAATTATCTTCGTGTCTCAAGAAACGTCTATTGAGGTGGTGCGAGAAGCGCTCACCGTAGGTGCGTGCGGGTACGTCCTAAAATCACGGGCAGGAGTTGACCTGTTGGCGGCTATCGAAGCTGTCCTCGACGGGAAACAATATGTAAGCAGCGGGCTCGATGGACAATTCTCTGCGGAAGAGGAAGAGCTTCCTTCATGATTGATGGAAAATTATCCATCGGCCAATTCAACTGATTTGCTAAGCAGCATTGGAACTGGTGCTTTCGAAAGGCCTGAGACACCCCTCTTTGAGCAATTGCAGATCGCTCTTCGGGATGTCGGATTCCATGTGTCCGCAATCTAAACAAATCTGGAACCTGGGAAATATGAAAATCGAGGCCATATCAATGCCGTTGCGGCTCGGCAAATGAATATTGGCTTCCGAGTCAAACGTCCGTACACTAGGAGAACCACACGCGACACAGCTGGGATTCATAGTCGCCTCCTTTGAAAGACATCGCTCGTGACATGCAGACCGTAACACAGATAATATCGGATGGCTAGTCAAATAACTAACCTTAATGTCTTTGATCCCAACTCATCGCGCTAATTGAAAAACGGTCTTATCCGTCATCGAGGAATGGTGAGGATTTCATCTTCCCCGCGTACTGATCAATTATTTAGCCGCGTGAGCGGATCTCGTCGCAATGCCAATAGGTACTCTGGCCCGAACTACCGCACCGCCTTCGGATTGGGATGTGATCGTGAATTCTCCTCGGACCAGTTTCAGTCGTTCTTTCATGTTAGTGATCCCGACCCCCGGCCCCTTCGCTGCCTGCTCGGGATCGAAGCCACGTCCCAAGTCAGCTACGATCAGCCGGATGTCATCTTTACTACTCGCGAATTTCACTTGAAAATGCTTTGAGCCACTGTGCTTCATCGCGTTCTGGATGGCTTCCTGCAAAACCCGAAACAGGCAAAGTGAGATTTCCTTCGGCAGGTCCTTGGGGATGTCGTCGGATTGAAAGTCAATTTTCACTCCGTGCTGATCGGAGAATTCCCTGCAAAAGCCGGCTGCCGCCATCCTGAGACCCAGGTACTCAAGCTTCGAGGAGTGCAGTCGGTGCGACAAAGTTTGGACATCTGTTCCGAGAGATGTCGCTTGATTCAATAATTCTTCAATATGATTACGAGCTTCGACTGCCGACACGGGGAGAAAATGATTCAAGCGAGCCATCGATGCCGCTAAGAGGGCGATCCGCTGATTGATGTCATCGTGCAGTTCCCGAGCGAGCCAGGCCCGTTCTTCCTCATGTGCTTCTATCAATCTTCGACTCACGCCCGAAAGGGCTTCTTCCGCCTGTCTGCGTTCGGTGATGTCCCGGACGATAACTGTGAAAAGTTTATTTCCACTGACATCCGCCTCGGAATTGGAAGCTTCTATCGGAAATCTCTCGCCATTCGCCCGCTGAGCCCACAGTGTGGGCAGTGTCCCGATCATTCTGGAAGTGACGTGTGCCTTACCAAACTCGCGAATAGGTGACGGGTGTTCGTCATGAAAAGACGGCCGAATAAATCGGTCGAGAGCAGTTCCAATTGCATCCTTCGCCGCGCAGTGGAACATTTTCTCCGCAGCGGGATTGAATAGCACGATCCGCTGAGATTCATCGGTGGTGATGATGGCGTCCATGGCGGACTCGATGGTGGCGTTTAGGCGAATCTGTTGTTCCCGCAACCGTTCTTGCATCGCTTTGAACTCTGTGATGTCAGTCAGCACCCATGTGGAAAATCGAAGGTGTCCTTGTGGGTCTAACAAAGATCCAGCATTGAGAAACACTGTCCGCCTTTGTCCTTCCTTGGTAAGTATAACCGTCTCCTCATTTCGAAGAGTCCCTGACCGTCTCCACTTGTCGAGCAGATCAGACGTCTTGGCGAACGATTCAGGAGCATAAATTGAGGACAGAGGCTTTCCCAGGAGTTCCTCCTTCTTATACCCGAGCGCCTGGCAGGCGGCAGGATTTACGTCTAGAAGTTCCCCGTCCGGCGATGAGATGTAGCAGTATTCTGGTATCGTCTCAAAAAACTGCCGAAATCGATCCTCGGAGACTCGCTTTTGTTCCTGGGCCCGTCTGATTTCGGTAATGTCCGCGATCACGGAAAGGGCGCACGGTTCCCCATTGATGCTAATCAATACCGCCGCGCCGGTCCCGGCCCTGTCTTTCCCATCTTTCGTTCGAAAAGCAACCTCAAGTTCTCGAATATGTTCTCCTGCCAACAAACGCTCCACGAGATCCGCTCTCTGAGCCGGATCAGACCAGATGCCAAGATCGAAGGGTGTTCGGCCGACCGCTTCGTCACCGGTCCACCCCGTTATCTTTTGAAAGGCGTCGTTTACTTCGATATAGCGGTGGTCTACAGCACTGGTTAAGGTCAAAGCCAACGGACTTTCTCGAAAGGCCGTGGAAAATTTCTCCTCCGATCTCTTCAGTGCTTCCTCAGTCGCCCTGCGCTCCGTAACATCGACCGCTAGCCCGAACATCCGTATAGCCTTGCCACTTGATGCGTATTCGAATTTGCCTCGAGCTGCGACCCATCGTGGAGTTCCGTTTGCCGGCCAAACAACCCGGAACTCTTGGATAAAGAGTGTGCGATCGTGACGCGCGGCCACTACTGCTTCGGATACGCGATGGCGATCCTCCGGGTGGATATAACGATTTAGATCCTCGACTTTTCCTGTTAACGTGTCCGAGGTAGTCCCAAGCATGGCACGCAAGTCTCCAAAGAGAAAAGCTTTTCCGGTCAAGAGATCCGACTCCCATCCAACCGTCTTGCCTGTTTCCATTGCCAAGCGAAGCCTGTCGTTGGAGAGAACCAACTCCGTCCTTATCTTCTTCTTACTCGCTCTTTGTAGTAAAAGCACAATAATAGTCAGCCCCTGCGCCAATAACAGAGAAAAACAGGAGATAATAAACTGTCTATTTGCTTGCGCTGACTGTTGATTTGTGACAGCGATCAATGGTTCGGTGAAGGATTGGTAGGCTGGGCTGGCGCGACCCACGGCCCGGGCCAGCAAGAAAACGCAGATTACTACGTGAACCACTTTGACTCTAATATCTCCGAATTGTCCGCTTCGATCATTGGCAAATGTAGGATTGAGATATTGAATGAGTCTTGTTTTGTTGAAGGCGCTTGCCAAGAAGGAAGCAGTATTGTGCAGCCGAGAGACTTTGCCGGACGCATTTGCGGTGGATGGCATTGTTGCAATCAAATATTATATTTACATGATAACCACTACATAACTGAATCGGAAGATTACCAAGGCATTACGACATCGAGTACGCGATTCTCAATTAACTCCGGACATTGCCTCCAATCAGGACAAAAATACTCCCGAAGAGACCTGACCGCACTGATCAATTAGCCGTTCTCCAAGCATGATCGTCGAACTTGACTTTGTAGACTGCGAGTAGGAACAATCAAAATCGTAGCAAAGCATGTTGCAAGTACCATTGCGAGGACGATCCCTAGATGCGAATCTTTTTCTCTCGTAAGCCCTATAACTCGGCACTCCCCCTTGTTTAAATTGTGCTTTTGGGGGGGGGCCAAGACATGTTCGGTGCTGGATATTTGTTAGCAGGGCCCAGAGGATCTGCCAAAGCGAGGGCGCGACGTTTGTCCCCGCCGTGAGTCGCGCCCAGGGAAGAACCCTCTTCCAATGACGAACCTGCGGCCGAAAGTCAGATCCATCACTTAGACTTCGGTGGATAATTCTTCAGCAGTTTCGCCACCGCTTTGGCAATGTTTTTCTCTTTTTTCTCAGGTTTAGCTTTAGGATCCAATGTTTTTGTGGCAGCCCCTCGCCAGATAAGCTGTTTGTCGTTCGAATCGTATATGCTCAGGTCCAACTGGCCGTTATAGATCGTTGACGTGGATCCATACGTCGACGAGGATGACATTCCGCCGCGATATCCGTACCACCCCGATCCCCAGCCAGGGCCGTAACCCCAACCCGTATTGTAGGACGAGAATTGTTTCTCCGTTCCGAGTGAGGTCTGCATACCGATGTAGAGATCAGCTGGATCCGAAGCGGTTTTCGCCAATCCCTTAACCGCAAGCTCTGAATCCACGGCGGACATGATTTTCGCAGCCGTCAATTGATCCAGTGGATCTGCTCCTTTGATCGGCACCCACATGTACGTCTTATATTTAGAAAAATCTTTCGTTTTATCAAAGTCGTACCGAACATCTTGAGCGTGTGCGCTACCTACTGCCAAGGCGAATGTGATTGTGGCCAAAAGCACTATTTTGTTCATCGCTACGCCCCCCGTTAAAGTGTCTGCTACGTTACGCCTTTGGAATGTCCCGAAAAAACTCAAACCTATTGGCGGAGCTCCACCTCTAATTATTCGCCGGCTGACATCACCAATTGTCGTCGGTCTGTTGCCAGCTCTTGTCAGGGTTGTAGAGTTCCATGCCCTTGAATATATTGAGGGTATCGGGACCTAAGTCCTTCTGGTACACGACTCCCCTATAGCTCACGATAAATGTCTTCACGCCTGTGACACGGTATTCTGCCGGCGCGGCCGCGAGAGCAAATCCTCCAATCATTGCCCCATTCACAACAAAGTTGATTTGGCCCAGCGGTGCAGCGGGGCCCTGTCCCTTCAGAATTTTGAAGTAATAACCGTGATATGGCTGAGCTTGACTCGTGTAGCCCTGGTCTAGAGCTCTGGCGACGCCTTCCCCGACCGGGCCGCCCCAGGTTTTATCTTGGTTTTGCCATGCGAGCCCGTCATGTTTCCCCGGTGAACTGATGATTCGTTGAGCGTATTCATTCGCTTCGCTACCGTCATGCTTTACCAGGGAATATTCTTTCTGAGCCTCCACGTATCCGCGGCAGATTTGGATCGCATCCAACTCATTGGCCCCAATACGGCGAAGAAGGATTTCTTTCCGGCCTGCCTGAGTGTCGAAAAACCAGCTTTGGCCCTTCTTGATGAGGGGGATTGGAAGAGGCCAATTGTCTTTGCCAACAGAGAGAATCGCGCGGTTAGGATTGATACGGTCGATGGCGATCACATTCTTTTCGCGTGCCATTGCGGCAAATGCCATCGCACTGTTCCGGTCACGGACAGTATCCTCCGAGGACACGATGTCTTCACCTTGCGGACCGAGTAGCTCTTTCAGCGACGGCAAATCGAAGACTGCCGCGGCTTGAATTAAGGCTTCG
>Ga0206833_1184_pt1 | contig 15808 bp, 15 predicted proteins | sample Alteio_BWOrgCont_32_FD_152891 | JGI IMG/M metagenome (GOLD analysis project Ga0206833, IMG submission 152891) | Enriched cells from forest soil in Barre Woods Harvard Forest LTER site, Petersham, Massachusetts, United States -... | ecosystem: Environmental > Terrestrial > Soil > Temperate forest >... | reverse complement strand
GGTGCAGGATTTGGATTAAGTACCTTATGGACCGCTATTATAACCTTTCCTTTAATGGCTGCCATACAGGGAATGTGCGCACGCATTGGAATAGTAACTTCTGCGGGACTAACAACAACATTAAAAAAACATTATTCCAAAGCGTTGCTTTATGTTTTCGTTCTCATTTCCTTCCCGGCCATAATACTTAATATTGGGGCAGACATTGCAGGTATGGGTGCTGTTGCTAATATGCTTGCACCTTCTGTCAATAGTATTATTTTTTCATTCGTTTTTGTTGTATTAATTATTGTTTCCCTTATTTTCTTTCCGTATAAAAAGATAGCAGCAGTACTCAAATGGCTTTGTCTTACGCTCATGCTTTATATCATCGTGCCCTTCCTGGTAAAGCAAGACGGTTGGGCCATTTTGAAAGCAACATTTATTCCTCAAATAACATGGAGCAAAGAATATATAGCCATATTAGTTGCCATACTCGGAACCACTATTTCACCCTATCTCTTTTTCTGGCAAACATCTATGGAGAAAGAAGACAGGGAATCTAGAGAGAAGGGCTTAATAGTAGACAAATCAGACATTACAGACATGCGCACGGATGTTAATCTAGGAATGTTCTTTTCCAATCTTGTGATGTATTTTATTATTCTCGCCACGGGTTCTGTTTTGTTTCGGGGAGGTATAACAACTATTAGCACAGTTCAGGATGCAGCTTCGGCATTAAAACCTTTAGCTGGTAATTTCGCCTATGTTCTTTTTGCTGTTGGGGTTATAGGTACCGGCTTCCTGGCTATCCCTGTGTTGGCAGGTTCAGTATCTTATATGATCGCAGAAACCTTTGAATGGTCAGAAGGGCTTAACACAAAATGGCACCAAGCTAAAGGATTTTATCTGGTATTAGCTATTTCAATCCTTATAGGTTTGGGAATTAATCTGCTTGGAATTGACCCTATAAAAGCCTTGATCTTTACAGCAGTTGCTTATGGCGTTACTGCCCCTGTATTGATCGCTATTATCATGCATATATGCAACAACAAAAAAATAATGGGGGAATATACTAATAAGCCTATATCTAATATCCTGGGTTGGATTACCTTGGCATTAATGACTGTTGCTGCCATTGCATTGTTTATGACAATGTAATAATCGGATTTACTTTATTCATCCAATAAAAAGGTTGGGATTCCATTATGATGGAGTGTTTGCGTATAACTTTTCCCGCTGGGTTCTTTTTCTGTTCGAAATTCGACGGTGTCATACCCATCCGGACGAAGTAATTTGATAAAATTCTGTTTCGTTCGCACACCAAGAGAATCATAATAATTTTCCAGTAGAAAATGGTTTTTAGTAATAACAGTTTTAAACCTTAATTTCCCATTCTGATACCAACCTTGAGCACTTTCCTTATACAAGCCGGTAAAAACTAATACACTATCTGAATTACTATATAATCTAGATGTATCTTTCTCTTTCATCCATCCTTCTTGCCTTTTTGCACCATTTCTATACCACGACTTCATTTTGTATACTTGTAACAAATCATTACGCCAATAACGAACATATCGTTTCTGCCCATTATCATAATAGAAAACGTAACGTTCATTAAGGCTGTCGTGCCGTTTAAAATATCGAACCGCTTTAAGATTTCCATTCGGATAACGCCCTAAAATCTTCTTTTCAGGATAACAGGAAATAAGATATACTGATAAAATAAAAACGCCTGCAAGAAGCCGGGTATTAGCTTTCATTCTTGACTATTTTACTAGTCACTATAACAAATACAATTCTATTTTATTGTATCCCTCACCAATTTCACCTCGGCAAGACTGACTGTGAAACCATTGTTACCAAAGGAGTGATATACGTAGTTCAAAACATTTGCCAAATCACTGTCATTAAGTACTTGTGGGGTCATAACACCTTGATAGTCGATTCCATTAACGGTTATTTTATTCATGGAGCCTTTTATTACCTGGCGTATAGCTCTATATTTATCTTTCAACAAATAATCTGATCCTGCCAATGGAGGAAAAGCACCTTGCATTCCTTTACCATCTGCCTGGTGACAGGTAATACAAGTTTTTTGATAAACTGCCTTCCCTGCAGCATATGGGGAATTGTCAGCCGTTATGGGTGAAGTAGTTTGATTGGTGTTACTCGTATTTTCTCCTCCACAGGAAGCAAGTATCATTATAACAATAATGATTGGCAATAGTTTATAGTTCATAGTTTATAGTTGGCTTACCTGTCGTAATCAACAACTAATACCGGGGTGGTAGGGTGAGCCTGACAAGTGAGAATATATCCTTCTTCCACTTCACTATCTGTAAGTGCATAATTCATGGTCATAGTGGCCTTGCCTTCCATAACTTTAGCACGGCAGGTAGCACAAACGGCCCCTTTACATGAGAATGGAGCATCAACGCCGGCATCCATAGCGGCATCTAATATGGCATCACCATCGGTAGCTAATTGAAAGGTGGTTTCTTTTCCATCGGCAATAACCGTTACTTCACAAACAGAACCTTTAATGCCTGATGGGTCTTTTTTGGGTTCTTCTATAATGGATGTAAAGTATTCAATATGGATGAAAGCCTTGTTTACATTATTGTTTTCCAATACCTCTTTCACATTGTCCATCATAGGGCCGGGGCCGCATACAAAATATTCAATAACCGGATTTCTTTCCAGATATTTACTGATGAGTTCTTTCACTTTATCTTTGGTCAGCATGCCTGTAAGTTCAGCCGGAAAGCTTGGCGGTGGAACTTGAAAGATATAGTGTAGGGTTAATCTACCAGGATTGAGGCTAACAATTTCGTCAAGTTCTTTTTTAAAGATTGTCGCATTCTCATCAAAGTTTCCATAAAACAAAGTCAGCTTACTTTGAGGTTCTGCTATTAAGGTGGTTTTGATGATAGACATCATAGGAGTGATTCCGCTTCCACCTGCAAAAAGTACATAATGTTTTTTATTGGTGCTTTTTAATTCAGTATGGAAGTTACCCATAGGGGTCATGACCTCAATAACATCACCTTTTTTAAGGTTATCGTTAACATGGTTAGAGCCTACGCCGCTTGTAACTCGCTTAACAGCCACACGCAAAGGTTCTTTAACTAAAGGGCTGCTGCATAAGGAGTAAGAACGCCTTACTTCCTTTCCATTAACTACTAATTTAAGTGTCAGGTGTTGACCTTGAATATATTCATAATCCTTTAAAAGATCAGATGGCACTTCAAAGGTAACTGAAACACAGTCCGGTGTTTCTTTCTTTATTTCGGATACTGTAAGTGAATGGAATTTTGACACAGCTATTTCTTTTTAAGGTTCGCAAAAGTAATTATAAACGATAAACTATGAACGATAAACTATAAGTGAGTCATAATTTCATAGTTCATAGTTTATCGTTCATAGTTGTTTTACTTATATTTGCAATTCAACATTAGCCTGATCTTATGCCTGAATTATCTCAACAAGAGCTTGAAGCAAGATTCCAAAAGAAGATTGACGACAACCTCTATATAGAACCAAAGGACTGGATGCTTGATAAGTATCGCAAGAACTTACTTCGCCAGATATCACAACATGCCCATTCCGAAGTTATTGGAATGCTACCTGAAGCCAATTGGATCACCCGTGCGCCGAATCTCCGCCGCAAAGCAGCGTTATTAGCTAAGGTTCAGGATGAAGCAGGACACGGCCTATACCTTTATTCTGCTGCTGAAACATTGGGTTCGAGCAGGGAAGAGATATTAAATTTACTACTTACCGGAAAGGCAAAATACTCGAGCATATTTAATTATCCGACTCTTACCTGGGCTGATATTGGCGCTATAGGTTGGTTGGTTGATGGTGCTGCTATTATAAACCAGGTTATGTTGCAAAGGGCCTCTTACGGTCCTTATGCAAGAGCCATGATAAGGATTTGCAGGGAGGAAAGTTTTCATCAACGCCAGGGGTATGAAATTATGCTGACTCTTTGCAGAGGAACAGCCGAGCAAAAAGCCATGGCACAGGATGCATTGAACCGCTGGTGGTGGCCATCACTTATGATGTTTGGACCACATGACAAGGATTCTCCACACACTGGTGATATGACAAAATGGCGCGTGAAACGCGAAAGCAATGATGACCTCCGCCAGAAATTTATCGACCGGACTGTTCCCCAAGCAGACTTTTTAGGTATAACCATGCCTGATAAGGATTTGAAATGGGATGAAGCAACCCAACATTATAAATTTGGAGAGATCGACTGGGAAGAATTCAACCAGGTAGTTAGCGGACACGGCCCATGTAATCGTGAGCGTTTAAATGCCCGTATTAAGGCCCACGAAGATGGCAAATGGGTACGCGATGCCGCTACCGCTTATGCAAATAAAAAACGAAAGAAAGCAGCTTAATCTTATGGAACAACAAGATAATCAATGGCCTCTTTGGGAGGTTTTTATACAATCGAAATCCGGACAACCATATAAACATTGCGGAAGCGTACATGCCCCTGATGGTGCTATGGCGTTAGAAAATGCAAGAGACGTATATACCCGTCGTAATGAAGGTACTAGTATTTGGGTAGTTCCTGCACAATATATTGTTGCGTCCACACCTGAAGAGGTAGGCTCTTTCTTTGACCCTGCTAACGATAAAGTTTACCGTCATCCTACCTTCTACGATGTTCCTGAAGGAGTGAAGTATCTCTAAGCCACTCTATAGTTTAGCTTTAATAAATGCTATTGCTGCCTTGTTGGCATCTTCCGATGCTGCTTTATCATAATGAGGATTACTTGGGTTTGCAAAGGCATGATCAGCATTATATGATTTAACTGTGAGCTGCTTACCTGCTTTCTCCATATTATCCTGAAAGGTTTTTACCACCGCCGGGCTTATCCATTTGTCCATATTGGCAAATAAACCAAGCACATTACAATTTAAGGATTTAAGTTTATCCATATCTGTTTCCGGCATGCCATAATACATAACACAACCTGCCGCCTGGTTACCTGCAGCAATAGCCGTTTGCAATGCATACCCCCCTCCAAAACACCAACCAAGCGAAAATATTTTGGCATCCTTTCCTGCAAAAGTAATAGCACCTTTCAGTATGTTTATAATCCGGTCATTACTTGCTGCTTTCATATATTTTCCGGCGGAATCGGGAGAAGTGGCTACTTTCCCATCGTACATATCTACTGCTATTACATTAATGTTTCCTAAGGTTTTTCGCAGTTCATCAGCCCGTTGTTTAATATAATCATTCAACCCCCACCATTCGTGGGTAATGATCAGAAAATTCTCTGTAGAAGTTGGAGCCATCACCACATAGGCAAAACCGGTTTTCCCATCAGGTGTTGAGAAGCTCATCATTTTACCCGCCTGATCCATATAATTAAAAGGCAATGGAGCTGCGTGCGTTGCCACAAATTGAGGATCATCGGCCATAGGTCTCATATCATTAGATGGGCCTGTGCAACAACTCATCTTCTGTGCGGAAGTTAAAGTTGCAGCTAATAATAAAATAGGTAGTATTATCTTTTTCATAGGTTGGATTTTTAGACTTATTCAAAGTTACTAATTTTTTTATCCGATTAATATGTCTCTTAAAATTTCACTAATCTTACTTTAAAAACATACGATTTACCTGGAGATTTTCATAGATTTGTAAAATAATCAGTGGAGAAATAGAATAATACGCCATATAATTAGGTATAATGTATTTTTGTTCGTCTTTATAAAGACAGTTATTATAGTTTCAACCCCAAATGAACCTCCACAATTTATCTCAAATAATTATCGTCTTTCTGCTAAGTGCAGTCAAATTCGGTTTTGGAGGAGTGCCCCTGGCTGTGATGGTTGAAAAATTTCCATTTTTTAAGGCAATTACCATAACTGCCGCAGGAGGCGTTGCCAGCACTATTTTATTTGCCAATTTAAGTGAATGGGTATTGGAGAAATGGCATGCGTTCCGAAGCCGGTACTTTCCATACCGCGTGCACAAAAATGTTCCTGAAAATAAATTAACCAAAAGAATACGTGAAAGGTGGGGGTTATATGGACTGGTTTTTTTCGCCCCTTTAATATTATCCATTCCAATCGGTACCTTACTTTCTGTTCATTTTTATCATGATAAACAAAAGGTAATCTCCTATATGATCATCTCTATAGTGGCCTGGGATTTGTTTTTCTATTACTTTTATAATTATTTATATCCCTTAATGGTCACCCACGTTCATTTACGATAAATGACGGATTCTATTACACTTGTTCAGAAAAACCTGACTCAATTACTACAACTGGCCCTCGATGCCGGCAAGGCTATATTAGAGGTGTATGAAACCCCATTTAGCGTAGAGATAAAAGACGATCGTTCCCCACTTACTTTAGCTGATAAAAGATCGAATGAGATACTTTATAACGGACTCATTAAAATTGGCAGATTACCGGTAATGAGCGAAGAGATAAAACAACTCCCGTATGAGGAAAGAAAATCATGGAAAAGTTTTTGGTTGGTAGATCCGTTAGATGGAACCAAAGAGTTTATTAAACGCAATGGTGAATTTACTGTAAATGTAGCCTTGATAGATGAAAACGAACCGGTTTTTGGATTGATCTATGTTCCCGTTACCGGGAAGTTTTATTATGCCCTTAAAGGACTAGGTTCTTACACCTTCTCGTTCGATGGTTCCAGTATTATCCCTAATAGTTATGCTGAAATTGTTGCAATAAGTAAAAAGTTACCCTTAGAACATAGGCCAACAGGAGAGTTTAATATTGTCGCCAGCCGTTCACATATGTCACCTAAAACGGAAGCCTACATCAATGATGAAAAAGGCAAGCACTCTATTGTAAACATTGTTTCAGCAGGAAGTTCTTTAAAATTTTGCCTCGTGGCGGAAGGTAGGGCAGACGCCTATCCACGCTTTGGGCCAACCATGGAATGGGATACGGGTGCAGGGCATATTATTGCCACGGAAACAGGCAAAAAGCTGGTTCGTTGTGACACTATGGAAGCCCTGACATATAATAAACCGGAACTGCTGAACCCCGATTTTTTGGTGTATTAGATAAGGAAATACTTCCTGTTTCGCTTATTCTCAGTAATATTGCATAATTAATTAAACGTAAAGCATGGCAAAAATTGCACTCATTACAGGTGTTACAGGTCAGGATGGAGCCTATCTCGCCGAGTTTCTTTTGAAAAAAGGATATATCGTTCATGGCGTAAAGCGCAGAAGCTCTATGTTCAACACACACCGTATCGATCATTTATACAAGGATGTTCATGACGGAAAATCGAAGTTCTTTCTACATTATGGCGATCTTACTGATTCAACCAACCTTATTCGCATTGTACAAGAAGTAAAACCTGATGAAATATACAACCTCGCAGCCCAATCGCATGTAAAAGTTTCTTTTGAAACACCGGAATATACAGCTAATGCTGATGGGCTTGGAACACTGCGTCTATTGGAAGCCATCCGTATTTTAAAGCTGGAGAAGAAAACACGGTTCTACCAGGCAAGCACCTCTGAATTATATGGAGAAGTGCAGGAGATCCCACAAAAGGAAACCACTCCTTTTTATCCACGTAGCCCATATGGAGTAGCTAAATTATATTCCTATTGGATCACTAAAAACTATCGCGAAGCTTATGATATTTTTGCCTGTAACGGTATCTTATTCAATCATGAAAGCCCTATACGTGGCGAAACATTTGTAACCCGTAAAATTACCCGTGCTGCAGCCCGTATTAAGTTAGGCTTGCAAAAGAATCTGTTCCTGGGCAATCTGGATGCAGAAAGAGATTGGGGTCATGCCAAAGATTATATTGAAGGTATGTGGATGATGCTACAACATAATAAACCGGACGATTATGTATTAGCTACCGGCAAAAAAATATCAGTGCGGAAATTTGTAGAAATGGCTTTTGCAGAAGCGGGTATAAATATTCAATGGAAGGGCAAAGGAGTCAATGAAAAAGGAATTAATGCGGTAGACGGCAAAGTTCTGATTGAGATAGATGCCCGTTATTTCCGCCCTACAGAAGTAGACCTGTTGATTGGTGATGCCAGCAAAGCATATAAAACCCTGGGCTGGAAACCAAAATATACCATTGCCCAACTGGTGAAAGAAATGGTAGCATCTGATATGAAGCTTTTCAGCAAGGATAAATACCTGTTGGAGGGTGGACATGAAATAATGAAGTTTAACGAATAGGAATCAGGTAAAAGTGTAAAGTTTTTAAAGTTCATAAAGTGGAGAAGAATGCGAAAATTTTTGTTGCCGGACATAAAGGAATGGTCGGCTCTGCTATTATAAGAAAGCTGGACCAATTGGGTTACCGGAATATAATTACCCGATCATCTAACGAAGTTGACTTGAGGAGTCAGCAACAGGTATTTTCGTTTTTTGAACAGGAAAAACCTGATTATGTTTTCTTGGCTGCTGCCAAGGTAGGAGGCATTTATGCCAATAATACATACCGCGCAGAATTCCTATACGATAACTTGATGATGGAGGCAAATGTCATACATGCTTCTTATTTAAATAAAGTTAAAAAATTGCTCTTTTTAGGCTCTTCCTGCATATATCCGCGCATGGCGCCACAACCGCTTAAGGAATCTTACCTGCTTACCGGAACATTAGAATATACAAACGAACCTTATGCCATTGCAAAAATTGCAGGCATTAAGCTTTGTGAGAATTACAGGTTACAATACGGCTGCAATTTCATTTCGGTAATGCCGACCAATTTATACGGCCCGAATGATAATTACGACTTGGCAAAATCGCATGTATTACCTGCACTTTTGAGAAAGATCCATACGGCTAAAATAAAAGGCATACCGGTAGTTGAAGTATGGGGTTCCGGAACACCTTTGCGGGAATTCCTGCATGTGGATGACTTGGCCGATGCTTGCTTATTTTTAATGGACAAGTATAACGAAGCTGAATTGGTAAATATTGGAACCGGAACAGATATATCCATTAAAGACCTTGCATTATTAATTATGAAGGTCGCTCAGTATAAAGAAGAAATAAAATTCGACAGCACCAAGCCCGATGGCACTCCACGTAAACTAATGGACGTAAGCAAACTGATGGCACTTGGCTGGAGCCCTAAAATAACCTTGGAAGAAGGAATAAAGATGGTGTATGCGGATGTGGAGAAAATGAATTTCGCCGATTAATCCAACCATATCTTGAAGTCAGCAAGACTAAAAAAAGCAATACTAACTCTTTTATTGGGGCTGACAATTATTCAAACTGGGCTAGCCCAAAATAAGATGTCTAAGGACACTATAAAATCTTCACGTGTTATTCACGACAATGTATTCTACTCAAATAATTTTTATTTGAATCAAGAATATGGGGCATATAATGATATGAAGTTAAATATGCCCTATGCCACCAACCATACGGGCTTTAGGCCGCTTATTAGCGACCAATATTTTGTAGAACCAAATTATGTTTTAGATAGTTCTCATCACAAATCCTGGCTCTACCGCAAAGTATACCAGGAAAACCTTTTTATCATTCATGATAGTGCTGATAAATTTTATGCCACCATCGACCCCTTGTTTAATTTCCAGGCCAGCATGGATCATTGCGATTCCAATAAAAAATATGTTCAAAATACCCGAGGGATATTAATACAAGGCAATATTGGAGATAAGTTTGCTTTCTCCAGTATTTTTTGGGAAAATCAAGCCACCTTCCCTACCTACTTAAGTCAATATGTAAAGGAAAGCTATGTAGTCCCCGGTAATGGAAGAACTAAGGCTTTTGGCGCAACCGGTTATGACTTCTCTATGTCCGAGGCTTATATGTCTTTCTCACCTTCTTCTCATTTCAATTTTCAGTTAGGGTACGGCAAAAACTTTATTGGTGATGGATATCGGTCTCTATTACTTTCTGATAATAGCTTCGCATACCCCTATGCACGGATAACAACTACATTCTGGCATTTACAGTACACCAACCTGTATACCGAATTTATGGACCTTTTTGCAGACCCAAATTTGGTTTTCAATACGGAGGGCCTTATCCAACGTAAAGCAGCGAGTTTTCAATACCTGAGTTGGAATATTGTTCCGCAAGTGGAGTTTGGGCTTTTTCAGGGGATGATTTGGACAGCAGGAGACCAGTATAATCACATGGCTTTTAATGGTAATTATTTTGACCCTATTATTGGTGTAAATGCTTTGACTTATGGGCTTGATAACACTAATAACATAGTGGTCGGTTCTACTCTGAAATATAAAATCAGCAGGAATTTTATGGCTTATGGGCAATTATTGGTAGATGATTTCCCACAAAACGGTAATATGAATTCTATTTATAACCAAACAGGGTACCAGGCGGGAATTAAATATTACAACAGATTTGGAGAGTTTCAACTGGAATACAACCAGGTACGGCCTTATACCTATTCCGGAAGCGACTCCCTGCAAAATTATTCTCATTACGATCAGGCATTGGGAGATCCGTTAGGAGCAAATTTTAAAGAATTGATCGGAATAGTGAACCTTCGCTATCATCATTTTTCACTTCACATCCAGGCTAATTATGCATTGGAAGGATTGGATTCTACAGGCACTAATTATGGCAGTAATATGTTCCTCTCACTTCCCGCCAATACCACCCATGCCGAAATGTTGCAAGGCATTAGAAGCACATTAATGTATATGGACGCTCATGTTTCATATCTAATGAACCCACGGACAAATATGAATTTTACCATTGGAGTATCTCGCAGAACATTGACTAATAGCCTCAATAATCAACCAAACATGACCCTGATATATGTTGGATTCAGAACGAGTATTGAGAATATGTACGTAGACTTTTAGTGCTGCTGAATAAGCCTAAATCCCTTATCAGGGAAAGAAAAACAAGACAGGTTAAGCTTTTTTAACAATAAATCAGGGTGTTTTCAGTTACCTTTTGTAGATTTGCAGCCTTTTTGCAATTGTTCCCCCATTAAAGTAATGAAAGAACCCGAAATAGATAAGAAACTTGTGCCTAATCACGTGGCGGTGATAATGGATGGCAATGGTCGTTGGGCAAAGCAAAAAGGCAAGAACAGGCTATTCGGGCATCGTAATGGAGTAAAGGCTGTACGCGAAACTATTGAAGCAGCTACTGAATTGGGTGTTAAACATGTTACACTTTATGCCTTCTCTACCGAAAACTGGGACCGTCCGAAAGATGAGATCAACGGGTTGATGGAACTCCTTGTCTTCACCATTAACAAAGAGATAAAGACATTAATGGAGAATGATATTTCGCTCCATGCAATTGGTGATCTGAAAAGTCTTCCTTCAGCTTGTTATAGGGAACTTATGAAGGCAATTGACAAAACATCGTCTAACAAACGCATGAAGCTTATTCTGGCACTCAGCTATAGTTCTAAATGGGAAATACTTAATGCAGTGCGTTCTTTGGCAAAAGATGTGGAGTCTAAAAAGATATCATCAGAGCTGATAAACGAAGAACTGTTCAGCAGCTATCTTACAACAGCACCCTACCCCGATCCGGAACTGCTTATTCGCACCAGCGGTGAGCACCGTATCAGCAACTTTTTACTTTGGCAAATAGCATACTCCGAGCTATATTTTACCGAAAAACTGTGGCCTGATTTTAGAAAAGAAGATTTTTATACCGCTATTGCCGATTATCAGAAGCGTGAACGGAGATTCGGAAAAACAAGTGAACAACTGACAAAAATGTTACAGTAATTATGCAGAACCGAATTTTAAAAGCCTCTCTATCGTTTGTATTATCTGCGTTCTGCCTTTGCTCATCGGCTCAAATAAAAATTGGCGGGAATGACTCTGCCAGTTCTTCAACACCGGCAGTTTCTGTAGCGCCTAAGCATGATACTGCTCTAGTAATGAATAACCCCGATTCTAATAAGTTAAACATTGCAGCTCCAAAAGAATATGAGATAGCCGAAGAACCGAAAGTTATAGGCGCACAACATATGGATGTAGCTGTTTTGTTGCTTATATCAGGGCTTACTAAGGGAGATAAGATACAGGTACCTGGCACCAAAATAACCGATGCTATTAAGAATATCTGGAAGCAGGGTCTTTTTGAAGATGTGCAGATATATGCCTCTAAAATAGAAGGTAAGAAGATCTATCTAACTATTTCTGTTGCAGAAAAACCAAGATTATCGAAATTTACTTTTATAGGTCTTAAAAAAGGAGAAGCTAACAAACTAAAAGACGAAATTAAACTGGTAAGAGGAAAGGTGGTTACCGATTATCTGTTAGCAGATATTAAGCAAACTATCATTCAGCATTTTACAGATGATGGCTATACCAATGTTAAAGTAAATATTGTGGAAAAAGTAGATACTACCTTTTCCAATTCCGTTATACTTTACATTAATGTTGACAGAGGTGCACGTATTAAAATTCAGGATATTATTTTCCACGGTAATGTAGCCCTTTCAGATGGCCAATTGAGAAGGTCGATGAAAGATACCCACCGTAAAAGATGGTACAGTATTTTCCATACCTCCAAGTTAATTCCGGACAACTATGCGGCAGACAAAGATAAAATAGTAGAAAAGTATAATAGCAAGGGATATAGAGATGCTAAAATTGTAAAAGATACTATATACAAATCTAAGGTTGCTAACAGGATGAGTATTGAAATAACCATAGGCGAAGGGCACCGTTATTACTTTGGTGATATTACCTGGGTAGGTAATTCTAAATATCCATCCAAGATGCTGGCTAATATCCTTGGAATAAAGAAGGGTGATGTTTACAATGCCTCTCTACTTAACGAACGCCTTACCATGAACCCAAATGGTACTGACGTAAGCTCACTTTACATGGACAATGGATACCTTTTCTTCCAGGTAAATCCGGTAGAAATTAATGTGCATAATGACACTATTGATCTTGAAATGCGCATATACGAGGGTACACAGGCAAGAATAAACAATGTTACTGTTAGTGGAAATGATAAAACCAGTGATAAGGTTATAATGCGCCAGTTAAGAACCTTACCCGGCGATCTCTTCCGTCGTTCAGACGTTATCCGTACCCAACGTGAATTAGGCCAATTAGGTTATTTCGATCCGGAAAAGATGACCGTAAACCCTGTACCTCACCCGGAAGATGGAACAGTGGATATAAATTATGGAGTAACTGAAAAATCATCCGATCAAATTGAACTTTCAGGAGGTTGGGGCGGTGGCTTAGGCTTCGTAGGTACAGCCGGAATAACACTCAAAAACTTCTCAGTTGCCAATATTTTCAGCAAAGATGCCTGGAGACCTATCCCGACAGGAGATGGAGAAGAACTGAGTCTGCGCTTCCAATCGAATGGATTGCCTTACCAATCAGTAAACCTTACTTTTGTTGAACCTTGGGTAGGTGGACATAAGCCAAATTCACTCAGCACAACCTTATTTACTACTACTGAAAGTAATGGAGTGCCATCCGGCGATCCGTCCCGTCAATCGATTAATATCAAGGGTATTTCTGTTGGATACGGAATTCCATTGAAATTCCCGGATGATTATTTTACCTTGTTCCAATACATTAACTACCAATACTATACTGTAGATAATTATGGATCCGCGTTCATCTTCGCCAATGGAGTTGCCAATAGTATAAGTTATAAGCTCCAGCTGACAAGGAATTCTGCCGATCCGAACATTTATGCAACGTATGGATCTAACATCAAAATATCAGGAGAATGGACCCCACCATGGTCTTCTATTTTAAATGAAAATGTTTCTACGGAATCACCAGAACAGAAATACAGACTTCTTGAATTCCAGAAGTATAAATTTACAGGTGCGTGGTATACCAACATAACGAATTGGCAAAATAAAGAGTCGCAAGGCAAATTGGCGCATAACTTTGTATTATACACCTATGCAGGATTTGGCTTAATGGGTGATTATAGCTCAGAAGTAGGAAATTGTCCGTTCAACCGCTTTTATATGGGTGGAAGTGGCTTAACAGGCTATTCACTTATTGATGGTAGAGAAATTATTGCCATGAGAGGCTATGATGATGGTTCATTATCACCTTCTACGGGAGCGATCGCAGTCGCAAAATACACGATGGAGCTGAGATATCCTATCTCACTGAATGCGTCTGCTACTGTGTATGTTCTGGGATTTGTTGATGCCGGTAACAGTTGGGCCTCTTTGGCGCAATTTAATCCGTTCTCGGTTTACCGTGCAGCGGGACCGGGCGTAAGAATTTTCCTACCTATGTTCGGATTACTTGGATTTGACTATGGTTGGAGGTTTGATGATGTACCAAGCAATTTGAGCATGGCCCGGAGCCAATTCATATTTACTATCGGGGCTAATTTGGGAGAATTGTAAAAATTATTAATTTCGCACATAAATTTGATAAAAGCAGTATTTAAATTGCACATACCATGAAAAGCAAGGTCATAAAAAAAATAGCTTTAGCAGTAGTTTTTGCAACAGCCATGCTTACTGCATCTGCTCAAAAATTTGCCTACGTTAATTCACAGTACATTTTATCAAAAATACCTGAATATAAAGCAGTCCAAGATCAGATAAACCAGATCTCTATTGAGTGGCAAAAAGAAATTGAAGGAAAATATTCTGAGATCGATCAGCTATATAAAGCATACAAAGCCGATGAGGTTTTGCTGACAGATGAAATGAAACAAAAACGCCAGGCTGAAATAGAACAAAAAGAACAAGCGGTTAAAGACCTTCAAAAACAACATTTTGGTGTAAATGGCGATTTATTCAAAAAACGCCAGGAACTTGTTAAGCCAATACAAGATAAAGTTTTTAATGCGGTTCAGGATTTGGCTGAAAAAAGCAATCTGGCCATTATATTTGACCAGTCAAGCGATAATGTTACTATGCTATACGCTAACCCAAAGTATGATAAGAGCGATGAAATACTTAAAAACCTGGGATATAGCACAGGAGCTTCTGAAAACACCAAGAAAAAATCATATAGTCACTAATTAATCAATAAAAATCAATTCCATTCTCAATGAAAAAAACGATAAGCACCCTTGTAATTGCAGGCCTTTCCGTATTTGCATTTTCTGCAAGTGCACAAAAACTTGCACACATTAATCTTGATTCTCTTTTAAGATCTATGCCTGAATCTGATTCAGCCAGAAGAGTAGGCCAAGCCCACTATCAAATGCTGGAAAGCGAAGTAGAATCAATGAACAAAGAATACCAACAAAAAGTTCAGGATTACCAAGCCCACCAAGCCGGATACACTGAACTTATCAAGAATGAAAAGCAAAAGGAAATTCAAGATATGGGCCAACGTATCCAGGAATTTCAAGGTTCAGCTCAATCTGACCTGCAAAAGTTCAATGATTCTATAACCAGGCCAATCATTAACAAAGCTAAGAAAGCGGTTAAAGAAGTAGCCCAGGAAAAACATTATACTTATGTGTTTGATGTTAGTTCAGGTGTAGTACTCTACTCTGAAGATTCAGATGACATTTTTGCAATGGTAGCTGAAAAGCTTGGTATTAAGCCTTCGGTTAAGAAGAGTAGCAAGTAAGTATTTCTTTTATTCTTAAATCCCATGCCTGAACTGGAAAACCTTAGGTCAAATCAGCCTATCGGTATTTTCGATTCAGGCATTGGTGGTTTAACGGTAGCACGTGCCATTAAAGATGAACTCCCACATGAGAAGCTTATCTATTTTGGAGATACAGCCCATCTTCCTTATGGTGACAAATCTCCCGATTCCATAAAATATTACTCGATCCGTATCGCACAATTTTTGCTCGACAATCAATGTAAAATGATTGTTATTGCATGCAA
>Ga0206833_1181_pt1 | contig 15892 bp, 13 predicted proteins | sample Alteio_BWOrgCont_32_FD_152891 | JGI IMG/M metagenome (GOLD analysis project Ga0206833, IMG submission 152891) | Enriched cells from forest soil in Barre Woods Harvard Forest LTER site, Petersham, Massachusetts, United States -... | ecosystem: Environmental > Terrestrial > Soil > Temperate forest >... | reverse complement strand
GCGGGTTTTTAGATTATATATTCAATCAAAATAAAAGTGTATTGGCTATTAAAATACCGTTCATATTGCAAAGGCTATAATTGCCTAAACTTAGGTTGAATAAGGATTCCGGCCTGATATTCTTTTTTTGGATATAGTTGCTTAACTTAGCGCCTCTTAAACTATAAATGCTTATTTGCCTATAGAATAGTTGTACCTGTTTTATATTTATTCTTTCTTATAAAAAATCATTGAGTATAATTATTGTTTTATGAATTGTAAGCGCGGACTTTCCCTTTTATGTTTTTTTATATTATTGAGCCTGTTTGGCAGAGCGCAAACGAGCCTGTCTGCTGATAATATTTCATCAGTAAATATTGATAATGTATCTGACAGCGATATAAAAGTGTTTTATCAGAAGGCCATGGCAAGCGGAATGTCTGAAAGTTCTTTATATGAAACGCTTGCTCAAAAAGGCATGCCGGATGATGAAATTGATAAACTAAAAGAAAGGATATCTGAAATTGATTTCAGTACAAACAATGGTGGCAATGAAAATAATAATCCGGATTCTGATACTACAATAAAACCTAAATACGACAGAAACTCCAACAGGGATGCATACTATAACCGTATGCGGCCTGTTAAAAGCGATCTCACTGTTTTCGGGTCGGAGTTATTTGCGGCCAGCAGCCTCGTGTTTGAACCTAATTTACGAATCCCTACGCCATTGGGTTATGTACTTGGTCCCGATGATCAGTTAATAATAAATATTTTTGGTTTTAGTGAAAGGACTTACAATGTTACAGTAACTGAAGAAGGTAATATTTATATCCCGCAGGTAGGGCCGCTTTTTGTAAACGGGCTTACTATTGAACAGGCATCAGCACGGATAAAATCCAAACTTGCATCCACCATTTACAAAGCAATAAAAACCGGGCAAACAAGTGTACAGGTTTCATTAGGGAAAATAAGAAGCATACGCGTAACCGTTATTGGCGAATCAAAAAAACCAGGCACGTACACTGTTTCATCACTTACAACATTATTCAATCTTTTGTATTTATGCGGCGGCCCATCCGACATGGGCAGTTACAGAAATATAGAATTGATACGTGGCAATGAAGTAAAACGCAAAATAGACTTATATTCTTTTTTATTAAAAGGAGATCAGAAGGATAACGTATTGTTACAGGAAGGCGATGTAATACGGATACCTTATTACACAACAAGGGTTATTATTAATGGAAAGATAAAGCATATTGGAAAGTATGAAATGGTTGATGGCGAAACGTTTAATGACCTTTTAACTTTTTGTGGCGGCTTTGCCGATGATGCATATAAAGCAGAAGTTACTGTTTATCAGCTAACCGAAAAAGAACGCGAAATAAAAGATCTGTTTAAAGATGAATACAATACATACAAACCACAATCGAGCGATTCCATCGTAATAGGAAAATTGTTGGACAGGTTTGAAAACAGGATAACAATTAAAGGCGCAATAATGCGGCCGGGCGAATACGAATTGAATGATGGTATTACCTTAAAAGAATTAATAGAAAAAGCAGGTGGTGTTAAAGAAGATGTTTATAATAAGCGGGGTATTATTAGTCGTTTCAATACAGACAGAACCCCTGCTCAATTATCTTTTGATGTTGATTCTATACTAAATGATCAGGCCAGTATAACTCTGAAAAAAGATGACAGCGTTACTATATATTCCATCTTTGATTTACAAAATCAAAAAACCATAAGTATAGACGGGCAGGTAAAACGTCCCGGCACTTATAAATGGGTAGAAAATATTACATTAAAAGATCTGTTGCTCACTGCCGGCGGCCTTGCTGAGTTTGGCGATGCAAGAAATATAGAAGTAGCGCGCATTATTAAAAATGCAGACATTACCAAATCCAACTATATTCAAACCCAGATAATTAATGTAGATGTGTCTGACAGTACCAGTAATGATGTAGTATTACAACCATCCGATGTTGTTATAGTAAAGCAACGGGCAGGTTATGAAAAACAGCGTTCTGTTTATGTAGATGGAATGGTGATAAGCCCTGGCAGGTATGTTTTAAGCAGAAGCGGCGACCGTATTGATGATTTGCTGAAAAGAGTAGGCGGGTTTGCAGCCAATGCAGATTCAACTACTATTGTCATCAGAAGGCCTTCTGATAAAAATAAATCAGAAGAAGAAAGGGAAAAAACACTTTCCAAATTATTAAATATCCGGCAGGACAGCCTTTTATCCAACGAACGGTTAAGGAATGAAGTTGATAAAGATTATGATAAGATAAGTATTAATCTTACAGCAGCGTTAACTAATCCTGCTTCAACAGACAATATGGTTTTAGAAGATGGCGATGTAATAACTATCGACAGAAATACCAATCTGGTAAAAGTTAGCGGCGAAGTATATTTTCCAACTATAATACCTTTTGAAGCCGGAGAAAGCGTAAAATATTATATTCAAAGATCAGGAAGCTTTACACCATTAGCGCGCAGATCAAGTGTAATGGTAATTTACGGAGATGGCAGGGCAAGTAAGGTGAAACATTTTTTATTTTTTAAAAAATATCCGATAGTTACTTCCCGTTCAGAAATTCTGGTGCCGCAAAAATCTGAAAACAATAAGACAAAAATTTCAACTGCTGAGTGGGCGCTGATAGTATCTGCATTGGGCATTGTCGCAAATGTTATTTATATATATAGATAATAAATGGAGGTAAAGGAAATTATTCATCGATGACAGAATTGAAAACAAATACAACAAAACGAACTCCATTGCAGGAGCTTTATCTTACAATTAAGAGTTGGGTTTTATTTATATTAAGTAAATGGCTGATATTGCTGATTATTGGAATAGCCGGAGGGTTGTGGGGTATATTAATTGCTTACAATACTGAACCGGATTATGAAAGCCGTTTGACTTTTGCTTTAGATGAAGGCGCAACAAGCAGCATGGGGTCTGCTGCCAGTTTAGCCGAGCAATTTGGGTTTAGTATCGGCGGAAGCAGCAGTAATATTTTTGATGGCGACAATATTTTAGAGATAATGAAAAGCCGCAGAAATATTGAAAACGTGTTGCTTTCTGTAGATTCAACAAAAGAAAAGCCCACAACCATGATTGATGAGCTTTTGGAAATTACGAAGTGGAAGAAAAGCACTTCGAGTAATGAACGGCTCAGAGATATATCTTTTCCGGCAGGTATTACAAAAGGCAACCTTACTTATTTGCAGGACAGCGTTTTGTATATTGAATATGAAACCATTACCACAAGTTTGCTTAATGCCAGCCATCCTGATAAAAGGCTTAATATATATGAAGTAAATGTTACAAGCCCCAACGAAAAATTTACTAAAATATTTACAGATAAACTGATAGCTTACACCATAGCTTTTTATACAGAAGTACGAACTAAAAAAAGCAAAGAAACTCTTGACGCACTGGAAGAACGGGCTGCTGCGACAAAAGGCCTGCTTAATAACAGCATAACAGATAAGGCTTCTACACAAGATGCCAATATGAACCCTGCTTTTGCTGCGGCGCAGGTTCCATTACAAAAACAGCAAACAAATATCCAGGTGTATGGCGGAGCTTATGGAGAGTTATATAAAAATCTGGAGCTGGCAAGGTTTCAATATTTAAAAGATATTCCATTACTCCAGATAATTGATGCAGCAGATTATCCGATGAAAAAAATAAAATTGGGTAAATTAAAAACAGGGATAACAGGCGCTTTATTAGCTGGTATTTTGGGTGTTTTTTTGCTGGCATTTTTTAGATTTATTAAAGACATTAAATAAAATATCGCAGGTAATTATTTTGCTTTAATGAATTTAATTGCAGGAGAAAATACTGCACGGTATAAAAATAGATTATGACAGAACTGGCAATTATAACTGTTTTGTATAATAGCGATGAGGTATTGGAAAAGTTTATAAAAAGCTTTAGTATACAAACCTATAAAAATTTCACTCTTTATCTTATCGACAATTCAGCATCCGATTCAACAGATACGCTTATTGGCACACTTGCTAAAAAGTATCCTGTCAATAAAATAATTCACATAAAAAATGCAGTTAATAATGGCGCGGCGGGAGGCAATAATGTTGGAATTAAAGAAGCGCTGAAAAACGGAAGCGACCTTATATTGCTTACCAATACGGATGTAAAGTTTAATGATATTGACTTACTAAAGAAAGCAATGGATTTTTTTATATCATCCAAAGAAAAAATAATAGTACCAAAAATATTTACTGCCGGCAAAGAAAAAGTATGGTCAGCAGGTGGTGGATTTAATAGCCTGTTGGCAAAAGCACAACATTATGGTTACGAAAAAGAAGATACTGCCGGATATACAATAAGCAAACATGTAAAATATGCACCTACCACGTTCATGTTCATACAAAAAGAAGTTTTTGAAAATGTTGGTTTGTTAGATGAAAAGTATTTTGCTTATTTTGAAGACAGCGATTTTATATTCAGAAGCAATAAAAAAGGATATAAAATATTTTACTGGCCCGCTATTGATGTTGAGCACCTCGTAAGTTACACAACTGGTGGAAAAGCATCTTTATTCGTTTTGTATTATGGAGCACGTAACAGAATTTATTTCACAAAGAAAAACCTTCCCTTTTATAAATGGTTCATAACTTTCCCCTATATACTTTTGCTTAGTTTCTGCAGGTTGATAAAATATAACCCGGCACAGCGCAAAGCAACTATCAAAGGGGTTATCGACGGCTTCAAACTAAGTTAATTTATAAAAATGTCTTTATTTAACCGATACAGTTCTTTTCTTTTCAGGGTAACCATTTTAACTGGTTATGTATTGTTTTCTTATTGGGCATATTGTAACAGAGCAACTTTGCCTGTATATATTGATATTGTCTTTCTGTTTTTTTTTATTGATTCTAAAAATATCCTTTCCTTAAAAAATTATCTGATTATATACGCCTTTTTACTTTTTAAATTATCAGCCTGGTTTTTCTTTCCCGATAATTTTGCACTTCCGCTTGACGGATGTGTTTATATATCTTCTTTTTTGCTCGGCTATGAAATAAAAAAAATAATCTCAAATGCTAAAGTAACATTGCCTGTTACAGACCAGTCCGTTCTCGTTAAAAATGAAGAAAAACTGTTATTATTATTTAAGGTTTTTATAGGATTAAAAGTAGTTTACATTGCTTTTCTGATATACCAATATGGCTTCTCATCATTTTACTCCGGGGAAATGCTTGCGGAAAAAATAAACAATTATGGCCAGCAAAATACGTTGGATGGCATCCTGGTTATCCTTTCATCTTTTATAGATAATTTTCTTGTAGCGCTTGTAGCGTTATATATAAAAAATATTGCTGCCCAGGGCAAAAAACCTGATTATTATTATCTGGCAATTGTTTTGCTGATTCTTCCGCTCCTCATTTTATCCCGCTCTACCTTTGCGTTTGGCATTGTTACTTTATTATGCGTTTACGGTTATTTTAGTAAGAGTCTTTTTAAAGTGTATGTCTTTTTTATCCCTGTATTCGCGTTGCTTTTTTTTGTAAGCGTTTATATTGGTACGCTGCGGCTAAATAGTTATTCGGGCACCAATAATGCAACTGATGTAACATCCAGCGATCACTTTTTTACAGAGCTTACTCCCATTGTAGCATATAATACTGTAAAAGAAAATATCCATGTATTAAAATACCAGTACGGCAAAACAATTTTTCTGCCTTTGTTTACAAAGGTTATTCCAAGGGCCTTTTGGCAAACAAAACCTGATAACTCCACTGCATACTATGCCAAAGAATTTGATACCGATAGTTTTTATGCCGGCTTTATGATGCCACTTACCATCTTTGGCGATCTGTTCCTGAATTTCGGCGTATATATATCCTGTTTTATTTTGTTTTTATTAGGATGCCTGGTTGCAAGGGTCGATTTAATTTACGTTAATAAAGAAACTAAAAATATTGATACCTATTTTATTATTTTCATGAGCTTTTATAGCTTTATACGTAATGATTTGCCCGAAGGGCTGGTGTTGATCCTGCTGATATTTTTTTCTAAAAAAATTATTGAAATGACTGTTCTAAAAAAGAGCGTTGTAAGATGAAAGTGCGGATTGGATATGATGCCAGTTTTTCTGTAAATAATTACAGAGGTATGGGTGTATTTATGAATGCCTTTAAAAATGTATTGTTGCAATATCCGGATATAGAAATAAAAGGATTAAGCTGTTATGAAACTTCCGAAGATGGAATAAAAAAAACGGGTAGTACTATTTATCCTCTTTGGGAACAAATTTCATTACCACTTTATCTTAGAAAAAACAAACCCGATATTTTTATTTTTCCATATAATACTATGCCATGGTTTGTTCCGCGATCAATATACAAGGTCTTAATTTTACACGACCTTATTTTTTTGGAAAAAAAATATGGAACCAAACAAACATTTAAGCAATTTATAGGGAAACACTACCGCAAATTCCTTGTCAGAAGAGCATATCGAAAAGCAGATGTAATTATTACTGTATCGGAGCATTCAAAAAAAAATATGTTGAACCTGTTGGGTGCAAAATCCAAAATATATGTTATACCAAATGTTGTAAAAAAACAACTGGAGTATACAGGTAAAACAGAAAAGACGGCAAATAATTACCTGTTAAATATTGGCGGCGAAGCTCCCTCTAAAAATGTATTTACTTTAATTGCTGCCTATTGTTTATTGCCCGAAAAGTTAATAAACGATTATCAGTTAAAACTGGTTGGTAATTATTCCGGTAGTTTTATAAAAGCTGCACAGGATCATTTGCAAAAAAAAAATATACCAGCTAATAGAATTGAATTTACCGGTTACGTAAGCGATGATACACTTTCTCAGCTATATTGCCAGTGTTCGGCGTTTATCTTTCCTTCACTGTTTGAAGGTTTTGGTATTCCGGTTATCGAAGCAATACAATATGAAAAACCATTACTGGCAAGTAATACATCCTGTATACCAGAAATTGCCGGAAAATGTGCTTTATATTTTGATCCGTTATCGGTGGATGATATAAAAAATAAAATTGAATTTGTTTTATCGGATGATTATCAGTTTAACGATTACAAAAAATATTATAAAGAACAATTACAAAAATTTTCATTTGCTGAATTTGAAAAAAAAGTGAGGGCTTTAATTGATGACGAAATATTAAATAATTCTATCGGCTTATAATTTATAAAATACCTTTTTCAATTTGTGAAGATTCTTTATTTAAACCCGCTTATACTTTATCCTCCTTTGCAGGGAAACCAGATGACTGGCTTAAACCGGGTAAAATGTTTATCAAAAGAGCATCAGATTATTCTGGTTTGTTTTTATAATGATAAAACGCAATTATCACTTCAGTTAAAAATATTAAGTGAATATTGTTATAAAATAATTCCGGTTTATTTGCCCAAGTGGAAGTCGCTTTTAAATACGGTTACTGGTCTTATTTTTTCGGCAAAGCCATTGCAGTTGTCTTATTACTATTCAGTAAAGATGAAAAAGATACTGGAAAATATCGATACTGAAAATTGCGATATCATCCACGTAAATACATTACGTATGGAGCAATTTATTAATCCGCATATATCTATTCCTGTGTTAATGGATTTACATGATTCAATGATATTAAATATTCAATCGCGGTTAAAAAAAGAAAAAGGAATATATAAATACTTATATACTGCCGAATTAAACCGTATCAGAAAATATGAAAATAATGTTGTGAAGAAATATCCGCATTTGATGGTATTGGCCGAACAGGATAAAGAAATTCATGCAAACAACCCTGCTATTGAAGTGATTCACTTGGGCGTTGATACAGACATTTTCAAACCGTACAAACAGCTTTCGTTTAATAAGATTTTAATCTTTTCCGGCAACATGAGTTATACGCCAAATATAGATGCTGTAGTATGGTTTATAGAAAATTGCTGGCAAACAATTATAGAAAAAGTACCTGATTGTATATTCAGAATTGCAGGCGCAAACCCCGCGAAGGTTTTAGACAAATACCGGTCTTATAAAGGTATTGAAATAACCGGTAAGGTAGAATCGATGGCAGCGGCGATAAATGAAGCACAATTGGCTGTAGCGCCACTCAGGAGTGGTTCCGGCATGCAAAATAAAATCCTGGAAGCGATGGCTTGTGGTTTACCGGTTGTTTGTACTTCTATTGGTTTGGGCAATATTAAAGCTGTAAATGGCGAAAGTGTTTTAATAAAAGATGATGCAGCTACATTTACTCAGGCATGTGTTAGACTTTTGGAAGATTATTCGCAGTGTTGTAAAATTGGAAAAAATGCATTGATGGTGATTAAACAATTTTACAGCATTGAGTATCATTGCCGGTTATTGGAGAAATTATATGCAGAAACAATCAATGATAAAATGTAGGTAAGTATCAGACAGAACTGTTTTTTTCAATTTTTTGCTGATGCCTGAAAAGCAAAAAATAGCTCAACAGGTATAACATTAAAAAGCTTGTTACAAGTAAGATCAAAACCCCCTGGTTATTATAATTCTCAATTGCCAGAAAATTATAAATTAATATAACAGGTGCCAGTATCAAAACTGTTTTAGGATTGTTTCCGTTGGTAATATATCTGTTTACCAGCATGTGCAAATGATTCCTGTCTGGCTGAAAAGGAGATGTATGCAAAACCATTCCCTTACGTATAAATGAAAAAACAACTTCCATTGCCGGATAAATAATACACACTAACACAAAAAAAGGATTGATCTGCGGATGGCGTATTGAAAGAAGCATGGCAATGGTTGCCATAAAAAAACCAAGCAGATAAGCTCCATTATCACCTAAAAATATTTTCCCCCTGGGATAATTGAAAAGAATAAAGCCGCCTATAGCAGCTATAAGTACTGTATTTATTAATAGTAATTCATAATCATTAAAAATGAATGACATATATGTGAAGGTGCCGAATATAATTAAACTGACCCCTCCCAATAAACCATTAAAACCATCAATCATATTTGTACCATTGATTAAACCAAGAATAGCTACAAAACTGATAAATACACCACAAGGATAATTTACATTAAAAAGGCCAAAATTGGTAACCACCGTATTTAATAATATAGCAGGTAAAATACCTGATGCTATCATTATAAGTAATCGTTTATTAGGGCTGAGGTTAAGATAAACGTCCTCAAATAAACCTGCCATAAAAGCCGGTACGCCGCATAATAACAACAAAAGCCCTGTTTTACAATAAAAAGTAAATAACAGGCAGGCAATAAATATACCCACGCCGCCTACCCGTGGCGTGGGACTTCTGTGAAATTTTTGAGGCTGGTCGCTTTCATGGTCATCAATAAATAAGCCACGCCTGTGCGACAACTTTAGGAACATAAGCTGGGTAAGGGTACTCAGGAGTAACGAAATAGTAAAATAAATAAGTAAACGGTGATGCATTGGCAAGGGCAAATATATAGGTTTTATAAATTTTAACAGGGTATAATATTACTTGTAAATTCCCCAAATAGCGTATCTTAGCAGGAATATTCCTTAACTGCGATTCTTTATGAAATAATTCTACCAAAACTTTTTACTACATAGCGAATAAGGTTTATGGCTAAAAATTCTACTTATCTTCCGGTAAGGAAAATACCAGTTTTTAAATTGATAATTAAAAGAATGATTGACATTCTTTTCAGCATCCTGTTGTTACCTTTTGCATTACCATTTATTTTGTTTGGAGGCCTGGCCATGTGGCTTACTTCTAAAGGCCCGTTTATTTTTAAACAAAAAAGAGTTGGTTTGAATGGTAAAATATTTATCATCTATAAAATAAGGACAATGGTTCATTGCCCTGAAGGATATCTTGACCACACCAAAAAAAATGATAGCAGGATCACCAGAATAGGGTTGTTGTTGAGAAAATTAAAAATTGATGAACTGCCCCAGCTATATAATGTATTAAAAGGTGATATGAGCTGGATAGGGCCACGGCCGGAAAGAGTGGATATTGTAGAAAAATATAAGATGGTAAGCAATTCTTATCAATACCGCCATTTTGTTAAACCGGGGATAACCGGTTTGGCGCAGGTAAAAAACCCTACTGCAACACCCGAAGAGAATCTGGAGAAATTAGAGTATGATTTATATTATATCAATCATTATTCAGTTCAGCTTGATCTTCATATTCTGGCAAAAACAATTAGCGTGGTAACAACCATGGAAGGATTATAAATACAGGATTTTACAAATATCATTTTCCAGAAAAAATATGTTATTATGTTATCAGGTTTTGGTGTTTAATTAATCCTACTTTGAAATAATAGCTGTGCCCCAGCCATCTGCAATTGGAACAAAATTAATATTTCTCTCAGTTGAAAATTTCTTAACAGCCTGTTTAGCTCCTTTATAGATAGAATTATTATAATCGTGTATCATTATATATCCACCCTTAACAAGCCTGTCATAAAAAAAAACCAACCCGTCATAAATAGGTTTAAAAAGATCGGCATCTATACTTACAAAACAAAACTCTTCGTCTTCGCATCCTGCAGTCGTATCAGGAAAGTAGCCTTGTTTTATGATACACTTTTCTTTATGTGGCATAATTGCAAGAACCTTATCGACTGAAGTTTTTTGAAACTCATCAACAACAGAAGGCATTACGTCCAGTTCGTCTTTAACTGTAAAATCTTTTTTTGAAAATCCTTCAAATGTATCAAACAAGAATATTTTTTTTTGAGGAAATGCTGTGTTTATCAACTGTGCAAACTGGCCCTGAAAAACTCCTAACTCAGCTACATTGCCTGCAAGGCCATTTGAATTTATTTCATTTGCAATAAGGTTAAAAGTCATTGTCCTGGTATAGTCAAGCTTTTTATAAACGTCAAAATAAACCTGCACGCTGGCATCAGGTGTTACTAATGGCCTTGATAAAATGATGTTTAATTTATTAAGCCTTTTATTAATTATACTTGTTAACCTATGCATTTTATTTTAGTTAGATTTTATATAAAGTTATGTAGATATTGGCCCAAATCCTTTCCAGGTGCCAGGGCTGCCCGCAGCTATACAAACCCAACCTATGTATTGAATAACATCATTGGTCGAAGTGTTTGGCGCTGCATTATAAACAATTTCATTTAATAGCCATGTACCATTGGCTGGCGGCGCCGTATAAAATCTAAGATCTCCATGGACTATAATTCCGGGATCAAGGTAGTTGGGTAATGGGAAATAATTATTACTTGTTTGAAATTCCCACCCTCCGTTAAGACCGAGATTTGAAGCATTGTTATAAGCTTTGTTGTTTATAAAATTAACTTTTGAAGTGGTTGTATTCTTACCACTGCATTGAATGCCGGCTAATGATGCGCCACTAATATCATTGCCAATAATATCAACATTAAAAATAACATCTCCTTCCACAAATACATTTAATAAAATTCCCTGGAGAAGAGTGCCTGTTGATTTTATGATATTATTTTCAATAATAACCCTGTTTAGATTGTATACGCTGATACCTGTATGGTTTGAAGATATTTCATTGCTAATAATATTATTGGAAATTTTTATCTGCTTTGGTTCAGTATCTAAATAGTTATTGTAAAGCTCTATACCAACAGTATTATTGGGAGATTGATTGATTATTGTATTGCCTGTAATATTAATGTCGTTACAATCATAAGCATTGGAAATGCCTTGCGTACCTGATGGCAGGATCCTTATTCCATACGTTCCTTCGGGCGTTATGGTAATAATATTGCCTGAAACAATTACATTTTTACAGGCGTCTAATTCAATACCTATTCCATTTACAGTATTTCCTTTAAGATCTTTATTGCCACCAACCTTTATCCGGTTGTTGGAGATAATAATATTTCTTAACTGTCCTATATTATTATAAGTATTTAGCGGAACTCCATTATTGCTAAAACTAATCGGGAATATCATTGTATCATCAAAAGTGCAATTAACAACCGTCCAGTTAGAACAGCCTGTGGTGGCGGCTATGCCCGAATCTCTTCCATTAATGAATCTGCATCCGTCAATTAAAACAAAGTGGCTGTTTTCGCTTCCGATATTATTAAAACCATTACCGGAAATGACACAATTTTTTATGCAGATATTGTTCTCCCGTGGTTCTTTTGCAAGATCAAAGTTGCCAAAATCAAATGTAGATCCGCTCCATGCTCCGCCATTAATTCTATTTCTGTTACCATTTAAATAAAGCGAATCAATTGTTATATCAGTAGCGCCGGTATACGAATTTCCTTTGTTATCTTTTCCATAATAAGAAACAATAAAGTGGTTTTCAATAGTATCTATATTTCTTATTTCTGAAAGTATTCCACCATCACCAAGTAATGTTCTGCTACCCGGTATGCTTACTGCAGACCTGGAACAATATATTCCCGCAGGGAAATAATTTTTTTTAAACCTGTTTAAACAATCCTGGATTGCTGTTGTATCATCATGAACACCATCTCCGTAAGCGCCGTAATCTTTTACATTTGCATATAAACCATTATTATGATTTAATACTTTCCAATCTAAGTTTGAGGTTGTACTGTTCCAGTATAATTCATGCCAGTTGCCGGTTTGTGTATATAAGTACATTTTGCCTGCATCATCCTTTGTAAAACCAGCGGCAGCCGGCCTTTCAGCGAATGTATCAAAAGAGTTGAAAGCGCCGGTTACAGGGTTTTGGATTTGTGCAAGGTGCGCATTTAATATCGAGCCCCATTGTGCATTATCGCTATTAGGATTCGGAACCCTTTTTGACATAAAACATTATTTATTGCTTTTCAAAAATGAATTATAAAACGCAGGCAACTAACCACCGTATGCACCTGAGCCATACGCCGTTGATGTATTATGTTGTGGTAATTCCGGACTTTTTGTTTTTGTGATTATAGCAGATAAAACAATTGCAAAAGACGCCACAATTAACTTTCTTCTGCTAATTTTTTTCTCTAAATCTTTGCCTGCTCTTTCATTGAATAAAACCTGCATTTCATGAAGCATAATAGTATATATTAAATTGATCAATACAATTCTTTATCGTAGTGATTCGCTTTTGCACACTCATAATTTTTTTGCTATTACAACATACTGGGTAGTTAACATATCTTTAAACAAGCCCAATGTAAATCTGTTTAGCCATTTTCTTTTACTGTTTTTAACCGCTTTAAAAGTAGAAGTGATGCTGACAGGATTTAATTCACTGGTAGTCAGTAAATCCTTTATATTTTTTTTGCAGAAAAAACGTAAATGTGTTTTATCCAAAATACCACCTTGCGGATCATAACGAAAATCACGTAAAATAAATATCTTAAAAAATGTTGAAACTTCTCTTATGTTAGGTACGCTTGCAATAAATAAGCCGTCTTTTTTTAAAAACCTGCTCAGGTCTTTTACTACTTTCCAGGGGTCTGTTAAATGCTCAAATACATCACCTACCAATATAATATCAAAATATGCTACAGGTAACTCAAGCTTATCTGTTTCCAGATTAGCAATTATAAATTTATCAATTGCAGGATTTGTCTGATCGCTGTTCTCAAAAGAAAATAAATCAGTTCCTACAACTTCTGCTGCCAGACCACGGTTTTTTATTTCAACCAAAGTATTTCCCTGCCCCGAACCTATCTCAAGAATTTTCTGCGATTTGTTTTTTGGTAAAAAATAGATCAGGTCTTCTCTTACAATTTTATAATAACCTATATCTTTTGACTTATATACCGAGTTCATTGCTTTGGATTTAATACATTATTTGTTAGCGGCTTTATTTTATTATAAACCAATCTGCATAGTAAGGCCGTAGCTACTACTTCAACAAAGAGCATGGAAAAACAAGTACCCAATGCCCCGAAATAATACGTGCTGCTTAATGAAGTAACCAAAAGTAAAATAGCAGCAAATAATAAAACCCGTGCGTATTCACTTTTCCAGTTTTTTGCCAGTATTATTAAATTAAACGGGATATTCATACATACTATTGGCGGAACAAAAATGAGGATCCGGATATAAATGACCAGCTCATTTTTATTTTCTTTTGTTAATAAAGAAGCAATAAAAGGAGCTAACGTAAAAACAAAAATAGATAAACAAATTATCGCTATCAGAAAAGGAAGATACATTTTTTTAAAAAAGAGAATTATGTTTTCTTTACCCTGATAAACAAGCAGGCAAACATGCGCGTATACTGCCTGTATGTAAACAGAAAGAAGAACCCTGATCGTCTGCATTATTTTTTCGGCAATGCTATACAAACCCACAATTTTATCAGGTGCAAACAGCCCTAATACAATAACGCTTGTATTGGTATATAAAGCAATGGAAGCGTTTGAAATAAAGTAATGCCAGCTTTCTTTCAGTTGCTTTTTTATTCCGTTTATTCCTGTTGCAATATTTATCCCGATTCCCCATTTTACTTTAATAAAACAGATAGCGGCCAGCGTAGCTACAACTCCTCCAATACCTTGCAAAATCATCACCCAAAAAAAATCCTGCGGCTTGTGCACAATAAATACGGTAAGTAAAGCGAAAACCAATCTAGATGTAAGCGTAAAAACAGTTGTAAATTTCATTTGCTCCATTCCCTGAAAAAGCCAGATGGGAAGTAATGTATTGCCAATTACAATCATAAAACTACATAAAGTAATATATGGATGGCCCGAACATTTTGGGACAAAAAGAATGAATAACAGCAGCACAAAAAGGCAGGGCAGAAACAATAAAAGTTTTGTAAAAAAAACCTCGCTGTACAATTGTATAAGAAAAGGTTTATTATCCCTGTTTAATGATACATGGCTGATAGTGGAAATATTAAAGCCATAATCAGTAATAACAGACAGGTTGATCATGATTGCCTGCATAAAGCTTACCAGGCCAAAATACTCTACACCTAATACTTTTATAAGGTAAGGAATTAAAAGAAAAGGGATAACATAATTACCTATTTGTAAAACAGAGAGATAAGACAGGTTTTTAAGTATTTTCTTTTTTTTCTTCTCTCATAATTGATAACAGTATCTCATTTCAACTCTTTTCTTCGCAGCTTTATTAATTTTTTGCGGCGGGGAATATACAGTTGCAAATGTAAATGATTTATAACCGCGTATTGGTTTTCCGGATGAAGGTATTAAAGCGTAAAAATATAGTTTCTTTAGTCTAAATTTGAACGATGCTTAAGTCAGTTTATATCTGTGCAATATGCATCTGTCAGGATTAAAAAATATTTTTCATTTCAATTTACCGGCTGGATCTTTTTAGTAGATATTATCGATGGCCCAATTTAAAAAAATACGGAGTAGTTATACTGAAACAGCTGTTAATTTTTTTCTGCTGCTTTTGCCTGGTGCAATATCAGCGTTACTCATTTTTTTTATTTCATCCAACAGATTATTTTCCGGCAATAAAGATTATACACTTTCCTTACTCAACTTTTATCAGCTGCAGATGCTGGGCATTACCGTTGCAAAATACGGCATTGACCAGATCGTTATTTCCCGTTTACATCCGGGGCATCGTACAGATACCAGTAAATTTTTTATGCAAAGGGTATTTCCGCTTACACTATTATTTTGTGTAGTGATTGGTTTTATCAAAGGATTGAGTTATGCGGTTTTTCTGGGGTTAATAATACCAATGGAAATCGTGTCTATACTGGTAACTGTGGAATGGAGCGTAAGCAATAAAATTAAACTGGCTTCTTTATTAACGTTGTTGGGCAATCCGCTTGCTTTTATGCTTAGTTATATTGCTTATAAACAAAATTATTTATCGGTAAATATGATATTTACCTGTTTTTTATTTTCTTCTTTGATAAGGATAGCACTTGCATTATTTTTCAGGAATAAAGGGAGCAAAACAAAGATTGCCATATTATCTTATCATGTACCATT
>Ga0206833_1180_pt1 | contig 16006 bp, 11 predicted proteins | sample Alteio_BWOrgCont_32_FD_152891 | JGI IMG/M metagenome (GOLD analysis project Ga0206833, IMG submission 152891) | Enriched cells from forest soil in Barre Woods Harvard Forest LTER site, Petersham, Massachusetts, United States -... | ecosystem: Environmental > Terrestrial > Soil > Temperate forest >... | reverse complement strand
ATCGTGGTGTTTGCCACGCTCAGAGAAACGGTAGGTAGCTCGTTCTTGGACGGGTTGACGGTTCCTCCGCACGCCGCCAGCAGCAGCGATGCACCGACGGGCATCCAATTGGTAAGGAGCCGGTGATACGACCGCCTACCCTCAATCGAGGAACTGGACTGCAACGCCTGTTGTTTCGATTGGAATGCCATGTCTTCGACTATCCCGGGCAACCACGAACTTATTGTCATTGAGAATCCGCGCGCGCATTGCAACTGCGCAATTTGTCGTTGTTTAATTACGATCCACTTATCTTTAGTCGGCGCCTCGGCCAAATCAATGGCGAGCGTCCGAGCGTCTGCTTGCATCCCATATTATTGTAAGCCAGTCCCGGAATGGGACGGCCTGCAATGAGACGGGCGGTGTAGCACGGTCCGAATGGCAATCTGTAAAACATGCGCGTTTGCTATTTGACGCTCCCGCTTCACGGCCGCTACATTTTTTTGACTTAAACTATGGCTTTAGTCCGTAGATGTCCAACTCGCCCGAGACAGAGGTGGAACCAAAGATCCCGCCTGTGTTATTGCCGCGCGTGCCCACATAGACTTTGCCGTTGGCAATCGTTGGGACCGCAAACTTGACGGCATTGCCGGCCGCGTCGGCGCCCGCCGGCGCCAGGGTGCTGTTCCATAGCTCCGTGGCCACATTGGTGGCATCGTAGGCGTGCAGTATGGCGGGACCACATAGGCTTGAACCCGGCGTACAGTAGCTATTGGTATCCAAGGCCCACACGATGCCGCTTTGCGCGCCCGCGGCCGAGACCGAGGGGGTTGCTCCCGGAAAACCGTAAGTGATGGCCGAATGAGAAGCGAGTGCAAATTGCGGAACGGTGGTGTTGAGCGAATAGGCGTTCAAGGGTCCGCTCCAAGCGGCAATATAAAAATGATTGTTCCAGAAGGCTCCGGTCGCAAAGATCTGACCCATGAATAACTTCTGCACGGCAGCGTTGCCGGACCCTTCCAGCCCTCCCAATGTATCTCTGTTCAGAACGTACATTGCCCCGTCCTTGCCGCCCCCCATGATCAAGTGCGTCACGGGGCTTCCCGCCGGCAGATCAGCCAACACGGCGGCGCCGCCGGATCCGAAATCACTGTCACTCGCGTTGTCCGTTGCTTGATCCGATGGCGTGAAGTACTGCAACACGGTGGTGAGCGTGGGATTTAACTGCAGGAGCGAATCCCCGTAATCGTTGTGCGCGGGATCAAAGCCGCCGTTGCCCGTGAGGACGTAGAGATTGTTGTTCGAATCGGCCGCCGGACCGCTGCCGCTCATCCAGATGCCGCCAGACTTGAGATTCGGCACCGCATTGAATACCCCGGTCTGCACGAGCGACGTGGTGTATCGATAGCTCATCATCCAGCCGTACCAGGTGCCCCCGTCTTCCTGCGAGGAAAACGACAGGTACACGGTGCCGCTGACGAGAGCGAGACCAGCGCGCTGCAATTGCTGATGCGGATCGAAGCTCACCGTCCCGCCGGCAGCGAGGGGGTAGGTGCCCGCGACGGCGATGGGCGCACCCGCTTTTTCAGCGCCGGTGGCGAGGTCAATGGCATGCAATCGATGATAGTACGTGGTATGCGTCGAGTTGACCGACATCGCTACCGCATACAGGATGCTGTTGGCCCCATCGATGACCGGGGTGCTGGTCACGCCCGCTTCCGGCGTAAGGGAGCCTTCAGTGAGGCCGAACAAATTGGGGGGCACGGTGGTCTCGCCAGCCGCTGCGCCATGAGCGGCATCGAGCAAACTCGCCGTCCAGAGCTGCTGACAGGGTACCGCGTCAGCATCGAATGCGAACACGCTGTCGTGCGCAGTCGCGACGAACACCACATTATGCACCGCGCCGCCCACGGTCAGATTGCCGACCCACAACGGTTGCCCATAAATGGCACCGTCAACCGGACACGAAGTGCGCTTGCCAAAACTCGCCGTGTTGACGTTAGCCGGCGTCAGCGCGTATTCGTGACCGTTCGCACCATCCCGAGCAAGATCGTTGTGATAGGTATACACGCCGGCAAGGTCTGTCACCGCAGCAACCGCGCTGCCTGTCTGCGTGTTATTGGCCAAACTGGTGGCGACAATGGTGTGCGTGCCAACCGCTGATCCCGCGGTGTATAAAGCGCTTGTCCCGCTGGCGCTAATGGTCCCCACCGTGCTGTTGCCTCCGGCAACCCCATCGACCGCCCAGGTCGCTGCGCCGCCGCCCGGCACGGTCGCCGTGAATTGCTGGATCTGCGACTGAACCACCGCCGCTATCTTGGGTGACACAGCCACGGTGCCGCTGGAGATCGTGACCGTGGCGGTGATACCGCTGCTGGTGCCGCCTGCACCGCCGCAGCTCAACGAATACGAGGTGGTCGCTGTGAGGGCGCCGGTGCTGAACGTGCCGCTGGTCGCTTTCGTGCCGCTCCAGCCACCGGAGGCGGTGCACGAGGTCGCATTCGTCGAACTCCACGTCAATGTCGAGGTCCCGCCACTGGCGACGACCGTCGGATTCGCAACCAATGTCGCAATCGGCACGATGTTGACCAGCGCGGTCGCTACGGGACTCGAACCGCCCGCGCCGGTACAGGTCAACGAATAGGAACTCGGCATCGTGAGTGCCCCTGTGCTCTGCGTGCCGCTGGTCGCTTTCGCTCCGCTCCAACTACCGGAGGCCATGCACGCAGTCGCATTGGTCGAACTCCACGTCAGCGTCGAGGCCCCGCCGCTCGCAACGGAAGTTGGCGTGGCGCTAAGCGAGGCTGCAGGCAGGCCCGCGGTTTTGGACGGGTCGCCACTCGCTCCTCGTCCACACGCTGCCAGCAGCAGCACAGCTGCGACAGGCACAAAATAGACGAGCGAGCCCTGGACAGGATTTTTCACATCACGCGTAAAGTTAAATCGCAATTTGAATTGGTTCGATTTCACTAAATCCCCTGCTTCATTTGGCCCGTAGCTAGTGAAACATCGGCGGGTGCTGAAGCGAATACATTTATCGTACCTTACTGCAATCGAGTCGCTAATTGGGGACATACCCTCGGACGACCATACCTTGGAGTGAGTAATTTTTTCAAAATGCATTGAGTCCAACGGTGTCCACTTGGCTTTTGCGGCGCCTGCCTCATCTCTCATCTCCCTTAATTTGTTTTTACTTAATATTGGACTATAACGGCCATCCACAGGAACCTACCTTGCAATGACTGCCCTGAAGCACCGTTTGAACCGGACATAGACGCATGAATAGGAGCCAGGCTTCGAGCTGTGCAGGGTGCAAAGTCGAAGTTAGTTGGACCCTAGACCTGCGAGCACCCTATATTTGTTGCCACGGGCCGAGGGGCCCCAGGAGCGTGATTAGTGGAATCGATGAATTGGGTCTCACCGCCGCTGTAATCACTCGCGCTGCGCGGACTAGATGTGCACACTGCGTGGGCCGCGGCGGCGCCTGCTGATCCAGTCCGTTTGACGGGCATGCGCATAGATCTTCGATACCCGAGCTTCTCCATCATGCGCGCACGGTGGGTTTCCACCGTCTTCGGCGAGCGACAGCGTCGCGCAATCTCCCCGACAGTGCGACCTTTCGCGAGCATGTGCAGCACCTGGCGCTCGCGCGAGCGCAGACTCTAGAGCGGATCGTGACGCACGGAGATGAACTGGTAGAGCACCGCGAATTCAGGACACGTGCAAGCCAAAGTACGAGGCCCCAGTGTCCGTTAGCGTGCCATGCCGGTTATGATATTTAGCCCAGTGCGTGTCGGTTGCGCGCCCAGATGCAGAAACTCGCTCCACTGCCCTTTTAGGTAGACGCGCACGGCGACAATGCTGCCGCAACAATTGGCGGCTGCGGGCCCGTGCATCTGCCAGTCAAAACCGCGCAGCGGTAGTTCATAATATCGTAGGGTACGCATTATGGACGTAAGGTGAAGTTGTCGGTCATGCGCAGCGAGCTCTGCTGCACGTCCGGATAGATATCATATTTCAGTAAATAGCGACTGCGAACCGACGCCGGCTGTTTAACTCGCCCCCCAAAATGGTAAGATAGCCGGCCTTTTGTAATGGCCCAGGGTATTTCCTGTGACTTGATTCTGCTAGCATTCTCTTGTCATTTGAGACAGTCGCTATCAAGGAAGCATTCGATCGGCCAGCGATTTGACAAATGATTTTTGACCATCGACTGAACTTGCTGGTTTCTTGAATAAACACCGGCGCGAAGAATATAGCGGCCTTCTGCATCTAGTGTCGCTAATCATCATGTGTCGACTCAGTCGGGCGCGTAAGGATTAGGCGATTTACCGTCAGGTCGCGGAAATGTCCTCCGGCGATATTCTATTTTTGCGTAGTCCGAGCGTGTATTGAGCGAACAAGTGCCTAAGTCTCCGATATCGATCCGACGCCCTCGAATTGTTTTCTTGTCGCCGCACGACCCAAACGATATCGGCACGTGGTCCGGTACCGCCTACTCCGCCTATCAGGCACTTCTGCAATCGAGCGACGGCGTGGAGATCGTTCGCGCGAAGTGGATCGATGGACTGATGAAGGTCCTCGCTCATTTGTTTCGAATCACCGGTGTGAAAATAGATTGCAGGCTTTCTGTCGTATACGCCACCCTTGCTAGTATGGAGGCGAGCCTCCGCCTCCGATTCACTCCCGGCGACGTGATCGTCGCAGTTGCAGCGTCCACGTACGTTTTTGCGTTGAGGACCTCGCGACCAATCATCTTTGTGTCTGATGCGACATTTGCATCTATCAGCACCATCTATTCCTTCTACGCGAATATGCCGCGGTGGCTGAGGGAAGACGCCGATAAGATTGAGCGTGGGGCCCTGCGCAGAAGCAGCCGTGTGCTATTGAGCAGCGATTGGGCGAGGAATTCGGCGACCGCCGACTACGGGGTGGCACCCGCCGTAGTTAGCGTAATGCCGCTCGGACCCAATATACGAAGTGACGTCATCGAGCGATTCAGTACGACTAAATCCGCAGATTTTCGCGCCGGGGTTCGATTGCTCTTCATTGGAGCGGATTGGGATCGCAAGGGCGGATCCATCGTATTGAATGTCAAACGGCACTTGGAATCTATTGGAGTACCCTGCGAATTATTTATTGTCGGAAATTGTCCCCTCGATATAAACACGGGGAACGGCATTCACGTGCTGGGCCGGCTCGATAAATCCGACGAAAAGCAGTTGCTGGAGTTGTGCAGGCTGTATGAGCTGGCTCATTTCTTTGTTTTGCCAACCTTGGCAGAGGCGTTCGGAATCGTATTTTCGGAGGCGCAGGCGTTCGGCTGTCCCTCTCTCACCTACTCAGTCGGCGGCACGCCTACGGCAGTTTTGAACGGTATTACCGGCTTTACTCTCCCATTGGCCGCGGTCGCGAAGGATTTCGCGGAAGTGATTTGCTCGGTAGCTCGGGACCCCCGACGTTACGAACAGCTGTCGGCGAATTGCCGCGCCCGGTATGAGAGCGAGGCCAATTGGAGTAGCTGGGCGATAACCGTTCTCGATTTAGCTGCCCAACTTCGCCGGTAGACCTTGCCTCAGCGATTTCCAGAACGGTTGATCGACGAGCATAGCGCCGAGCGGGTTATCATTTACGGGAAAGAGTCAACGCTATAGATAGCTCCACCTTCGCACTCGTATTGGTGAACGCGCCCAAGTCCGAGCGGGTTGCGATTCCGCGAAGGGGTGAACGGGGTATGCTGGACGATATTTGAGCGTTTTGAACAAAGATTTCTGGATTGTCGGTACGACCGCCTGGCGACCCGAGCGCCACGCAATATCGCCTAGACCCCCAAACCGGTGGTCGAAGTGCGCTGCGGCAACGTGCTCATACGTCCTCAACATCTCAAGTGGATGGACCGCGGCGGCGTCGTTTATCGTCCGAGAGGGCTCGTGCGCCGCCACAATAGGCGTGGTAATGAAATCAGCGCATTCGTCGGAGCCCTCTCATCAATATGGGAGGCAAAAAGTCATGGGCAAGGCGACTGACTCGTTGCTTCATCGTAGGTCTCAAGTCCTTTTCGTGGCGGGCGCGAAACAGGGTCGAATGCTCACCGCTCACCTCTTCGGCGGGCCGTCCATTGCTAAAATAATAGAGCGCTAGCGATTTGCGGGTAATTCCTTCCGGACACTGCAGCGGATCGGGATGGCCGTGATAGGTAAAATCGGTGGTGCCAAAGATCATCATACGGTTGAAGACCGGTAATACCTTTGATTCGCATCGACTCATATCACGATCCCAGAGCTCCAAGTGACCACCATATTCCTCTCGCCAATCCTTATTCAAATACAGAAGCAAATTGAGCCGACGATCGAGGCCGTAATCGCGATGCTTGTTGAAATCGGCATGCACTCCCAGTTTTCCACCACGCACTATTTGATGCAGCCCTCCTCCTTCAAAGTGAGGGTCCGATATGAGGTTCTCGATGCCGCTGACGCGACTTAGAAATTCGAGAAATGTGACCGAGTTCAAGTGATACAAGAAAAGCCGCGTCACCGGGCCGAAAGATGCCTCGGCTGCTGACGCCAATTTTATTTCCGATCCAGAATCAAACTTCTGCCAATTGATGGCCTTAGGTTTCGGGAACTCTGCGAGGACCGCATCCACGAGGTTCGGGTCAAAAAAATTATCCAGGACAACGTGTGGGAATGGTTTGCCACCGATATACTCGGCATGGGCAGAATTCGCGACATCCCGCATGTGTTGCAGCGGCAGAAATGAATCGATTGTGAGGTCCGTCAACATTTGCATTGGTTTTTCCGTAACATCGAGGAAGACAATTTCTCAGCGTAACAAATTGGCAAATATCAGTGCATCGTGGCCGACACAAATTGATCACTAAGTCGCCGCTCGCGTCGCTATCTCATATAGCAGATTAGACCATACGACGTCTTTTACCCGAACGCTTGTCGCCATGTGAAACTCGCGTTCGTGGAGGTTTAATGGTGCGGTGCCGCATAATCGATTTGATATGCATCATTTAAAATCCTTGGATGGAGTTCGCGCAATAGCTGTCGGGCTCGTAATGCTATTCCATTTCGGCTACTTCCCGGTCGGGTGGGTAGGAGTTCAGATTTTTTTTGTGCTGTCCGGATATTTAATCACCGGCATTCTTTTGCAGGCAAGGAATAATTCCTTTTCCGCGTATGTGTCTTCGTTCTACTGGAACCGAGCACTTCGCATCATGCCGCTTCTCTACGCGTTCATTTTGATTTCCGCGGCCGCTTACATTCTCCTCCGCGTCCCTCACTCGTTTGGATCCGACTGGCCTTGGCTGATCTCCTTCTCCGCCAATTTTGCGCGCATGCGACCCGAAGATCTTGGTCCCAGCTTTGTCCATATTTGGTCGCTCGCCGTCGAACAACAGTTTTATTTGATATGGCCGTTTCTCGTCTTCTTCCTGCCGCCAAAGGCTTTCAAACTGATCGTATTGGCTATGATCGCATTCAGCCCGCTTTTGCGTCTCGCCATGTTCGAACTCTTAACGCATCGCGGGTTCGGCGACATCTATGCTGGCAAGGCCGTCTACGTGCTTCCGGTTGCACAATTCGATGCATTCGCGGCGGGCGCTGCAATTTCCGTGTGGGGGTTAAATCGCTTGCGACATGCGGCTCGATGGTTCGCAGCAGTGACCGCCATAACTGCAGTCGCGGGATTCGCGGTTTTGGTCTGCGTCAATTTTAGGAGTCACAATGCATTTATTGCAAGCTTCGGCTACGCAATGTATTTGCTCCCTGCCTATGGATACGTGTGGGGCTACTCACTGTTAAATGCCCTTTTCATGTTGGGCCTTGTGTGCGCATTGCAGGGCCACACGTCGACGGTGCTACTACAAACGAAAGCCCTGGTATGGATCGGAAAGATTTCCTACGGAATTTATGTCTATCACCTCCCTCTTCTCTTGTTGGGCGTGCTTCTGATTGAAAAGGGAGGCTTCGATATCCACGGTCCATTACGGCCGGTCTTTTTTGCGACTTGGGCGATTGTCGTGCTTATTGTCGCTGACCAAAGCTTCCGATGGCTCGAGACACCTTTTCTCAAGCTCAAAAAGCGAACTCGGACAGCAGCTAGACCCATCTCGTCAGTGGTGGAAAAAAGCAGCTGACCTCGTTTACAATTGACGCGCATATTTGTAGCCACTTAGCTCCTGGCGACAGTGGGGTTCCTTGGTGTCCTCCGGTGGCTCTAGCCGACATGCGGTATGGCTAACCCGCGCAAGTACTTTTTAACCGTCGATGATGTTGATTCCCTCACACATGCGCGGCGTGTTGCTCAGACGTCAACGCCTCGAATTGCGCGTGTGGCCGAGCTTTGCACCGCGTCGATGCGCAAGCTTCCGTTCACAGGCTGCAAGTGCCGCGCTTGATCGGGTAATGCAACTATTTTTTCTCTCTTTCATCGCGATATTATCTTTGACGTACCCAAAGGGAGTAAAGTTGCGTGAGAAATCTGTCATTGACGGCAAATCCCGATGAGCGGGTTTGCTTTGGCGATTCTCAGCTATGGAGCCTGTGGGAACTCATGGAGATTTATAAGATCGGCGATTTGCTCGATAACGTTGGACCACTGTCAGTAATGGCCGGTGCGATGAATAACGCAGCTAGGATTGGGCAACCCTGGAGGCTGACGGTGGAGGCTCAAGAAATCTGCCTCGTGAGGGCCGATACCCTAATTGCTCTACTGGAGAGATTGGATGCCCCGGTGATCCTGGCTGCCATAAAACAGGTTCGCCTGGGGTATGAGAAATTCGGCAAGCCAGTCGAAAACTTAAGTCCGCCGACGCTTGAATTCCGCCCAGATATCGTCATGCAAATGTTCAAGTCGTTTGAGCATTTCTCCATATGCTTTAAAGATGAAATAGGCGCAAAAACCGTATTTTCAATTTCTTCTAGATTTTCCCCTTATTTCAATTCCACTGTTCCGCTATTTGGTGGGCAAGTAGCTGATGCTTTTCCACGGTGCATGTTCGATATCACCGAGGCCGGTGACTGCATCGCACTAGAGCGAAGCACTGCATGCGTTTTTCACTTGATGCGAGTTATGGAGAGCGCCATACGTGCGGTTGCCAGATGTTTGGGTATTCCAGATCCAGTAAAGCCAGCAGAAAAAAACTGGGGCGCGATATCCAGAACGATTCAGAAGGAGATGAAAGCGAGAAATACTGTCGTCCCGCCGCGATGGACTAATCCTGATGACAGGATTTTCTTTGATGAAATATTCGTCTTAATGGAAGCTGTGCGAGCTGTTTGGCGCAAACCCACTATGCATCCAGACCGAAAACATACACCCGAAGAAGCGCTCAGTATCCTCGGAGCGGTAAAGACCTTTATGACGAAGATTTCCTTGCGACTCGACGAGGATGGGTTGCCTCTGGCGTAGCGCGAATGATCTTCTTAAACGCCTTCTCGAACGCCTTCCCGCTCTCATCCGCGCCAGTCTTCTTCGCCGCTTCGATAAAGCGGGCGGATTGCTCTCTCGGATCGTCTGGAATTTTAGGTTTCGTCATCAGGGGCTTATACTGCGTGCATGGCTACGAAGCAAGAGATACTGGAAAAGATAACAAGGCTACTCTCCGAGAAAACAGGTGGTGCAAAACCATGCGTCGTGTGCGGACAGACTGCATGGATTACGCCGGACAAATTTATACGCATCGCAGCGACAAACAATCCAAATCAAGCTGCTATTGGTGGTACGGGATTTCCATTCCAACCCATCATTTGTGGGCATTGTGGCAACACGCATCTCATAAATTTGCTATTGCTTGGCATCAAAGCGGACGACCTAAGTTCACTTGCATATCCAGCCGAAGATGGAACAGCAAAGACATAAAGATTGGGTCGTAGACTCTGGAAAAGTCAGCGTCGTCACGCATGACAGAGAGGTACATATGTATAAATTAACTGAGCAAGAACTTCACAGCCTATGCGATACAGGCAACATGAAAGCACTCGATTTGTCTATGTTTACCCTATGCGCTGGTGCGCTGGTTACACTGCTGATCACCATAAATACTGTGAGTATCACTGATCCCGCCATGCATGCGGCATTTGTTGCAGCACTCATGGTAGCTACTCTGGGAACAATATTTTTTGGGGTCAGAGGAATAATCGCTTGGTTCGAATCGAAAAGAACGCTCGGTAGAATTAAACAGACCGAGCGTTCCTAGGTTTGATTGATGTCGCCCTACAGAAGCCGAAACTGTTTCGGTCGCCGTGGGCCACTGCGGTTCTCATTCTGGCGCGGTTCCCCGCGACGTTTGTCCTTGGCCTCATCACGCAATTGTTTGATAGGTGAGACGCTTGCCACTGACACCGCTCAGGATGCTATCGGCCCGTTGCCGATCATTGATTTCAAGCGCTACGCGGTTGTTGTAGCGAAAGTCGAACTCGGCCAGATAGCGGTGCAGATGACTTGCATCGCAGTGCTGGTAGACGCCCTGCATTCCACGCTTGAAGATCAAGAACACCCCTTCAATGGTGTTGGTGTTCACATTGCCGCGTGCATATTCCTTTGAACCGTGGTTGACGGTTTCGTGGCTCGCATATTGCTTGCCGATCTTGCGAAACTTCTTATGCTCATCGGTCATCAGGTTCGCATCGCATCCAAGTGCTGACGAAAGGTTTTCTTGACCTGAGAGAAATTGGTCACGGTGACAGACTTCACTTTGCCGTTGCGTTCGACCAGGGCCAGGACGGTGTTCTTGTGGCCGAAACCGCCGCGCCCTTTCTTCATCCCAGGCTTGCGACCGATGTAGGTTTCGTCCGCCTCGACAATCCCGCCATTGCCGCCGAGCTTGCCAACCTGAATATCCATCGCGAGACGAATGCGGTGCGACAAGAACCAGGCAGTCTTGAGGGTAACGCCCAAGGTGCGGTGCAGCTGGTTCGAGCTAATGCCCTTCTTCGACGATGCGATCAGGAAGATCGCTTGCAGCCACAGCTTCAACGCAATGTGGCTGTCCTCGAAAATGGTGCCCACACGCACGGTAAAGGGCTTACGGCAGTTGTAGCACTTGTAGACGCCCTGACGGGTGGACTTGCCTTCGAGCTTGCCAATGCGCTCTACGCACGCGCAGTGCGGGCATACCGGGCCGGTCGGCCACACGCGATCTTCGACGAACTTGAAAGCGGCTGCTTCGTCGTGGAAGTGCGGGGCGAAAAGGTAAGAACTCATAAATCACCTCAGTTGTTGGAGGCAAGTATGAACTCTCAAAGTGGGTACGTCAAGTATAATATCGCGTCTTTCATTTTTGAGTCGGTGGGCATGGTCTGAATTTCAGGTAGCGCCGCTTTTCCCACTTAGTCGATGCAATGTGCCGCAATCGCTGACCAGCTTGCCGCCGAACAGTTGCGCGCGGGGTAGGGAGTTTCGATTGGTGTGTGATCATCGGGATAACGCGGGCCAGCCTTTTAGGGGCTGAAAAGGAGCAAACCCAAAAACATCGAAAAAATTTCCCCTTCCGTAGCACGGCAGGGGTCACAGGCCCAATCCCTGTACCGGCCACCATGTGCATGTGTCAACCAGCGCGCGCGGTTGCCACATCACCTTAAAAACCAATCGACTGCGTCCGCGATGCCGCGCGCCTGCAAAATGGCGCGATCGGCCACGGGTCGCCAACCCAACACCTGCTCGGTCATGCGGCTGTCGTACTGCGCGCGCTGCGTTTGACAGCGCCAATCATGGAGGCTCGGCCAACGTCGGTTCGGGTGCCGCACCGCATTCTTCGCCAGTTCCTTCGTCATATCGGCTGCCCAGTAGCGCCAGGGCGCCCGTGGTCGCGCATCGATGCGCGCCGACATGTATTCCTCGAGAGCCGCTACGTAATCGCGGGCCGTCATGAGTGGCGGGCTGGTGAGCAGCAGCGTCTGTCCCAAAGCGCCTGGAGCGTCTAGCGCGCGAGCCAATGCATCGGCGACATCGTCGACCAGAACCAGCGGCAGCGGATTGGTGCCGTCGCCCCAATAATCAACTCGAGTCTCGCTGAGGAAGTGGCCGACCCCAGGGTGCGCCGGCGGGCTTCCGGGACCTATGACGATACCCGGCCGCAGGATGACCAGCGGCAGGCCTTTCTCGCGCTGCATGGTTTGAAGCAGTGCCTCGCAAGCCGCTTTGGAGCGTGGGTAGTGACTGCGCCGCTCGGACGCCGAATCGACGGGGGTGCGGTTGTCAATCACGGCGTGGGGACTGTCGGACGCATACGATGCAATCGTCCCGGTGTAAATGAAACGCTCGATGCCGGCGTCCAGCGCCCCTTCAGCCAGCACGCGGGTGGGCGCGATATCACCACTCACGTAGTCCTGCCAACGTTTGCCTTCGCACTTAGCGAGGTGATAAACCACCTTGATCCCGTCGAGAGCACGTGCCACGCAAAGCGGGTCGCCGTGTGATCCGACCATCAGCTCGACATTCAAGCCTTCGAACTCGAGGGCGGCCGCTCGCAAGCTACGCGTGAGGACCCGTACGCCGAAGTTTCGGTCGATGAGCTTCCGCACGAGCCGCCGACCGATGAACCCAGTGCCGCCAACGACCAACACGGTCGGTTTGACGCTCGGCACTGGGATTGGAACGGATGCACCGGTTTGGCTCGGTGCCCCGGTCTTCGATGCACTCGCAACCGCCTCACACAGGCGGATGACGTCCGTGCCGAACGCTCCAGAGTGGCGCGGATCGACTTGCAACACCCCCCCCGCATAGAAGGCGCTGATACTGCGAAAAATGCTTTCCTCGAACGGAGCAGCATCGGGGCGCTTGGCAAGGGCCGACCTGAGATGCCGGAAGCGGTTCTTCCTGCCCTGCGGACGCAGGGTTCGAACGATTGCTTCCCCGGTTGCATGCGAATCAAAAATCGGATTGTCGCTCACGGTGGACTCCCACCAAGCGATATCGCGCCCAAAATCGAGCTGCGCGCTGCCTCCCCGCCCACGCACCCGCATGATTCGGTCCGCCTGTCCTGCGGTCATCGAAATCGACAGAACGGCGGTGGCTCCATCGGCTTGACCGATTGCGGTCCAATGCCGATACACAACCTGCGCGCCCGGCAGCGCGATCGGGTTGCCAACCACCGCGGACTCTATATCGGGCAGGCCGATGAGATCGACGATAAAGGCGCCTATATGCGAGCCCGTTTCGAAAAACATGTTGGAGGGGGCCGCCAGCATCCAGCTATCGAATGGGCCGAACTGCAGGATCGGTTGCGCAAAGTGCCAATCAACTCGGATGTGATCGATCCTGCCGAGCTCACCCGCCTTTACCCGTGTGCGCAATTCTTCATAGGCGCGCGAAAACAAGAAGTTATGGTTGACGCCGAGAGCGACGCCTTTTTCCGCCGCGCGCTTGCTCAGCGCGGCGCAGGCGGCACTGTCCAGGCCCATGGGCTTTTCTAGGAATACGGATTTACCGGCCTCGATGAGTGTCGAAGCCGCATCCACGTGCAATGCGGGCGGCAATAAAACGTGCACGACGTCGCAGTCGGATGTCGTCAGCTGATCAATGGAACCAAACACGTGCGGGATGCCATACTTCGCGGCCGCGTGCTCCGCGCGGCCCCGTGACACATCGGCTACGGCGTGCACGGAAACGCCGGGAATCGCCAGTAATGCATTCACGTGCGAATCCAGGATATATCCAGCACCTAGTAGGCCAACTTCGATGCTCACAATAAAATGCTCATTCTGCTGCTGCTCGCGCTAGGGCGCGTTAGCGAAACCTTGCTTTCATTCGCTGAGCCATTCAAACGATTTCAGGTCCCTTATGTTCGATCAGGCGGGACTGTCGGCCCGTGATGCGATTGCGGTGATAACCCATCAACCCAAGGAATTGAGGGATTTTGCCCAGTATCAGCAAAATTCCTGAGGCGCGCGCCACTCTCGAACTCAGACCTCGCCGTCTTTGTCTTAGAGCGAGTTGTGCCATACGAATTGGCCACGATAAAAAGACGAGTATCGTCACTATCCACCCTCGGGGACCTAGGATCAACGATACCATGGCACATGCCAACAAAAGCATCGGCATCGCGGCGCCCCAAAAGATAATGCTCCGAACCGTGCGAGGCCAATTAGGATCTCGAGCGTCCGGATGAAGGAAAGCCATCTCGCCATAAGCATGTCCTGATCGGCGAGTCCTGCTCCACCACTGCGAGAAGCGCAATATTGCAGCATCGTGGAGAGTCATTTCGACATCAATCGTGCGAAGTCGCCAACCCCGCTTGCGCAACCGCATCGAAAGTTCCGTATCTTCGCCCGCGATCATGGAAGGATTGTAAAAATCGACCTGTCGCAGTGCAGCGACGCGAAATAGCGCATTTCCACCGCAAACCACCGCTTCTCCGATTGGGGCATTCCATTCATCGTCGCATAGCGCGTTGTAGATTGAACGCTCAGGAAAACGCTCGCGGCATCTTCCGAACACCAGCGCGAGATCAGGCTCGGCGTCTAGGGTTGCCACGGCGGCCGCTATCCAGCCCGACCGCACCTCGCAGTCGCCATCGACCATTTGGACGAACTCTAATTCCGGGTTTGCGGTCAACAGTTGAGCCAGCCCCGCATTGCGGGCGCGCGCGGCCGTGAAATGCGGTGGCACTGGTAATTCGACGACCGAGACTTGCTCGCGACGTGCCAGGGCAATGCTGCCATCGGTCGATCCGGAGTCAACGTACACGCGATTCCGCACGCCCCGGACCGATTCAAGGCAGCGCGCAAGCCGCCCTCCCTCATTGCGACCGATAACTACGAGTCCCAGATTTCTGAAGCCCGAAATTTCTGACGAATGGTTCATCGCTCTAAAATCACCCGGCAAACTCAGTTGGACGCCCAGCATCATATCGATTTTGTTCGTTAAAAGCGCTGCCGTCGAAAAGCCCGTCGTGTGCAGCAGCGCATGTTGAAGTGACCTTGCAAGCGGCACGCACTGCCGATAAAAAGTGATGTGGCGCGTTGCACGGTCTTTTCAGCTGTGGCATGGTTTAATAGTATCTTAATAACATCAGCGCTTGCGCACTTGAAATTGCGTGAAAATGAAAATCGCGTATTTCGTCAATCAGTATCCCAAAGTCAGCCATACCTTCATTCGCCGCGAAATTCTCGCGTTGGAGCGTCGGGGCTTCGAGGTTCAGCGGATCGCATTGCGTGGCTGGGATACGCCGGTTCCTGATGAAGAGGATCGGATCGAGCGGGATCGCACGCAGTATGTTTTGCGAAACGGCGCTGCCGCTTTGCTGATGCCGATGCTGCGTTGTTTGCTGATGTCCCCGCTGCGTTTCTTCACCGGACTGGCGTTGGCGATGAAAATGGCGCGAATATCCCGGGAACGCCCGCTGGTCTATCACCTGACCTATCTGGCGGAGGCCTGCGTGGTCCTCGGGTGGCTGCGGGCATACGGCGCCCGACACGTTCATGCGCATTTCGGCACGAATTCCGCCGAAGTCGCCATGCTGGCCCACGTGCTCGGCGGACCACCGTTTAGCTTTACCGTCCATGGTCCCGACGAATTCCTGCGGCCCATGGGCCTGGCGGAGAAAATCCACCTATCCGCGTTTGTGGTGGCCATCAGCAGTTATGGGCGCAGCCAACTCTATCTACGACTGCCGCACGCGGATTGGCCCAAGGTGCAAGTCGTCCACTGCGGTCTGGATAAGATATTTTACGACATGCCCGCGCTACGGGTGCCGACTATTCCGCGATTCGTTTGCGTGGGCCGCCTGAGCGAAGAGAAGGGACAGATGCTGCTGATCGAAGCCGTTGCGCAGCTCGCCGCCAAGCAGATCCCAATCGAGCTCGTGCTGGTGGGAGACGGTCCACTTCGGGGGGAGTTGGAGGCACTCATCAAGAAATACCGGCTCGATCAGAATGTGCGGATTACGGGTTGGATCAGCAACCAAAAGGTTCGCGAGGAAATCATCGGCTCCCGCGCCCTCGTACTGCCGAGCTTCAGCGAGGGATTGCCCGTCGTGATCATGGAGGCGATGGCGCTGCGCAGACCCGTGCTCACGACC
>Ga0206833_1179_pt1 | contig 16024 bp, 12 predicted proteins | sample Alteio_BWOrgCont_32_FD_152891 | JGI IMG/M metagenome (GOLD analysis project Ga0206833, IMG submission 152891) | Enriched cells from forest soil in Barre Woods Harvard Forest LTER site, Petersham, Massachusetts, United States -... | ecosystem: Environmental > Terrestrial > Soil > Temperate forest >... | reverse complement strand
CGCCGGTACGGGCGGAACGTACGGGACGGGTGAGCCGGGTAGCGCGGGCTCGAACGGTACGGCCAGCCTCGGAATCGGCGGCGGGATTGGGACGAGCGGCTACTTCAACGGGGGTACGCTGCCGCTTGGCGGCGATACAATAATGACCGGCGGTCTCATTACAAACAACCACGCGGACCAAGGGGGAGGCGTCGGCGGGTCCGATCCATTGACACTGCAGAAGGTGATGGTGAAGACCAATACTGCCAACGTCAACGGCGGGGGCGTCTACGGGTCCCACATCACCTTGAACGGAGCGATCATTATGGGAAACAGCGCGGCCGGTGGCGGGGGCGTTGGCGGGTCCTACATCACCTTGAACGGCGCGATGATTACGGGAAATCACGCAACGAGTGGCAGCGGCGGCGGGATCAGCGGATCCTCCATCACCGGGACGGGTGTGACTTTGAACGACAACAGCGCCTCACAGAATGGCGGTGGCATCTTCGCGAGCGGGTCCGTCTCACTGACGGGGGCGACCATCTCGAACAATACAGCGGGACATTACGGGGGTGGCGGGCATGCCAGCGGCGGGGCGATCACGCTGACGACTTCAAAGGTGTCCGGGAACTCCGCGGTCGCGGGCGGCGGCGGCCTGAGCGCGGGGCCGACGGACTCCGCCCTCGCAGTAAATCAAAGCATCGTGACCGGAAACACGGTCACTGGCGCATCCGGAGACGGGGGCGGCATCCTTCTCGCCACTGATCACAATGACTATGGCGCCATGTTAAGCAGCAGCAAGTCCACCATCTCGAACAATACCGCGCCGCACGATGGTGGCGGCATTGTCGTTTCGTACGGCGCCACTGCGACGCTGAATGCGAGCACGATCTCCGGAAACACCGCCGGGCATGACGGCGGCGGCATCCAGGCATACAAGCCCATTGGCGGCACCTACTACGCCAACTACGATCTTCTGCTGATCAATTGCACGATCGCCAAAAACGCGGCAGGCAACAACGGCGGCGGGATCAACTCCGTGTTCACTAATATGGTCGTCGAGAATTCGACCATCGCATTCAACAAGGCCGGCGCGGGCGGCGGCGGGATCTATGGGGACGCGAATTCGTTCCTCCAGTTGTCCAGCATAATCCTGGGGAAAAACACGCTGTCCAACGGTGCGGGCAACGATCTGGACACGGTGGCGGGAAGCACCGCGCTGGCCGCGGAGAACAGCCTGATCGAGGCGTTAATCGGTGTCACCCCGACCGACAGTACGGATATCATCAATCAGAATCCGATGTTTGTGGGAACGCTGGGCAACCACGGCGGACCCACCGAGACGATCCTGATCTCCAGCAAGAGTCCGTGTGTCGATACGGGCCTGATCGATGGTCTGTTGTTCGACCAGCGCGGGGATCCGCGCGTACTCGGATTCGGGCCGGATATGGGCGCGGTGGAAGTGGCGTAAAGTCCGCGCTCCGGCGCCGCCGCGGCTGGAAGTCGGGCGAAACTATGGCTTCGGGGGTTCCTTCAGGATTTCGCCGCGGGCTGTTTCGGCTGTGAGGCCGAGGTCCTTCAGGACGCGTCCGGCGACGCCATCGCCTTCAAGGAGCAAGCCCAGGAAGATATGTTCCGGGCCAACGGTTGGGGAGTGGCATGCTTTGGCTTCGCGGGCGGCAAGGAAGAGGGCTTTCCTGGCGCGCGGGGTGTAAGGCAGCCGACCGCTCATCCTACCGGAGGGAGGGATGCCGACCCACTTCTCGACCCACTTTTCGACCTGGTTCCTGAGGTCCTGCCGATCCAAGCCCATTCTTTTCAGGACGCCTGGAAGAACTCCATTTTCCAACTGAAGCATGCCGAGCAGAACGTGTTCTGTGCCGATGAAATCATGATGGAGACGTGGGGCTTCCATTGCGGCGAGTTCCAAGGTCTGGCGGGCGCTATCGGTGAATGCGCTCAAGGATGGAGATTGGAGAGAGGCCCGAAGAAAAGCAGTCTTCAGTCTTCTGAGGAACGCCCATCTTCCCCCGCCGACTTTTGCGAATTCGACGCGGAGGGCGTCCGGATTGCCAATTCGGCGGACAGCGATTTCGAAGGCCTGCTGCGGGTTTGATCCGGCCAGGATCTGCTCGTCGATGTTTTCGCGCAAATGACTTTCCAATTCATCCAGTATGTCGAAAGCTTTTACGCCGGTGGCCAGCATTTGCCGCCGCCATTCCGAAATTGCCTGGTCGAGATTAAACATATTGCTCCTCCCATAGTTGCTTGAACACGCCGGAGACGGCGACCCATTGCCGGCGCTGGTCCTTCAGGGCTTTTTTGCCATCCTTTTTGAGCGAATAGTATTTCCGCTTCCGCCCATTCTCCGCTTCGCCCCACCGCGAGGCGATCCAGCCTTCGCGTTCCATTCGATGGAGCACGGGATAAAGCATCCCATCGGTCCACTCGATTTTATCCCCTGAAATCCGCTTCACTTCTTGAATGAGGGCATAACCGTAGCTCTCGCCCCTGGAAAGGAGGGAGAGGATCAACGGCTCGGTCGAGGCGGCGACAAGTTCTCTATTGAGCATTGCGGTACGATGCATTGTACAACTATGTATGTCAAGGGGCAATCGAGCGATGCAAAAAATTCCGGACGCGCCCTGAACCAAGCGTTTGCCCTGTTGCACTCCGCTACCTCCCAGGGCCCTCGCCTGCGATTACGACCAAGTCGTAAAGTTCGCGGTCATCGGTCTGCATGGAAGTCAAGATGCGGGTTCGGCAAAATCGAGCCTCGGAACGAGAGCGAAGCGGCGCTGCAGCGCGCAGACGCCATAGAAAGCCCAAAGGCGGAGCGTCAGGAGCCACGGGGCGCTGGTATTGCCGGCAACGGCGTTATGGACGGCCCATTCCATGCCTTTGTTTGGCTTCGGCGTCATGAAGACCTCGAAGCTTCGATTGTCATAGAACATTTTGATGAGGCGGAGGAAGACGTGGCACATCTTCCCAACCTCGCGGGTGTAGCGCGCCTGGGCCCGGGCGCTGAGCGGGGCGGCCGCCCGATCCGCGGCGAGGGCTTCCCGGGCAGCCAGGTAGCCGGATTTCACAGCGAGCATGACCCCGGAGGAAAAGATGGGATCGATGAAGCCGGCGGCATCGCCAATGAGGAACCAGCGCGGCCCGGCATTCTGGAGGTGGCGATAGGTGTAATCGCCGGCAAACGAGAACTCGCTCACGCGTTCGGCATTCGCCATGCGGCGGCGCAATTCCGTGCTCGAGGAGACGACGTACTCAAAGCATTCGCCGGGCTTTAATCCGGTCTTCTGGAAGTGGTCGAGCGTCTGCACCAGGCCGATGGAGGTTTTCTCCGCGGTGAGCGGAATCATCCAAAACCAGCCGAAATCGAGCCGAACGACGGTGATGTGGCCATCGGCCGGCGGATCATTCCGCAGGACACCACGAAAGTGGGCGAAAGTGGCGAACTTCTTCGGCATGCCGAGGTCGGTTTTTGGGAGTTGCAATTGCTTTCCCAAAAAGGCGTCGCGTCCGCTGGCGTCGAAAAGCCAGCGCGAATTGAGCTCAAATGTTTTTCCGCCGCGCGCGCATGTGACGGTGGCTCCATCGTCCGTGACAGAAGCGGATTCCACCCGAGTATCCTGCCAGACTTCGCAGCCGGATTCCGCCGCATGCGTGAGCATCAGCTCATCGAACCGGGAGCGTTCCACCTGGAAGGTATGGGCGTAGCGCCTGGCCAGATAACGGCCAAAAACGATGCTGATGGCGGCCTTGGAATTCCCGAGGACGAACTCCGCGCCGAGCTTCGGCATGAAATTGGCCTGCTGCATCTTTTCCCATACCCCGATGGCGCTGAAGATGTCGTTCCCATAGGGAATGAGCGATTCCCCGACGTGAAAGCGGGGAAAATGTTCGCGCTCCAGGATTAAAACCTTCTTGCCGGCCCTGGCCAGCGCGGCGCCCGCGGTGCTGCCGCCGGGGCCGCCGCCAATAATAATCGCATCGTACGGCATCATACGAAGCGTATTGCCGAGGATTGGCCGTGATGCAAGCAAAACGCCTGCCCATCGCGTACCGCGGCAGGCAGCATTATTCCGATTCGCCCGGCGGCTCAGACAAAGGTGAAGGTGCTGAGGTCGCCGGGGTTGTCATCCACATCCGGGCCGATGGGGGCGCTGTTGGCGAAGACCTTGGCGATCTGCAGCGTGACGGCGCCGGCCGTGTTGTTATCACTGTAGACACCGCCAGCTTCGGCCAGCGCCACATTCCCGGAGATGGTGACGCCCAGAATGCTGCCGGTGGAGGATAGAACACTAATCCCGCCTCCAACGGACTGGACGCTGTTGCCGGTGATTTTGCCGCCAATCAACTCGAAAGTCGTGGTGAAGCCGATATGCAGGCCGCCGCCGTAATCGGCTGAGTTATTCGAGAATGTGGAATTCTTGATGATCACCGAGGATTTGCCGTTGAGAAAAAGGCCGCCGCCCCCATCACCCGCCGCGACGTTTCCAGTCACTTTCGAATTGGTCATCGTGAAGACGCCGCCGGCTCCGGTCAGGTTTCCATCGCCGGAGTAGATGGCCCCGCCTGCACCGGCGGTATTGCCGGAAAGCGTGCTCGCGGTGATCGAGAGGTTCACCTTGTCCAATCCATTTCCTGTCGTGACGATCCCGCTGGCGGCATTGCCTGCAATTTTCGAACCGGCAATGGAGAGCGAGACGCCGTCCTCCGCCAGAATACCGCCGCCATTGATGCTGCTGTTGTCGCTGATATTGGAACCGGTGATCGTGACCGGCACCAGCGTGGCGGAGCCGTTGCCCATGATAAAGAGCCCGCCGCCTCCCGGCTCGGGCGAACTCGAATTGCTCATGGTGGCCTTGTTGCCGGTGATGCTGCTCTTGGAGATCGTCAGCGAAGTGATGCCACTGACCGCGATCCCGCCGCCATAATAGGCGGCTGTGTTGTTATCGATGGCGGAGCCGGCAATCACCGCGTTGCCGGAGGATATGAGGACCCCGCCGCCGTCGATGCCCGCCCCGTCGAAGCCCACGGCGTTGGAAACGTTTCCGGTGATCTTCGTGCCGCTGATGGTGATCTTTGAAGTCTTCGCGGGATTGTTATCCGCGAGATGCAGTCCTGCCGCAAAGTAGGCGGAGTTACCGGAAATCAGGCAACCGGTGATCGTGCCGCCGGTGCCGGAGGCGTTCACCGAGGCATACATGCCGCCGCCGCCGCCGTCTGGGACCGCATTGCCGATGATTGCCGTATTGGTGAGGGCAAAGGATTTGAGACCGTAGAGACCCACGCCACCGCCACCGGCACCGGTATTGCCGCTAATCAGGGAATTACTGATGGATACTTTTGTGCCGGCGGTGGTATCGCCGTGAACATCCACCGCGAACGCGCCAGCGGGGCTGCTTGTGGAAGTGCCTCCGGAGATGGTGACGTTCTTCAACGTGAGCGACTCAGTGGAATAAATGCCGCTGCCGCCGCTGCCCGAATAACCGTGAACAATGGAGAGGCCGCTAATGGTCACGGGGCTGTCGGTGGCAGAGACGTTGTCGTTGATATTGAATCCCTGATACAGGCCGGCGCCGTTGATAATGAGCTTGCCCGCGCCGGGACCCTTGATTGTGACATTGCCCAGGCTGGTCAGCGGTCCACCGGTGAGGGTGATGATGTTCTCACTGTGCGTCGGCGGCGCGGGGAGATGGAAGAGAATCGTGTCCGGGCCGGGGTGCGAGTCGGCCAGCGCGAGCGCGGCCCGCAAGGTGCCGGCGCCAGAGTCGGCGAGAGAGGTAACGATGAATATCGAGGGAGCGATGCGGGATTCGAGCACCTCGATGGAGGAGGAAGTTGCCGGCTTGAGGAGGCCGGGGAGGCTGCGTGCAGAGGGGGAAGCGGTTTTCATGGGCGGCGGAATGGCTGGTTGATGAACCTGGAAACGGTCCTTTACGCACGAGCCTCCAGACAAAGCCTTGCGGATGCGAAAGAGCGCCAGCGGTTATGCGCTCCGGATTGCCGGATGTCACTCCAATTAAGGGGGGCGCTGTTGAAAGACGTGACCGGCTGCGCGCGAGGGGATAGTCATTTTTACATGAGTCGTCCAGGAATAGCCGGGAAGGGCGAGGCGAATGCCGGTGAGGAGCCGGCGACGAAGTTCCGCGGCGGCGGATTCCTCGACCGCATCGAAGTGAAATCGCCGCACCCGCGAGACTTTCCATTTACCATCCCGGCCATCCGAAAACTGAAGCGGATGGAATTTCATCCAGCTGTCACATTCTTCGTAGGCGAGAATGGGACCGGGAAGTCGACATTGCTCGAGGCCATCGCGGTAAAGTGCGCGTTCAGCACGGCCGGCGGCTGGAAGCGCGGACTGACGGACGATTTGCAGGCGAGCTCGGAACTGCACCGATACCTGACGCTCTCCCGCCGGGCCTATCCGAGCGACGGCTGGTTCCTGCGGGCTGAGAGCTTTCACAACGTCGCGACCGAAATCGACCAGCGCGGAGTTGAGAGCGGCTACGGCGGAAAATCGCTGCATGCGCAATCCCATGGCGAGTCGTTCCTCGCGTTGCTGGCCAACCGGCTGCAAGGGCATGGCATTTACCTGTTCGACGAACCCGAGGCGGCGATCTCACCTCAGCGGCAACTGGCCGTCCTAACGCTGATGCATCGACTGGTCTATCATCGCAGCCAGCTTGTTATTGCGACACACTCGCCGATCCTGCTGGCCTATCCGCACTCGCGGATTTACGAGTTCAGCGAGCGGGGGATTCGGAAGATCGAGTTTCAGGACACGGAGCATTACCGGGTGACGCGGGATTTTTTGAACAATCATGACCGAATGCTCGATCTGCTGCTGACCCAGGAGGAAGAGGATCTGCGATCGAAGGAGCGGTAGGCCGATCCCTATTGCGCGTGGCGGGCCTGAAGCGCCGGTTGCTCCGGCCAGAGATAGCGGAAGGCGAGAGTGGTAACGACGATGCCGAGAACGATTCCCACGAGGCGGTCCCGGATATGGTCGAAATCGGTATCGGGCGCAAAACTCTGCAAGACGCACATGTAGAACGCGAGAGCGATTTGCAGGCCGGCATAGGCGATGCGCTCGCTGCCGGCGGCGATCCACCCGGCGAGGACCACGACGGCACCGACGAGGAATGCGAGGGAAACGATGCTCTCCATATGCGGGATGAGATACATGATCGAGAGGAAGCCGAGCAGGCCGCCGCACGCGCAGCCGGCGAGGCGGAGGGTACCCTTGTGGAGCGTGGCGCCGATGTTTTCGAGCGAGATGAAGCAGCAGGTGACGAAGGCGGTGTGAATGCCGGGCCAATCGACGGCGCTATAGAGGATATAGCATGTCATCGCGGCCAGGGTGACCTTGAGCGCGAAATGGACGTGGGTGGGATTGGTGAAAGCATCGGGCGCGAGCAGGCGTTTCTTTGGCTTGGGGGGACCGGGGGGGGTTGGTTTGGTGGGTCCGGACATGAGCCGGGTTACAACGACGGAGAGGGCGATGGGATAAGTCACGGCGACCCATAGCCATAGAATCCAATGGACGAGATAGTCCGCGGTGGGCATCAGCTCCGCGATGCTCTGGGTTCCGGCGATAACGAAGCCGACTCCAAAGCCGAGCGGGCCGATGGCCAAAACGCGGGATGCGAAGAATCCCAGAAAGAGAATGAGAGCCATGGCGGGAATACGCAGCTCGGGAAAATCAAATGTGAATCGATAAAAGAGCAAGGTGACCCCAATGGCGAAAGTCACGGCAATGATCAGGAGCGTCCCCACCGATGTAGTCACCACTTTGTTCTCCTTGGTGGCGAAGATGACCATGTAGGCGGAGACCATCACCTCCGGGACCTGGAGGGTCATCGAGATAATGACGACGAGAACTGTGGTAACGACGATGCGCAGCATCATCGCGCCGCGGCCCGGATAGGGCGCCATTTCGCGGCGCAGCCAATCGAGCAATCCGGATGGGGTCGCAGGGAAAAGAGCAGTATCCACTAACCACCTCCCTTGATGATCGCGACAGCCGATGCGCCCATGCGGAAGAGATCGGGATCGGGATTCTCTATCTCGATGCGAACGGGGAAACGCTGCGCGACGTGGACCCAGTTCAGCTCGCGTTGCACGTAAGGCAGGCTGTGGGGGATATCGACTTCATCCTCCGGTTCGACGGCCCAGCCGATGCCCTGGACCTTGCCCTCGAATTTCCGGTCCGGCGCGGAGAGCAGATAGACTTCCGCGTTCGTTCCGGGCGACATGTAACGGAGCTCGCCCTCGCGGAAATTTGCCATCACATACCAGCGGCGCGTATCGAGCAGCGAGAATACGGGAATGCCGGCGCTTGCGTATGCGCCGGCCGAAATGTTGAGGCTGATGACGCGGCCGGGAAATGGAGCGCGAACTTCGCAATACGACAGATTGAGTTGCGCAAGATGCACGGCGGCGACCGCGCCCGGGCGCTGGGCTGTGAGGGTTTCAAGAGCGCTCAATGCGACCTTGGCCTGGTTGAGGCGTTGTTCGTCCGCCGCGAGACCGCTCGTGGCCATTTCCTTCGCGGTTGTCGCCTGGTCCACCTGCTCGGCGGTGGCAAAGCCCTTTGGCAGGAGCGGCTCGAGGCGGCGCAGGGTGTCTGTGGCCTGCTTTAGTTGCGCGCTTGCGCTTTCGACCGCGGCCTCGGCGGCCTTTACCTCGAATTTCAACTCGGCATCCTGCGCGCGCGCCACCTGGATCTGCTCGTCCAGCGCGGCAAGGTCCGCGTTGGCCTTTTCCAGCGCGAGCTTGTAATCGTCGGGGTCAATTTCAAAGAGGATGTCGCCTTCCTTGACGGCCTGATTGTCCTCGACGCAGAGCTTCACGATCTGGCCGCTCGCGCGCGGGACAATGGCGACGACATTCGCGCGGACCACGGCGTCATCGGTGCGCGGGTGGCGCTCGACGATGCTCCATACCGAAAGGACAAGGACCACGGCGGCGCAGATGATGAGGATGCTCAGGATTTTTCCAGTGACCTTCGGGCCGCCGTCCGCGGCGGGGCCTTCGGAAACGGGTTTCGCCGGTACCGGTTCCGGCGCTTTGTGTTCGGCGTCGGCCAGTTTTCCATCAGGTGGCTTCGGTTCGCTCATAAGTTATTAGTTCCGATAAAATGCGAGCCAGACGACCATTGTGAATATCGTCATCAGACACGCATAGACCACGGGCGACGGCCAGAGGTGCTTATCGAGTTTGCAGGCGGCGAGAAGCAGGCGGCTGATGACCGTAAGGACCAGGCCGACGATGATGCAGACCATCCATGCCGGAAAGTAAGAGCCGAGCACGTCAATCGTCGGCGAATGGGATCCCGCGGCGGCGCAGCCTGGCAACGAGAACGCGAGCGGCGTGAGGAGGCTGATTCGGAGAGTTGTTTGTTTCATTGGTCGCGAGAGGGCGCCGGTTTGGCAAGCTCACCAACGCTGAGAGCGAGAGCGGCGGCGCTTGTGAAAATTGCGGCGCGCGTGTTGTGCCCGACGTTTTGCGCGGAGCTGACATCGCGCTCGGCATTGACGACCTCGGGGTATGTGCTCAGGCCATTCTTATAGGACTCGAGCACTGCCGAGTAGGCGTTATCGGCCGCGGCGATCAGCTTTGCGGCGGCGTCCTGCTCGCGCAGCGCGGTGCGAAAATCGGTGTAGGCCTTCCACACCTCGCGCACGGCGGAGTCGCGGGCTTCCGCAAGTTCGCTCTCGGCGGAGCGCAGATCGGCCTCCGCAACGCGCAGTTTCTGCACACGCTCGAAGCCGTCGAAGATCGGAACCTCGACGCTGACATCCGCGCCATAGATGGAATGCTGGCCGCCGAAGTAGTCCGAGCCCGCGACGCTTGTGTTGAGGGTGGCGTCGCCCACGCTGGCGCCGACGGCGATCTTCGGATAAAAGTCCGCGCGCGCGGCGAGTACTGCGGCTTGTTTCGCGCGAAGATTGGCGAGTTCCATCACGAGGTCCGGACGCTGGGAGAGAGCGAGGTCGATCAACTGGTCCACCGATTCCTGCGGGATGGAGGGAAGCGGTTTGTCGGCAAAATCGGCGACCTGAAGCCGGGTCGTCGGTAGAATGCCGAGGCTGTCCACGAGCGCGACCTGGGCGTCGCTTTCGGCGCCCAATGCGGCTTCGAGTTCAAAGGCGAACTGCGCGCTCTGCTGTTGCGCCTGGAGGAACTCGGGCTTGATCGCGAGCCCATTATCCAGGCGCGCTTTGACCGCCTGCTCGACGGTCTGCGCGGCGCGGAAGGCGCTTTGGGCAACGGCAACCTGCTCCCGCGCATTGCCGAATTCGTAAAAATCCCGCGTCACTTCGAAGACGATCTTCTGATGCGTCGCGTTGAAGCCGACATTGGCCATCATGAGGAGCTGCCGTGCGGCATCAACGACGGCGCCGCGCTGGCCGAAGTCGATGAGCAGCCATTTGACGCTGAGGGTCTCGTTGGAGGCGACGCTATCAATCAGGAGGGTGCTGCCGCCAGTGATCGTCACTGGCGGCAGGGCGACGTTCGGGTTCGCTTTCTCCAGCGCCTGCAAGGCTGCCTGGGGATTGGCGGACGCGCGCACTAGCTTCTGCACCAGCGGCCCGTCATCGACTGCCAGCGAAGGGAACGGAAGGAAGGCACGCGCGTAACCGGCCCCGGCAGATGCCACCAGGTAAGGGTAATAGGCGCTCTCGCTCAATCCCACGGCTGCGGCAGCCTGCCGGGCGCGCTCCCACGCGATGCGCGTCTCCGGATTATTGCGCTCGGCGATATCGATCAACTCGGGCAGGTCATAGACTTTTCCTGGGTCAATCGCCACCCGGGTCGAGTCCTGCCTGTACTGTGAGGTTTCCGCCGCGAGGTCCTGCTCGTACTTTCCCAATTGCCTCGGGCTCCATGGCTGGCTGGGCGTCGGAGGCACGACGTCTCTGCCGTGCATTTCCGTGACGGCGGCCAGAGCGAGAGAGAGCGCCAAAAGGCCGGCCAGCGGCAGGCGCGATTCCCTGCCCGATACAACCGTTGGACGGTGCAAGCTCATCAACCGTCAGCATTAACAGAGTCTGGCGTCTGAGAACAAGAACGGCCATATTCCCCCGGATATGACGCCGCCATCCGCCGGACATGAGCCCGCGCCAGGTGATTCGCACGGGACGTTTGCGCCCTGGGTGAAGCGCATCCTTGTGCCGATTGATTTCTCCGCGGGATCATGGTCGGCGCTCAGTCACGCGCTGCCGATCGCCCAACTGACGGGAGCAAAGATTACGCTGCTGTATGTCTCCCAGGCGCAACTGATCGCGACCGAATTTGCCCACCTGCCGAACCAGGAGTTCTCGATACGGCATTCTTCGGAGGAAAAACTGCGGGCGGCGGCAATCGGGAAAATCCCGCCTGAACTTCTCGCGGATATCGTTGTGCGAAGCGGGGTGGCGTTCGACGAAATTGCGAGGGCCGCGGAGGAGTGGAAGATGAACCTCATTGTCATCAACACGCACGGGCACACGGGTTTGAAGCATGTTTGGCTTGGGAGCACGGCGGAGCGGGTGGTGCGCTATGCGCCCTGTCCTGTGCTGGTGATCCGCTAACGGGCGGGCGATGCAGCCTGAATCAAGACGGGCGCCGGAAGGACCGCGCCCCACCGATGAGCCCGAGCGCCATGGCGAGGAGGCCGCAGCTTGCGGGCTCCGGAATTGCCACCGGCGTAATGGCGATGAATTGGGGATTGGGAATGCCGTCGATGAACAGGGTATTGATGGCCGAACCATCGGTGGCGTTGTATTCGCTGACCTTCGAGCCGCCGTTCTGGACGACAAAGAGATCGGTGCCCGAGACAGCCAGCCCTTCCGGATAGGACAATCCCGTGATCAATGAGGCGTCGATTGTATCGCCTGTCGTCGCGTCGTATTCTCCGACGGAGCCACCGTCGTAATTCGCGATGAAGAGGTCGTTTCCGTAGAGGGCCATGCCCCCGGGATCATTCAATCCGCCCGGAGAGGTGAATGCCATGATTTGATCTCCCGTTGTCGCGTCATATTCCTCCACCGTTCCGCCGCCGCCGGTCGAAACGTAGAGGTCATTGCCCGATAAGGTCAGGCTGAAAGGGCCGTCGGACAGGCCGGTAATGAACGAAGTATTGATCGCCGACCCGGTCGTCGCGGCGTACTCGGCCACGGTTCCATTATTGTCACCGACGTAAAGGATGTTGCCCGAGACCGCGAGTCCGAATGTCCCGGGCAAGGGTGTAAAGTCGGAGGTCGCGGCTCCCGTGGTGGCATCGTAGCTGCCCAGCGAGTCGCCGTTCTGGTTTGACGCGTAAACGTTCGTGCCGGACAGCGCGACGGCGGTGATGCCCGAGGGAATGGAGAAACCCCCCACTTGCGCTCCCGTCATGTCGTACTCGGCCGTTCCGTCATTGTAGCTGGTGACGTAGATGTCTTGAGCGTGGGAGGCGAGTGGCACAACCGCCAGGAAGGCCAGCGTAAGGAGGGGCGACCAACAGGGAAGGCGCCGGGAGAGAAAATGTGGGCATGCGCTCACATTCGCAGTGACGCATATATGCCTTGTGACGGTCAAGAATTTATCAAAAGACTCGAATTTTTATCACCAGCCGTTTCGCCTTGGAATGCAAGAGGCACTCCGGTAATCACTCCGTGCGGCCGGCTCCCCAGAATATGAAACACCTCACCTTTCCCGAACCTCTCGAATCCCGCATCGCACCCGCCGTAACCGTCGGCATCCTGATCGGCCCCGGGACCCTCGTTTACAAGGACATCGACGGCGACATTGTGACGGTCGCCCTGAGCAAGAAACTGCTCTCCATGGCAAATGCGTTGAACGTCTTCACCTTTTCCCAGGCGGGCACGGTCGCCGCGCCTTCGGCGGGGGCGTTTGCGCAGTTGACGCCGGTGCAGTTGTTCGAGATCGACGTCACGGCGCTTGGCTCTACTTCGGCTGTCAACGGCCTGAACCTCGGCGTGACGGCGAAGCAAATAGGAACGGGCGACGGGCTGGCTAATGTGGGTGTCATCGATGCCGCGGGGTATCAATTGGGCGCGGTAACGATCAAAGGCGATCTGGGGGCGATCGATGCGGGCCTTTCGCTGGGCTTCCCGGCGCTGAAGAGCCTCTCGGTGCAGTCGATTGGGCAGTTCGGTTTGACTACCCAAAGCAGCGGCGGCACGCCTTCCCTGACGAGCGCGATCCTGGGCGGCCTCGGCTCGCTCACAGTGAAAAGCGATATTACGGACGCCTCGTTCAATATCAGCGGCTTTCTCGGCGCCGCGAAGATTGGCGGCAGCATCATCGGCGGCAGCACCAGCATGAGCGGCTACCTGTATACCGGCGTGGGCATTGGCGCGATCACCATCGGCGGGTCGCTTGTGGGCGGCACGGGGACCCTCCATGGCATCTCGCAGACGGGGGAGATTGTCACTCACGGCGGCATCAGCTCGCTCAAGATCGGCGGCAGTCTGGAGGCGAACAGTTATGACGAATCGGGCAAGATCGTCTGCGGAGGGAGGCTGCTCACGGCAACCATCAGCGGCTCGGTGCTTGGCGGAGCGGGCAGCGAATATACTGGGGGAGCCGGGCATCAGGGGCAGATCAATAGCGGACTAGGCATCGGCAAGATTACCGTCAGTGGGAGCGTAATTGGCGGAGCCGGAAACAACGGCGGCCAGATCGTGAGCGATACCACGATCGGCTCTCTCACTGTGGGAGGAGATGTCGTGGGCGGGGGCGGGAATCACACCGCCGAAATCCGAGCCGATACGACAACCGGAGGCGTGCTTGCCATCGGCAAGAGTAAGATCAGCGGCTCAATCGAGGGCGGCGTGGGCGAATACAGCGGGCGTATTTATACATACCAAAGCATTGGCCCCGCGACGGTCGGAGGGAGCATCATCGGCGGAGGCGGAGAATACAGCGGACGAATCACTTCCGGGAGCGGGTCGTTGATGGGAGTAAAAGTTGGCGGCTCAATCATCGGCGGAAGCGGCGAATACAGCGGGCGTCTATACGCGGGGCACAATATCGGCCCCGTGACCGTTGGGCATAGTGTGGTCGGGGGCAGCGGGAATTACAGCGGACGAATTTCAGCGGGCGGAACCCTGCTCGGTGTGAAAATCGGCGGCAGTCTCATCGGCGGCACCGGCAATTACAGCGGGCGCCTCTATGCCGGGCAAAGTGTCATTACCGCCACCATTTCTGGCAGCGTGATCGGCAATGGGAAGGGAACCGGCAGCGTCTATGCCGAAAATGGGAGCATTGGATCGCTGACCATCGGCGGCAGGGTGACCGGGGGCAGCGGGAATTACAGCGGCTGGATCTCATCCGGCAGCGGAAGCATCGGAACGGTCAAAATCGGCGGCGCGGTAACCGGCGGCAGCGGAACGGAGTCGGGGACCATTGATAGCGAGGGATCAATCAAGGCCATCACGATCGGCGGGGCGCTTACGGCCGGCAGCGCGTCGGCTTCGGGCTGCATCATCGCGGACGATCAAATCGGCTCGATCACGATCAACGGCGGCATCTTCGGGAACAGCACCGAGCACGCGAAGATCACCGCGGGAGGCGAGGATTACCTCGGGCCCACTGACGTTGCGATTGGGAAACTAAAAGTGACGGGCGACGTGATGAACGCCGATATCATCGCCGGCCAGGAGGCGGATCACCTGGGCGATACCAGCTACCAATCGCACGACGCTTCGATCGGGACGGTCACGATCAGCGGCGATTTTGTCGCAAGCAACATCGTCGCGGGTATTCAGAATGTGACATCGGGGGATACGGCTTTTGGGAATGCGAACGATTCCATCATCGCCGCCGGCGGTTCGGTCATTCCCTCGATTGCGAGCGTCATCATCGGTGGACAAGCCCTGGGCGACTTCAACAATGCGGATCAGTTTGGAATCGCGGCGGAAGCGATCGGATCGATCAAGGTCGGCGGGAGCGCGATCCCACTGCCCTCGGCAATGACCCCGCAGCCGCTGGGGATTACGGGGAATCTGGATATTCACATTCTATAGGTAGCGCGGGCGCAGGCCGCGATACCAAAGGGTACCCAGATAACGGCAGAAGACGCCGAAGAGTTGCTTCTGCGGGGCGATCCTTATATCGAAGCGCTTGCGATTTGGTATTAGCCAAATCAGCAAAACGAGCATCGATTATGTATGCAATCATGGGAATCACCGGTCAGATCGGGGGCGTTGTCGCGCGCGCGCTTCTCGCCGCGAAACGGCCGGTTCGCGCCGTGGTGCGGGACGCGGGCAAGGGGCAGGTCTGGGCGGATCGAGGGTGCGAAGTCGCGCTTGCCACAATCGAGGACGCGGCATCGCTGGCGGCAGCATTCGGCGGGGCGGAAGGGGTCTTTGTGCTTGTGCCGCCAAATTTCGATCCGTTGCCAGGTTTTCCGGAAGCGCAGGCGATAGGCGAAACGGTGCGGACGGCGCTGGCCGAAGCGGCGCCGGGGCGGGTGGTTTACCTCTCGACGATCGGGGCGCAGGCAAAGGAGCCAAACCTGCTGACCCAGCATACGATCATCGAGAACGCCATCGCCGGCCTGCCGATGCCGACGGCATTGCTGCGCCCGGCGTGGTTTATGGAAAACTCCAGTTGGGATGTAGCCGCGGCGAGCGGGGAAGGCGTGATCCCGAGCTTTCTACAGCCGGTTGACAGGCAGGTGCCAATGGTGGCCACGGCGGACATCGGGAGGGTCGCAGCCCGGCTGCTTCAGGAAGCGTGGAGCGGCCACCAGGTCGTGGAGCTCGAGGGGCCGCGGCGTGTGTCCCCGGCAGACATCGCGGCCGCCTTTTCCAGACTCCTCGGCCACCCGGTGCGCACGGAAGCCGTGCCGCATGACTCCTGGGAAGCACTCTTCAAGTCACAGGGTATGAAGAATCCCCTCCCCCGCATTCGGATGCTGGACGGCTTCAATGAAGGCTGGATCGATTTCGAGAATGGCGAAGCCGGGACGGAAAAGGGCGGCGTCACCCTGGAGACCGTCCTCAAGTCGCTCACCGAGCGAGAAGCCCAATCCCGC
>Ga0206833_1176_pt1 | contig 16059 bp, 14 predicted proteins | sample Alteio_BWOrgCont_32_FD_152891 | JGI IMG/M metagenome (GOLD analysis project Ga0206833, IMG submission 152891) | Enriched cells from forest soil in Barre Woods Harvard Forest LTER site, Petersham, Massachusetts, United States -... | ecosystem: Environmental > Terrestrial > Soil > Temperate forest >... | reverse complement strand
CATCGTGCCTTCATCTACATAAGCGCCGATGTTTACATAACTTGGCATCAACACCACATTTTTAGCTAAGTAAGCGCCATATCTTGCAATCGCATGCGGCACAGCTCTTACTCCCAGTGACGCATACCCGCTTTTTAATTTCATCTTATCATAAAACTCAAACGGCGGCAATGTAAATGTTTCCATCTGCTGAATGCCAAAGTACATCAGTATTCCCTGCTTTACCCATTCGTTCACCTGCCAGCCATTTTCTGTCGGTGCAGCAGTGCGCAATCTTCCTTTGTCCACTTCTTCAATTACCGTGCGAACGGCATCTGCGTATTTGGTATCTTTTAATAATTCACGGTTTCTCCATGCTTCGGCAATTAATTGTTGCAATTCCATTTTAAAAATTTTTGCAAACATAATGAATAAAAAAAATCAATTTTGTCCCGGCATAAGAATATTGCCCAACATCGTTGTGTCACTCTCTTGTACCGCATACCAATATGCAGCAAAAAAAAATACTGATACGTTTACCCAACTGGCTGGGCGACCTCGTAATGAGCACAGCTTTCGTACAAGCTGTTAATGAAGTATTTCCAAATTCAATTATAGATTTAATCACTAAAAAAGGAATTGATCCTTTATTGAATTATTTTCCATCACACAATAAACAGTATATATTTTCCAAACAACAATACAAAGGCTTAAAAGGTGCGTGGAAATTCGGAAAAGAAATCGCTGCAAAAGAAAAATATGATTTGTTCTTTTGCCTGCCCGATTCATTATCATCAGCAGTAATGGCAAAAGCTACCGGCGCAATAAAATGCATTGGTTATAAAAAAGAATTGCGTTCATTATTATTAACCAATTCCTACAATAAAAAACAAAATATACATCGTGTAGAAGAATATATCGATTTACTTCAGCAATTCACCAAAACAAAAATTACAGAAGTTGGGGTTCGTTTAAATGCCATTGCAACAAATAAACGAAACGCACTCATCATCAATATAAATTCAGAAGCAAGTTCTCGCCGTTTGCCAAAAGAAAAAGCAACCAGCATCATCCATTCAATAAGAAAAAATATATCCGAAGAAATAATTTTAATAGGCAGCGAAAAAGAAAAACCATTTGTGGATGAAGTATATAATTCATTGACAGATAAAAAAAATATTACTAACCTTGCAGGGCAAACAGCCATTCCGCAATTGATTGAATTGATGGCATCCTGCAAAGCAATGCTTACAACAGACAGTGGCCCTGCGCATCTTGCCAATGCTGTAGGTTTGCAAACAGTTGTGTTATTTGGCGCAGGCAACGAAAATAATACCGCTCCGTACAATATCATAAACAGAAAAATAATCCGCCTCGGGCAATTACCTTGTGAACCGTGTACAAAAAACACTTGCGAACGGTTTGGAGTACCTGAATGTTTGCTTCGCCTTGATGAAAATATAATAGTAGCTGCTGTTAAAGAAAAATTGAATACATAATATTCATATTTAAAATGGAATTTTTACATGATATAGAAGAATGCCTGCGGGTGCTGCAAAGTGGCGGATTAATTCTTTATCCCACAGATACCATTTGGGGTATTGGTTGTGATGCTACCAATCCATCAGCAGTAGAAAAAATTTTCCAGCTTAAAAAAAGATCTGATAAAAAAGCAATGATCATCCTGCTGGCAGATGAAAAAGATATCCTTAAATACGTTACACAACCTGATCTTAAAGTATTTGATTATATAAAAGATATAAAAAAACCAACCACGTTTATTTATGAAGGCGGAATCGGTATTGCCGACAACCTTATTAATGAAGATGGCTCAATCGCCATACGAATTGTAAATGAGATCTTTTGCAAAACACTTATCAAACGCTTCCGTAAACCAATCGTATCTACGTCAGCGAATATTTCGGGATATCCGTCACCGTTAGTATTTAACGATATTGATACAATTATTAAAAATGGTGTTGATTATATTGTACAATATCGCCAGGATGATCTATCGCCGGCAACGCCTTCTTCTATTATAAAGTGGAATATTGATGGAAGTTTTACCATTATACGTTCCTGATAGCAATTATAAAAAGGCATACCCTACCCCAACCTGGATCATTTCACCATGCCAGTTATTTGTTTCTCCCGTATCATTTAAATTATTGACTCCAAAAATATAACGGCCATATACGCGCAAGCCAACTATCTTAAGCTGAACACCGCTAACTACGCTAAAGTCGCCTTTATTAAAAGCATTCTTTCCATTTTGTACTAAGCTATTGGTTTGGTTTATCAGGATGCCAAACTGCGGACCGGCTTCCAAAGCAAAAATTTTACTTAACTTATATTCTGCCAAAACCGGCATGGTCAAGTATTTTAACTGGATGCTGCTTAGGTTATTAAACTTAAAGACAGAACTAAATTTTTCTGCTGTATCAACATTTACCTGGTTAAATAAAACTTCTGGCGCTATGGAGAATTTTTTACCCAAACCAATTTCGGCAAATGCCCCAACATGGTAACCATAAGTAAATTGATTGCTAAACGGCTCGCCATCTAACTTATTAATATTAGCGCCGGCTTTGATACCAACATGCAAACTTTGCGAATAACCTGCGGAAACACTACATACTAATATAGCGAGTGCGAAAATTTTTGTTTTCATAATATAATTATTGATAAGGTTCATTTTTGGTACGTCAACTTACATACCAGGTTATTAAAAGGCTTATAAGATTTTGTTAACACGGTTGTATAAGGATTTTGCAATTTGAATATCTTTCATCATTTATAAAAAATATAGAAAACTTTGATATAAAAAACTGTCAATAGTTTAAAGGATGATCAAACACTTTTAATTCGTGTAATAACCGATTCGGTTATACGCTTTAAAATGATTACCTTTGCGGCTTCATTAACAACGTGTGTTACATGAAGTGCCTGAAAGGGCTGTTGAATTAGTATTGAATTTGATTTTTTCGGGTTTAAGCAGAATAACAACAGGCGATAGGCAAATCATGTGAACTTAAAACAATTTACATGGATGCATTTAAAGCCTTAGGCTTAAACGAACAATTAATACAATCGATCGCAGATCTTGGTTTCACCGCTCCCACTCCAATACAGGAACAAGCAATTCCAATTTTATTATCAGGCACTACCGATTTTGTTGGTCTGGCACAAACCGGAACCGGCAAAACAGCTGCGTTTGGTTTACCATTATTACAATTAATGAATGCTTCGGAAAAACATCCGCAGGCATTGATCGTTTGCCCAACCAGGGAATTGTGTTTGCAGATAACCAATGACCTTGCTTCATTTACAAAACATACAAAAGGAATTTTTGCAGAAGCAGTATATGGCGGAGCTTCAATAACTATGCAGATACGCAACCTGCGTAAAGGCGTACAGGTTGTAATTGCAACTCCGGGAAGATTAATTGATCTGATTGAACGCAAAGCAATTGACTTACAAAAAGTAAAATATGTTGTATTGGATGAAGCAGATGAAATGCTGAATATGGGTTTCAGGGATGATATTGATTTTGTATTGAAGAATACAATCAACAGGGAAAGTATTTGGTTATTCAGCGCTACCATGCCACCAGAAGTAAGGGCGATAGCCAAGAACTTTATGAAAAACCCCAAGGAAATAACTGTGGGCAAAAAGAACAGTGGCAATGTAAATATCGATCATCAATATTTAGTTGCGGCTGCGCATCACCGTTATGAAACCTTAAAACGGTTGATTGATTTTAACCCGGGTATGTATGGTATCATCTTTACAAGGACAAAAGCAGATGCACAGGATATTGCAGAAAAATTAGTAGGTGAAGGATATGAAATTGAAGCATTGCATGGCGATCTTACACAACAGCAGCGCGATAAAGTGATGGGACGCTTTCGTCAAAAACAATTACAATTATTGATAGCAACTGATGTTGCGGCAAGAGGAATTGATGTGGATGGAATTACGCATGTTCTGAATTATGAACTGCCGGATGATATGGAAGTTTATACACATCGCAGCGGACGTACAGGCAGGGCAGGCAAAAGCGGTATTTGTATTTCAATATGCCATAGCCGTGAAATATTTAAGATCAAACAACTGGAACGTATGGTGAATTCTAATTTTCATAAACTGGATATACCAAGTGGAAAGGATGTTTGCAGGAAACAGTTTTTTCATTTCATGGATAAATTAATGCAGGCGGATACATCGCATGGTGATTATGAAACGTATATGGCTGACCTTCAGGAAAAATTTGCTGATGTTAGTAAAGAAGAAGTTTTGCAACGTGTTGCAGCATTAGAGTTCAACCATTTTTTAAAATATTATGAAAACGCGGAAGATTTAAATACAAGAAGCGATTCAAGAGACAGACGCGTATCAAATATTAATCCAAGGGATAATAGCAGCAGAAGGGAAAGAAGCAATTTTTCGGGCAGAGGTGATACAGGTTATACACGGTTATTCATAAATCTTGGTACTAAAGACGGATTTTATAAAGCAAATTTCCTGCAATTTATTCTGGATGAAAGTAATCTTAAAAAAGAAATACTGGGCAGGATTGATATGAAAGAAATGAACAGCTGGATAGAAGTAGATAAATCCGTTGCCGGAAAAATGATAAAGAGCCTTGATGGCAAAAAACATAATGGCCGCATGATAAGAATGAATGAAGCAGATGGTGGATTCAGAAAACCTTCAGATGAAACAAGAAACAGGACAACTACAAGGGATAGACGATTTTAAATAACAAATTGCTTATTTTTCTTAAGAATTTATTTTTATAAAATATAGTATATAACTGCCTGATTATCTATTATTTTAAAATCATTTATCAAATCAATTTAAATAAATTTTAAAAAAATATTTAGATTTTATTGCATTTTGGCAAAATAATATTATACTTTTGTGTCGGCTTCACTACCTTAATTTAGTTTTAAGAACGCTTGTTCTTTACCTTATACCTAACTCCAATAGCTCTGACATACCCTGATTTTTCCCAAATATTCTTCTGAGCAAACTAAGGCTCCAATAAAACTCCTCTGACAGGCCGGTTATTACTATTTATTACTTAAACCTCTTGTAATCATGAAAAGTTTTACTCACTTAGTTTGCGTTAAGCAAATCAAAACACTCTCGGCTTTTGCAGTATTTATGTTACTGCTATCGCCTTCACTCAAAGCTCAGATGCGCAGTTATGCCAATGTATACGAAGCTAACATCCAGGGAGCTACTGCTATGTTTGGTAATACGCTGGAAGCTATTGACACAACTGTTGGCAGCACCGCTGTTATCGACACATTTAAAATGAATAATACCCGCGCCAATGGCAACTCTACTTATGGCAACGATAATTCAAATATGCAGTTTGTTGATATTGACGGTGCAGCGGTTAGCAATTCATCGTCTGCCGATCTAGCATTACCTGCAGGAACCAATAATATAAAATTCGCGCGTTTATATTGGGGCGGCCGTGTTCTTAGTTCAACGAATATGACAGATACGGCTAACCAAAAAATTAAACTGAGGTTCGGTAATCAAACTACTTATTATACTTTTAGCGCTGAGCAGATGAACGATACTTTAACCAGTAGCGGCATAAGTACTAAAGGTAGCACTGAAATGTATACATACCAGGGCTATGCAGATGTTACTTCAACAATCCAGGCTAACGGATCGGGTACTTATACAGTAGGCAATATACCACTTACTGCAAGTAGTAGTCTTACCGGTGGAGCTTATGGTGGCTGGTGCATTGTTGTGGCTTACGAAAATACAACTGCATTTAGCTATTACAACAGTGTACGCGTTTATGATGGGTTTGAAGAAGTTTATGATGGCGGAAGCTCTACTCTTGAAACTGTAGTACTTAATAATTTAAATGTGCCTTCCGGCGCATTAAGCCTCAGAGATGCAAAAATGGGAGTAATGGCGTGGGAAGGAGATGCAAATTTAACAGGCGATTCTTTAAGAATCAATAACAATTATTTCTCTAATGCAATTAACCCTATTGGCAATGTATTTAATGGTTCTATAAGTGATAGTGGTGTTTTTATTCATACCAAAAACCCCGATTTAAATAATCAAATGTCATTAGATATTGATCAGTTTTATTGCGGAACAGGTTTTGGTATCCAGCCAAACGATCAGTCTGTAACATTAAATTTCAGGACGGAATCAGATGCTTATTTTCCAGGGGTTTTTACTTTTGTGATTAAAACAAAATCTCCTAATCCTATCATCACTAAAACTGTTGTTGATTCCAATGGTGATCATATTGCAGAAGCGGGCGAATTATTGACTTACACATTAACCGGCCAAAATACAGGCGTTGGTAATGCTGATCTTACAGTAATTACAGATACCTTACCCAACACCGTTACTTATGTACCTAATTCATTAAAACTTGTTTATTCACCAGGCCAGACAGCAGGCGCATTAACAGATGCATCCGGTGATGATGATGGTGAATATATCAGTAATGGTTCAATACATACTGTAGAGTTTCAGGTTGGTACAGGTGCTACTGCTACAACAGGCGGTACATTGGCAGACAATGATTCGTTCCATTATCAATTTCAGGTCAGGGTTAATACTCCTGCTTCAGGTTCTGTTCCGCCAATTGTAAATATAGCAGATGTTATAGCCTATTCGGATGCAGGTGTTGAATCGATCGATTTTGGAACAGCTATTATTGATCCACAAGGTGGCCCGTTGCCGGTTAGTTTGGTAAGCTTTGTTGTTTCATTGGAGAATCAAAATGAAACAAAAGTTGACTGGACAACATCCATGGAAAATAATTGTAAAGAATATTATGTGGAAAGAAGTACGGATGGAACAAATTATTCAACTGTAGCAACTGTTGCAGGGCATGGAACAACAGTTAGTCAAAATAATTATTCAGTAACGGATGATATTACAGCAATCAACTCATCCATAATATATTACAGGCTGGCGCAGGTTGATGGTGATGGAAAAATTAATTATTCAAGAGTTATTGTTGTAAGGCTTCAGAGCAGTGCGGAAGGTATCACTGTTTCTCCTAATCCGTTTAGCAGCTATATAAATGTTAGCATTGATTGGAGTAAGACAGAAATAGTTACCGCTAATATATACAATACACTTGGTGCAAAAGTTAGTACAAAAGCTATGTTGCTAACACAGGGTGAAAATTATGTTTCAATAGATGATTTATCAGCGTTGCCTTCCGGTAGCTATCTGATTCAGTTCGTATCTCCTAACGGAAGCGTAGTTAAAAAGATAACCAAATAGATAGATCCATAAAGCAATATCTAATCCCCTGCAGCAATGTGGGGGATTTTTTTATGATATGAATAAGATATAAAAAGAATGTTGCCAAATGGTATGCGGTACAAGTGAGTGACACAACGATGATGCTATGAAAAACTAAAGCTGATATAAAAATATTTATGATTGATGATATAAGATTTACGATATAAAAATTGGGGAACAAACATTTATTCTTTATTCAACACCGTTGTGTCACTCACTTGTACTAAATACCTCTATTCAACAAATTGTCAATTGCATTATACCAGTTCAATAACAGTCAGTTCCGGCAAAATGCCCACCCTGCCTGGATATCCGATAAATCCAAAACCTCTGTTGACATATATTTTTTGTTTGGCATCTTCATACAATCCCGCCCATTCTTTATAAACATATTCAACCGGGCTCCATTTAAAACCAGGCAACTCTATTCCGAATTGCATGCCGTGTGTATGTCCGCTTAACGTTAAATCAATATCAGGATATTGTGTTCTCACCTGTGCATCCCAATGGCTTGGGTCGTGGCTCATTAATATTTTAAACGGATATTTTTCCGAGCCCGGATAAGCAAGGTCCATCCTTCCATATTTTGGAAACCTTGCTTTGGCGCTCCAGTTCTCTATTCCAATTAATGCAACCTGATCACCATTTCTTTCCAACACAACATGCTCGTTCATTAATAAACGCCATCCTAATTGTCCATGTATCTTTTTTACATTCTCTAAATTTTGTTCTTTCGTTATTCCATTATTTGGCCAGCTAACATATTCGCCATAGTCATGATTTCCCAATGTGCTATAAACTCCCATCGGCGCTTTCAGTTGGCTGAAGACATCCATGTAATCTTTCATTTCCGTTGCTTTATCATTTACTAAATCGCCGGTAAATAAAATGATATCACATTTTTCATCCATTATTTTTTGTACTCCGTGAAGCACCGCATTCTTATCCATAAAACTTCCGCTATGTATATCGCTGATATGCATAATGCGCAGGCCTTTAAACCCTTTTGGCAAATTATCAAACGCTAACGGGATGCGTTTTACAGTATAATTGTATTTATTTCCATAACCATAAATAAAGCTTCCAAACAATCCGCCGCCTGCTGCAATACCAAGCCAGCTAAGGAAAACAGAGCGGCTGATACCATCCCCACTGATTGCTTCGCCTTCGGTATTGCCATAAAATAATTTGCCGGCGCCCCATTGAATTGCCCTGCGTATATCATCAATTAAAAAGAAAACCATTGCAATTAATTTGGCAAGGAATAATCCTACGATCGTTGCAAATAAATATGTCCTTAGTTTTCTTGGTAAAAAATCCGGGCTTGTAAAAACAAATAATAAAAAACCAATGACAGCCAAAACAGTTATTGACCAATAAATAGCATATACAATCGATTTACTTTTTGGCGAAAGGTTCTGGCAAACAGTTTTAATTGCCTGGAAAAAATAAGTATCCAGCAATAGCATTAAAGAAATAAAAATAAAAGCACCGAGGGGGGAACGCATTTAATATAGTGTTTAATGTTTAGTGCAAAGCACTTTAAATTTATTTAGACCATTCAATAAATTCATCTAATTGATTATTGATGGCTTTTACTGTATGTTCATCTTTTAATTTTCCATTTTCATCTAACAATTTATCAATGGATGAAATAGGTAGTTTGTTTGGATGAACTGTTATCTTCAGGAAATTCAATATATCGCTTAGATGATCCATTCCGCGCAAATTACCTGCTCTTCCCGAAGCAACGCCTGTTAGCAAAGCATTTTTATTAAACCATATCGAATGGTTTTCTGATGTATCAAATAATAATTTTAATGCACCGGGAAAACTGCCATTATATTCCGGGATAATAAAAATGAAATTGTGTGTTGGGATTATTATTTCAACTTCTATCTTTTCAAAAGCTTCATTCCGGTTCAAAAGGTCAATTCCTTCTAGCGTCAACACATTCGCTTCAATTCCTTTATATTTTAAAAAAAGCTGGTATTCATGCGCTATTTTAAGTGTATGGCTGCTGTGCCTGTTGGTTCCCGAAACAATTGTGTACATTTTTTCTGCCATATAATATATTAAAACCCTAATTTAACATTTAAGATAGGTCTTTGTTCCCAATTTTATGCCGAATGGTTAAATTTGCCAAAACAGTAACAATTATAAATTTCTCATAATGACATTGACGTATTACGGGCACGCATGTTTTAGCGTTCAGATAAAAGGTAAAAAATTATTATTCGATCCTTTTATTACCGGCAATGAACTGGCAAAACACATTGATATTAATAGTATTGATGCTGATTATATTTTATTAAGCCATGCGCACGGCGATCATATTGCCGATGCGGAAGCAATTGCCAAGGCAACAGGCGCAACAATTATAGCCGCTTATGAAGTAGCGATGTGGTACGCACAAAAAGGTATTGAAAAATATCACCCGATGAATATCGGTGGAAAATGGCAATTTGATTTTGGCACAGTAAAATGTGTAAATGCCGTGCATTCATCTGCATTGCCGGATGGCGCTTATGGCGGCAACCCAATGGGCTTTTTAATTACCAGCGATGAAATTAATTTTTATTACAGCGGCGATACGGCGTTAACATTGGATATGCAGTTAATACCAACATTCGCGGAAATTGATTTTGCTGTTTTGCCCATCGGAGATAACCTGACAATGGGTATTGATGATGCGATACAAGCGGCAAAAATGGTACAAACCAATTTAGTTATCGGCGTTCATTTTGATACATTTGGTTTTATTAAAATAAATCATCAAAAAGCAATAGAAAATTTTAAAAGCCACGGAGCGGAGTTAAAGCTTTTATCAATTGGAGAGACAATTGAATTATAAATTATGGCAAGAATAATTGGAATAGCGAATCAAAAAGGTGGCGTTGGAAAAACTACGACTGCTATTAATTTAGCGGCAAGCTTAGCAGTATTAGAATATAAAACATTGCTGGTTGATGCCGACCCACAGGCAAACAGCACAACTGGCGTTGGTTTCGACCTGCACAATATCACACAAAGCTTATACGATTGCATGGTGAACGATGCCAGTGCAAAAGATGTATTGCTTAAAACAGATATTCCGCATTTGGATCTGATTCCATCGCATATTGATCTGGTAGGTGCTGAAATTGAAATGATCAATTACCCAAACCGCGAAGCTGTACTTAAAAAAATACTCGATCCGATAAGAGATGATTATGATTTTATAGTTATTGATTGTTCACCATCATTGGGTTTGATCACTGTAAATGCATTGGTTGCCGCAGATAGTGTAGCCGTTCCCGTTCAGACAGAATTTTTTGCATTGGAAGGTTTAGGCAAATTATTGAATACTATTAAGATCGTTCAAAACAGGTTAAATCCCGATCTGAAAATTGAAGGCATCTTAATGACGATGTATGATGGAAGGCTTCGCTTATGCAACCAGGTTGTGAGTGAAGTACGCAAACATTTTGAAGACATTGTTTTCAGCAGCATCATTCATCGCAATACAAAATTGAGCGAAGCGCCAAGCTTTGGCAAGCCCGTGATCTTGTACGATTCAGATAGTAAAGGCGCAGTTAATTATTTAAACCTCGCTAAAGAGATCTTACAAAAAAATAATCTTACAAAAATAAAACAGGAAGACAGGATAATTGAATAAGTATTAGGTTATAAGTAGTAGGTATTAAGTAATATTTGCTTTTAGCTTTACTATTTTTATCACTTTAAGTTTTTGATAAGATATTTGATAAAATAAATGCAATTATGAACCCGGCAATATTTCAATATTCATCTTCATTGGCGTCGCACTCTTGTACAATATATCTTTATTCAACTTCAATCTAAAAGAAAAATATAACAATAAACATACTTAAAACTTAATACCTAATACATATCACTTACTACATAAAATGACTCAACCAAATAAAAAAGACGCATTAGGAAAAGGTATCCGCAGCTTATTGCAAAATATTGATGCTGATCTGAAAAATACTGCCGGTAATTTAAAAACAGATGTTGTTGAAAAAACAACTCATTCAACACGTGTTCCTTTAGATCAGATTGAAGTTAACCCAAAACAACCGCGTAAAGATTTTGATGAAGTAGCATTAAGCGAATTGGCTGCTTCTATTAAGATACATGATATCATTCAACCGCTTACTGTTTCAAAAACGGCTACAGGCAAATATAGATTGATCGCTGGCGAGCGACGTTTCAGGGCATCTAAAATTGCTGGTTTAAAAGATGTTCCCGTATATATACGCCAGGCAAATGATGCAGAGTTGTTAGAACTTTCTTTGCTTGAAAATTTACAAAGAGAAAATTTAAACGCGATAGAAATTGCACTCAGTTATAAACGCTTAATGGACGAATTGGATTACACACAAGAACAGGTTGCAGAGCGCATGGGCAAAGAACGCAGCACAGTAACCAATTATATACGCTTATTAAAATTGCCGCCGGATATTCAAATTGCAGTGCGCACCGGCATCATCAGTATGGGGCATGCAAGGGCTTTGATTAATGTGGATATGATAGATAAACAACTGTTTATTTTTTCGGAAATAAAAAACAAACAGTTGTCTGTACGGCAGACAGAAGACCTTGTGCGAAATATTTATATACCCGGAAACGCTGTTAAAAATTCGGTAAAAACCCAGTTGCCGCCTGCTTTTAAGAAGATTGAAGATAATTTAGCATCGCATTACAATACCAAAGTAACCATGGCGCATAACAAAAAAGGGAATGGCGCAATTACTTTCGAATATTACTCACTGGAAGAACTGAATGCACTATTAGATAAACTGAATATTACCGTAAGTTGATGCAAAAATTAATCGCGATACTCGCCTTTTTTTTATGTCTGTTTTTCTGTTCAAAAATTTTTGCTCAGGATACCGCGGCTAAAATGATAATTGTGCAAAACCAAAAACCATTATCAAAAAAAGACAGTGCATTTATAAAAAACAGCCATCCCGATACTTCAAAAATATTCAACCCTCATATTGCCGTTGTGCGCTCTGCAATGATTCCTGGCTGGGGCCAGGCATACAATAAACAATATTGGAAAATCCCAATTATATATGGTGCATTGGGAACTACTGCGGGAATATTTTTTTACAACTTAAAATATTATAAACTCTTAAGAAAGGCTTATCAGATCCGCCTGAGCGGCGACACCGCCAGCTTCTCACAGATCGATCCCGAATTTCAATATCTTTCATCGCCATCCATACAAGCATATCGAAATGAATTCAGGCAAAATATAGATTATTCGGTTTTATTCTTTTTATTTTTCTGGGGGCTTAATGTTGTTGATGCAACGGTAGATGCGCATTTAAAAGGCTTTGATGTGGGCAGCGACCTTAGCCTGGAAATAAAACCTGGTTTCAGTGAAATGGCAAACACAAACGGCCTTAGCATTGTATTAAATCTGGATAGAAAACACATGCATTAGAATATCGAAAAACGCTGAGCGAACAATTCCAACAATCAACTTAAACGATTAAAAAATGAAAATAGCATTAATAGGATATGGTAAAATGGGCAAAGCTATTGAAGCCATTGCTTTACAAAAAGGCCACGAAGTTGTTTTAAAAATTGACGTAAACAACAGCCATGAACTAACAGAAAAAAATTTATTGCAATGCGATGTTGCCATTGAATTTACCAGTCCGCATACTGCTGTACAAAATATTTATAAATGCTTTGAAGCAGGCATACCATTGGTTTGTGGCTCAACAGGCTGGCTCGACAGGCTGGAAGAAGTACAAAAAGTATGCGTAGAAAAAAATGCGGCATTTTTATATGCCAGCAATTATAGCATTGGTGTAAATATATTTTTTGAAGTAAATAAAAGGCTGGCGCAATTAATGAGCCGCCAGGAATCATACACTATTGAAGTGGAAGAAATACATCACACCGAAAAAAGAGATGCGCCGAGCGGAACAGCTATTACTTTAGCAGAACAAATACTGGAAAACATAAGCCGTAAAAAACAATGGGTTAACCATACAAGTAATGACACTGAAGATCTGCCAATAATCAGCAAACGTATTGATCCTGCGGCCGGAACACATTCTGTAAGCTACCGGTCACCAATAGACGATATTGAGATAATCCACACAGCCCACAACCGGCAAGGCTTTGCTGCCGGAGCTGTATTGGCTGCTGAATTTATGAAAGATAAAAAAAGCGGTTTATATAGTATGAAAGATGTGTTAGGATTATAAAACAATTTTTGATTACCGATCTTCTGTCAGGTTATGGATTCATCCGGTTAAAATAATCAGTAATCACTTCATTGTTGGCATTTGCCCTTGCTTCGCTGGTGCCGAATGTCAGTTCTGTTTTTCCATCTTTTAATTGTTGGAATATAGATTCAACAAAATCACTAACGGATGGATGCGCATCGTGTATGCCTTTTCCGCCGAGGTCGGTGTTTAATGCCGGTGGTATCATTTCAATTACTTCTATGTTGGTTGGTTTCAACATGTGCCGCAATGATAATGTGAACGAACGCATGAATGCTTTGGTAGCGCAATACACAGGAACTTTTGATAACGGAATAAATGCCAAACCTGATGTAACATTGATAATTGTGTTCAACGATTTTAAGTTGGTAAACAGGTTTGCTAAATGAACAGGCGCTACAATATTTATTTCAATTTCATTTTCTGCTTTTGGGTAAAAATCATTATCAGAAACATTCATCCAGTTTTGAATGCCTGCATTGTTTACCAATACATTCAAATCGCTGTGGTTTACTGTAACCCAGTTGTACAGCTTAATTCTGTCTGCTTCATTTGACAGATCACATTGTTTGGTAATTACAGATGGAAATTTACGCGCAACTTCTTTTAATACATCATCACGTCTTCCGCAAATAATAACCGTGTTGTTTTCTTTTATGAATCTTTCGGTAAGCCCAAGGCCAATGCCACTTGCGCCGCCTGTGATCAGGATTTTATTGTTGGATAATTTCATTTTATTTTTTTAAAATTTTGTTATGAACTTTTGTAATTCTATTAAGCATCGTTGTGTCACTCACTTGTACGGCATATCATTACTGAACTTTTATCTTAGCGAGAGTGGTTGGTCAGAGACCAACCACGGCTACAATTACAACAAAGGTAAATTGATTGGCTAAATCTATAATAGCTTAATAAAGATATGCAGTACAAGTGAGTGACACAACGATGACGCCATGAAAAACCAATGCTGGTCACAAAAAAATTAAATCATTCAATTAAACGACTGCCTGAATTCCAGCGGAGAAAAATTGGTTTTTGTTTTAAATAATTTGCTGAACGATTGCGGATGTTCGAAACCTAATTCGTAAGCAATTTCACTCACGGATAAATCGGTGGTCGATAATTTTTCTTTTGCTTTTTCAATCAGCTTATTGTGTATGTGTTGTTGTGTGCTTTGCCCCGTCAGCGTTTTCAGCAATCCGCTTAAATAATTGGGCGATACATTTAATGCTTCAGCAATGTGCTGAACAGTTGGCAAACCTTTCTTTATTAAATCATCGCTGTTGAAATATTCATTCAACATATCTTCCAAACGGTTTAATATTTTATGGTTGGTTATTTTTCTGGTAATAAATTGCCGGTTATAAAAACGGTCTGCATACGTGAGCAATAATTCAAGCTGCGCAATAATTACATCCTGGCTAAATTTATCAATGTTGGAATGATACTCCTGCAAAATGTTTTGCATAATGCCGATGATCGTTGTCTCTTCTTTGTCGGAAAGAAACAATGCTTCATGCACCGAATAATCAAAGTATTCGTATTGTTTGATAGTTTTTGCCAGTGTCGTGTTCCATAAAAAATCGGGATGTACAAGCAGCAACCATCCTGAACGTTTTAACAGCGCTTCTTTGTTCATCTCAATTCCAAAAACCTGGTTGGGCGAAATAAAAAACATAATGCCTTCATCAAAATCATATTCCTGCTGGCCGTATTTCATTTTGGCATTAAAATCCCTTTTAACTGAAATAGAATAAAAATCAAACACCAGACTAATTGGCTCAACACTGTAAGGATGCGCAATGTTTTTCAGGTTTACCACACTGATTAACGGATGCTCGGGTTTTGGCAAACCCATTACCTGGTGGTATTGGCTGATTGTTTTTATACGAAGTGGCTGCATATTTTCAATTTACGCTTTTATCAGCTTTTATTAAATGCAGCAGCAAAATCTTTTGCAAAATCTGTCAGTTTTGTTTTGCTCAATGTTGGTTGGTGCCGGTGATAATCTTCATACAACACACCTCCGCGCCTGCTTGCATTCATTTCCACCAAACCTTTGGCAGCCGCCGGATTTATTCCTATGCCAATCATTCCATTCAGCATTTGCTCATCTGTAATCGCCAGCCATTTTAAATCAGGTTTGCCAATTGCTTCGCCTAAAATTTTCGCTACTTCATTGGGTGAAAGTTCATCGCTTGCAATGTAACGGATCGTTCTGCCATTAAAAGGTTTTTCTATTTCTTCAGCAATCACAGCAGCAATATCCAACGGCGAAACCCATGGTTCTTTTTCATCGCCGCCATAATTTTGAATGATGGCACCTTGTGCTTTTATAGTTGGTATAAACCTGAGCATATTAGGATAAAAACCTACAGGGCGCATAAATTTAATGGATACATCGCCGGGCAATTGTTTCAAAATACTTTCTGCGGTATGATGAAAAGCAAGCATGCCATTGCCTTTATCCATGTGCGCGCCGATGCTGCTGAGATGCACTACTTTTTTTACACCCGACTGT
>Ga0206833_1173_pt1 | contig 16071 bp, 16 predicted proteins | sample Alteio_BWOrgCont_32_FD_152891 | JGI IMG/M metagenome (GOLD analysis project Ga0206833, IMG submission 152891) | Enriched cells from forest soil in Barre Woods Harvard Forest LTER site, Petersham, Massachusetts, United States -... | ecosystem: Environmental > Terrestrial > Soil > Temperate forest >... | reverse complement strand
AATAATGGTTATGAAAAAAGTTAGTACGCGCTTTAATTTATTCAAATGGCTTTTAATGTTGGCTATAATCTGCGGTTGCTCATTTTATGCAAGTGCACAAACAAAAGATTCTGCCAAAACTACCGTTAAAGCAGCTACAAAAACCCCGGCTGTAAAAGCGCCGCCTGTACGAACCGTTACTGCTATTATTGACACCTTTTTTAAAAAATATAAAGAAGGTGGCACCAGCCCGGCCATTGATTATTTATTTGCCACCAATAAACTGTTTACTGATACCGTGCAGATAGGTATTTTAAAAGGCAAATTAGATGCCCTGCGCCAATCCGTTGGCGATTATACCGGCAGGGAAATCATTGTTCAAAAAAGCGCCACACCCAGTCTGGTATTTTACAGCTATTTGGTAAAGCACGAAAAATCGCCTATACGGTTCACTTTTATGTTTTACAAGCCTAAAAACGAATGGGTATTGTACCGCTTTAAATACGATGATCAGGTGGATGCCGAGCTGGAAGAAGCCGGTAAAATAAATAATAAGCATTCGTAAATTGTTATTTTAGCCCGAAGACGGCACTTATTTAATAGGTCCAAATCTTGAGTGTTCGAAAGATTAAAAAAGGATTGTCATCCCGATAAAAGAGGGATCTTCTTCATTAAACAGGTGCACTTCTTGCAGATCGCCCACACGAAATGCGCAGAAGATTCTTCGCTAAGCTACCTATTACACGTTTGAATAATTAAATTGAGGAGAGACCCCATAGGGGTCAAATCTTGGTAGAAAAAAAATCAACAATCACATCGTGCCGTCGGTACGAAACCTGTATGCTGGCATGTAGCGTACCTACGGCACACAAAACATTTTGTAACAATATTTTCTACCGATATTTGGCACCTACGGCGCATCTTTTGTCATTTCACCTTCAGAATCCCTCTGGATTTTTACACTCAACAGGAACCTTTCATCCCTTTTTAAAATAAAACACCCCGATATCTGATGGTGAGGTTTTTATCACGGGTTTTAACACTTGAAGTACTGTGGTTAGCAGGGTGGCTTTCAGTTTACTAATGTCTTTATCGGCTCTGATGCGTTGTTTGGTGGTCGAAAAATCTATAGAATTGAGTTTGTGTTCGTCTGTTTTTAAAAAGCCATGCCTGTTTAACAGCATGGTTAGGTTTGCAGCATTAAAGTAGTTCATATGCGGACTGTGGAAGTTAAACTGCCATAATCTTTCCAAATAAGTGTTCATACCCAAACGGTGCAGCAGCATGGCCGTTTTATAGAAGAAACCATTGCTCATGGGTAAATTAATGATCAGTATGCCATCTTCGTTTAAATCGGCTTTCAGCGCAGTAATGAGCCCATCCAAATCGCGGATATGTTCAAAAACATCGTTAAAAATAATAAAGTCGTAACCTCCTTCGCGCTTGATGTCTACATCGGGATAAAACCCATAAAAAACCTTGAGGTTGTTGGCCTCGTGATAATCCTGATGGGCCTTTTCCGGTTCAATGCCAATACAATCAATACCATTTTCCTGGCAAACCTTTAACCACCAGCCGTTGCCTGTGCCTATTTCCAGTCCCGTTATTGCGGTACCTTTGAGCGCTTTAAGCGATTTGATGACGACTGCAAAATTGTCGAACCGCAACTTCTTAAGCCCAATTTCGCGGCTACCCAGTTCAAGGCTCGATTGAAAACTGAAATCAAAGCTGGCATCGGATGTATACAGGCCACATTGCGGGCATCTATAAACGCTGTGCTTCAGCCTGAATTTTAATTTTGACTGGCTACCGCAAGCGGGGCAGGTAATAGTATCCATGTATAAACACCTGTTAACAACTCAAATAATTATGAATAAATTTTACTTTTTAAAGCCCCTCTCCCCCTGGAGAGGGGTTTGGGGTGAGGCCTGCTAATTACCAATATGTTCTTCTTTTTCAGCCTTTTCCATCTTTTCTTTCAGCACAGCCAGCTCCTGCGTAAGCCGGGTAATACTATGCTGCGCTTTGGAACTCACTACCGACAAATGCAGCAAGTAAATAAGGATGACAAAGATAAACCCCGTAAACACCAGGTTAGGTGGTTCAAACACGCCAAACAGTTTTGACATTACATCCAGGCCGCTGCGCCAAAACGAAAACAGGATGAGCACAAACGTGCAAACACACCATACAATGGCGTATTCTTCGCGCAGCTTGCCTTTAATAATCAGCCTTGAAATATAGGCTATAAATAAAATGTTAATAGCGATGGTGATAAGCTGTATCCGGGCCATATTAATAAGGTTTACGAATAAATATAAATAACATGCTGATAGTTACTTTAACACAATAGTAAATAGATGAAAAATTACTGATAGACGATTTGCCTGCCTGCCGCTCCCTCATTATCACAGGTACTTCCTCAATGGACAATCCCGCTTTTGAGAATAGCACCAGCGAAGCAGGCTCGGGGTACTCGTCCGGGTATTTGGCGCAGGCAATATCGATAGCTTTGCGATCAAACAACCGGAAGCCCGAAGTGCTATCGTAAATACTTTTCCCGGTAAGTATCCTGTTTAACCAGTGAAAATACCTGATGCCAATTCTGCGTGCAAATGATGATTTAAACCCGCCCCCATCCAAAAACCTTGAGCCGATAACTACATTCGCACCTGTTTTTTGATGCTGCTCAATCAGCTTATGTAATTCTGCCGGGGGATGCTGGCCGTCGCCATCCAGCTGCACAGCAATATCAAATCCATTTTGCTGGGCATACAGAAATCCGGTTTGAACGGCACCGCCAATACCCAGGTTAACTAACAGATCAAGCAAAACTACAGGGTACAAGCCAGCCACCATTTTGGTATCATCTGTTGAACAATCGTTTACTACTGCGATTTCCATTTGGTAATTGTACGGCAGTTTAAGCTGTAAAAGCTGCTCCAATATCAGCGGGATGGAGTTGCCCTCGTTATAACATGGAATAATGATCAGAATTTTTTTACTCATTGGCCCAGCAAGCTGTTTAACAGATATTAAATGCTAATATATTGTTTGATGCTGCTTTTACGATAGAAAAATAATTTTTGCCGTAAAAATTGAAAAAATAGTGTGGGTGGGCCCGATGTAACTGTCATTAAGTTAAAGGGTCACCAGGCATATAGCCCCCTCTAAATCTCCTCCGGAAGGGGAAACTTTGGCTTCGCCCGCGTTTATTTTCTTAAGTCCATCCGCCTATTGCTGTAGAGGATTTAGGTGGGGCTTAACTTATTGGCTCTTTACGCCGCATTTGAAATATACTTCACCAGGCTTCTTTTAGCAACGGGCAGCAGGGTTTGCTCCAGTGGGAAGCTGATATCGGTATGCAGATAATAAACCGCAGGATTAGGCAGGTGCTGATTGCGGCGTATCAGATCAAGTTTAATGGCTTCTGGGGTATAGCTGATGCTTTCTTCATAGCTATCTACAAAAACGATGTTGATGCCGCGGTATTTATCGTCCTTGTTTTCAAAAAGGGTTATCTGAAATTCATAGATCTGATTGGTGCGGATATTGCCATTGCGCAGCGAAAAATAGCCGTGATAAGGCAGCAATGGCACAATACCCACCGGATCAATATTTAAACAGCTTTCCACAAAATCATAAATCTCTTTCCCGGTTTGAATGGCCGGGTCAAGCTTTTGCAAAGCATAGTTAATAATTGATTCTATTTCGCGCATAGAGCTGTCATCATCTACAATTTTTTGATAGGTAAGCTTTACGGCATCCATATCGGCCTTGGTTAAACGCTGCGGAAAAGCCTGCTGCAGCATGGTTTTATTCTTTTTAAAATACAGCAGGTTGTTGTAATGAAAAATCAGATCGGTTAAATTGGGGTAGAGCCTGCTTTTGTCAAAGTGGCGGTTAATTTCCTGTAGATAATCTAATAAAATGTACTTTTTGTATTCAAAATCAATTGAACCTTCAATAAACCAGTTTTTGCTTAACTCTTTCATTTTTTTCAATTATCCTTTCAATAGCTTAAATTAACTAAAAAACCGCAATTTTGCAATATGCCATTAGGAACGCTTTATTTAATACCCGTACCGCTTGCCGAAGAAGCATCGGCCAAATCATTTACGCCGTATTTGGTTGATACCATCAACAGCATTAAAGAGTATATTGTTGAAAATGAAAAAACTGCCCGCAGGTTTCTGAAAGAAGCCGGCCTTAAAACGCCGCAAAGCGAGCTGATAATTCATGATTATGGTAAACATAACCGCGCAGACGGTAACGCTGAGTTTTTTAAAGGCCTGCAGGCCGGCAACAGTGTGGGATTGATGAGTGAGGCAGGTTGCCCCGGCATAGCTGATCCTGGTGCGGAGATTGTGGAGAAAGCACATCGCATGGGTATTAAAGTGGTGCCGCTGGTTGGCCCAAGCTCTATTTTGCTGGCGCTGATGGCATCGGGCTTCAACGGCCAAAGCTTTACTTTTCATGGCTACCTGCCTATTGATAAAGTATTGCGCAGCAAAAAGATAAAAGAACTGGAAAGCGCTACTGAAAAGCTTGATCAAACCCAGTTATTTATTGAGACGCCTTTCCGTAACAATTCACTGCTGGATGATATTCTGAAAACCGCGAACCCTAAAACCCGTTTATGTATTGCCTGCGATTTAACAGCGACAACCGAACTGGTACAAACCAAAACCATCGCCGACTGGCAAAAAAAAGTGCCTGAGCTGCATAAACGACCAACTATTTTCCTACTTTTTCACCGTTAATACCGGATGACTATTTCTGAAACGCATACCAAAGTACTCATTGTAGGCGCAGGTCCTTCGGGCCTGATGATGGCTGCTCAATTGCTGAGGTATGGCGTTCAGCCCATTATTATTGATATAAAACGAGGACCAACCGACGAATCAAAGGCCCTGGCAGTACAGGCCCGTTCGCTGGAGATCTACCGGCAAATGGGTGTTATTGACCGTATACTGAAAGATGGAAAACAGGCGCAGGCCGTTTCATTTAACCGCAGCGGTAAACAGCTTGCCAAACTGCAATTCAGCAATGTTGGCGAGGGGCAAACCCTATTCCCGTTTATTCATTTATATCAGCAAAGCAAAAATGAACGGTTGTTGCTTGAGTTTTTGACCCTTAATTGCTGTCCGGTTTATTGGGAAACTACGTTGACATCCCTGAAACAAACTGCCGAGATGGTTGAAGCACAACTACAAAGCGGAGAAAACATGCATACCCTACAATGCGATTATGTGGTAGGGGCCGATGGTGCGCATAGTATGGTTCGTAAACAATCGGGCATTGCCTTTAGTGGCGATACTTACCAGCATGAGTTTTATCTGGCCGATGTTGAGCTGAATAATGAAACCCTAAACGGGAATGAAGTACAGCTATACCTGGAGAAAAGGGGCTTTTCAGCTTTTTTCCCCATGCCCGAAATTAACCGTTACCGCATAATCGGCAACCTTCCCGATATCCTTAGTAAGGATGAAAATCTACAGGTAGAAGATGTATTGCCCTATTTAAATAATATCACCGGCTTACCCGTAAATATCGCCCATAATTATTGGTTTACTACTTACCGGCTGCATCACCGTATGGCAGATAAATTCAGGCAGCAGCGTTGTTTTTTAGTGGGCGATGCCGCGCATATCCACTCACCTGTAGGCGGCCAGGGGATGAATACCGGCTTGCAGGATGCCTATAATTTAGCCTGGAAACTGGCAGGTGTGGTTAATAATCAGCTCCGCGCATCCATACTGGATAGCTATAGCGCCGAAAGGATGCCCATTGCCAAAGATCTGTTAGGCACTACCGATAGGGTGTTTAGCTTCCTGATGTCGGGCAGTGTTTTCTCCAACCTGTTTAAAAGGTGGTTGCTGCCTCTGGCGCTCAAATGGGTTTGGAGTAAAAACAGCATAAGGGAAGAGTTTTTTAAGCGGGTATCGCAAATTGGCATCAGTTACCGGGATAGTTCCATCAACCTGAATGTTAGTCAGGCCACCCAGGTAAAAGCGGGCGACAGGCTACCCTACCTCAAAGTTTTTGACGAAAAAAAGCAGCTGGAAACCGACCTGCATGAGTGGTGCAGCAAACCGGGCTTTACGCTTATTGTTTTAGGAAAATTATCGGAGCTTGACCTGTTTACCCTTGCTAAATGGATAACGCAAAACTATCAGCCCGCGCTCAATTTCTTTTACCTTCCGCCATCGGCCAAAAACCAGCATATTTTTGATGTTTTTGAAATAAAACCCAACCAGGCCAAATCATTAATTATCCGTCCCGATATGCATATTGGCTTAATGAATGATAAGGTTGATATGGTGTTAATGGATAACTATCTGAGGAATATAGTTGGTGTGATTTAAAAATTTTAGCCTCCTCTCCCCCTGGAGAGGGCTGGGGAGAGGCTTACCCATGTATTGTTTCCGTTTTCCCATAATTCTGAATAATCTCCGCTTCAAAGGCCAGACATTGTTTCCAGCGGGCATCAACATCAATATCTTCGCAATACTTTTTTGCCAGACGGATAAACATCGCATAGTGTGTAGCCTCGCTAATCATCAATTCATGATAAAAAACGGATAGCTCCTCATCATTAATATTTTCGGATAATACTTTAAAGCGTTCGCAGCTTCGCGCCTCAATCATTGCTGAAAATAACAGTCGGTCAACCAATTGCACGGTTCTGCCACCGCCAATAACTACAAATTTGCGCAGTTCATTTACGTAATTGTCCTTGCGCTCGCGACCAAGCACAAAGCCACGTGCCAATATAATATCATGTACCCTTTTAAAATGATCCATTTCTTCCTGTACCAATAGGGCCATTTCCTGCACCAGGTCTGACAGATTTGGGTTTTGAACAATAAGGGTAATGGCGTTGCTGGCAGCTTTTTGCTCGCAAAAAGCATGATCGGTTAACAGCTCTTCTATATTGCTTTCTACCACATTTTTAACCCATAGCGGGTCGGTAGGTAATTGCAGTTTCAGAATAGTTTTATCGCTCACAGTACAAAGATAGTTTTTTGATGGGGAAAGATAAAAGACGAAGCACTTTGTGAAAAGTCAACACCGTATTTTTACCCTAAAAATACCGTTGAAGTACGGTTTCTGCTGGAGCGGCAATGGCTACCTTAGCATTGATTTATAATCGCACCTAAACCTTATCGCAATTAATAAAAAGGCGTTCGCTGAAAAGCCTGCAAGAGAGTAAGCACCTAAACCTTTTCTAATTCTAAATATCATGACTAATCCATTAACCCTGTATGTACCTATAAAACAGGACGACCAATCACAAAAAATAGCACAAACAGTACACGATACTTTTGTAGTCACTGTTAAAGCAGGTCTCGATTCATCAGAAATTGTTCATTATGCCCGTGTTTCGCTGATTCCCAATCCATCAGGCGAAGGCATCAATGCGCTTATGCTAATGACTGAATTTGATGGCCCGATGAACCCATATCTTAAATTTTTCTGGGACAATCCGGGCACACAGTTTGCTTTTTCAACCATAGCAGGCATTGCTTTAACTCCTCCAAATCCACCTGTAACAGAACTTACGGCTTTTGAGAATTTCATTAACAACAATAACCTTAATGAGGCGGGCGATATGTATGCTGCATATCCGCAAACAGTAAAGGAAATTATTAAAGCTTTTAGCAAAGAGAAAGCGCACTAAGGCTTTTGGATTTATCTATCAGCCGGATTCCCCGGCTGATAATTTTTACTTCTTAAATTTTTGAGCCATGCCTGCAAGTAATTCTTCTCAACCAGACAGAAACAACGTACAGGGTATGATTATGCGGGGCTATACGCATCCGTGGTCATGTCACCTGATATTTAAATTTACAACCCAACCCGGGGCCAAAGACTTTATTAAAGCCATACTGCCCTACGTGCAATCAGCTGCCGACTGGGGCGACAATAAGCCCGGAATGATGTTGAACATCGGCCTTACGTTTACCGGGCTTAAAGTAGTAAGTAAACTTACCACAAGTGATTTGGCAGGATTTCCGCCAACCTTTAAACAGGGTCCGGCTTCGGCGGGTTCGCAGCAATCGCTGAATGATTTTGGTACAAGTGCCCCCAATACCTGGGTATTTGGCCAAGCGGGCAAACAGGTTGATTGTGTAGTACATGTTTATGGACTGGACGAGCCTGCACTTAATAATCTGGTTAAAATAGTAGCCGATGCTGCTGTTGCCGGTGGCCTAACCGAATATTTGCCTATTGCTAACGGAACAAAACGATTGGAAGAGTACGCAACTGTACCGCGTAACAGTATTCATTTTGGCTATTTGGATGGCATTGATCAACCTGCGCTCGGCTGGGGCAATCCGGATGACCCAGCTGATTTAAGCTCATTCCTAATCGGTTATCCCAATAAAACTTCGCAACCGGGTCCTACATACGGTAATGCAGGTATTTTTGCTAAAGATGGCTGTTATAATGCCTTCCGGATGTTGTACCAGGATGTAGAAACCTTCGACAAATTTCTGGATACAAATGCAACAAATATAGCCCCAAGGCTTGGTAAATCGATTGGTGACACTATAGCATGGCTGGCTGCAAAACTAAACGGGCGCTGGATAAACGGATCACCGCTTATACTATCGCCCAATGCCCCTGATCCTGCAACCAGTCATGCTACCGCTTTTGGATACTCAGGCGATACTGCCGGCATGAAGTGCCCGTTTGCCGCGCATAACCGGGTTGCTAACCCGCGCGACGAAGTATTATCAGAACCCGGCTTACCACCACGGCTGATAAGAAGAGGCATGGCTTATGGCCAGCCATTCAATTCAAAAACAGCAAGTGAAGACAGGGGATTGATAGGCTTATTTTTATGTGGTTCCCTATCCAACCAGTTTGAGCTGCTTTATTCGTGGATCAACACCACTAATTTCAGTAACGTATTCCCTTCCCAACAGGGTCAGGACGCCCTGATTGCCAACAGAAGCATGCCCGGCGCCGATACCTCTTTTACCATCCCTTTACCTGGTAGCCCGGTGGTAATAGATAGTCTGCCGCAATTTGTAGTTGCGCGTGGAACAGCATATTGCCTGTTACCCAGCATCAGTACTTTAAAAAGTATTGTGGCATAATTATTAAGCCCCACCTAAACGGCGGAAGCCCTCATGAATGCCATAAAAAATAAAACACAATATGAATAATCCTCCCCGGAAGGGAGGACTTAAAAAAATAAACGAAATCGAAGCTAAAGTCTCCCCAACCGGGGGAGATTTAGAGGGGGCTATATCTTGGTATCCCCTTCTCCAATTCCATTTGTAATAAATCAATTATAAATGCCTGCAAGTTTCATCGCACATGGTTTGGTAAAATCATTTTATTTAACTTGGCTTATCCAATCGTATACTAATAAAATGAAAAAGCTCCCCTTGTTAATCCTGGCAATTCTTATTACCGGGACTTGTTTTGCGCAGGTAAAAATTGAACATTTGTTAACCGAAAATCAACCTAATCCCATCAGTATTGATGTTTCGGTGCCACGGTTTAGCTGGCACATAACGGAAGACAATAAGCGAGGCGTAATGCAATCGGCCTATGAAATTAAAGTAAAAAATGGCAGGCACGATGTATGGAGCAGCGGTAAGGTAATGTCGGATGAATCCATGTATGTACCCTATAATGGCGAAGCATTGGCATCGGGCAAAAAATATTACTGGCAGGTTAGGGTTTGGGACAACTTTGGAAACAATTCGGCATGGAGCGCTCCGGCCACATGGCAAATGGGCCTGCTATCGCCAGCCGATTGGAAAGCGCAATGGATAACTCCCGGTTTTACCGAAGATTCCGTAATGAGGCCAAGTCCGTTATTCCGTAAAGAATTTTCACTCTCCAAAAAAGTGGCGTCGGCTACGGCTTATATCACGGCGCATGGCTTATATGAGGCGCAGATCAACGGGCACCGCGTAGGTGATGCCTATTTAACCCCAGGCTGGACAAGCTATAACAAACGTCTGCAATACCAGGCATATGACGTTACCGCCTTGCTGCAACAAGGCAAAAATGCTGTTGGCGCCGAATTGGGCAATGGCTGGTACCGGGGCTATTTCGGTTATAACCCAACACCAAACTTATACGGAAAAGATATTGCTTTGCTATTACAAATTGAGGTGACCTTTACCGATGGTACCAAAGCAACCATAGGTACTGACGGCAGCTGGAAATCATCAACCGGGCCTGTTCGTTTTGCTGAAATTTATTACGGCGCTACTATTGACGACCGCATGCAACAAAAAAACTGGTCGACGCCTAATTTTGATGATAAAAACTGGAGTAGTGTAGCCGTAAAAGATTTTAGAAAAGATATTTTAATAGCAACCTATAATGAGCCGGTGCGCAAGCATGAGACCTTTAAACCGGTAAAAATATTTACCACGCCTAAAGGCGAAAAAGTGATTGATTTTGGCCAGAATCTGGTGGGCTGGGTACAGATGAAAGTAAGCGGTAAGGCAGGCGATAAAATCACCCTGTCGCACGCCGAAGTAATTGATAAGGCGGGCAATTTTTACACCGATAACTTAAGGACGGCCCGTTCGCAGGATGTTTACATACTTAATGGCGAAGGTGAAGAAACCTTTGAGCCTCAGTTTACCTGGCAGGGTTTCAGATATATTAAGGTTGATGGCTACCCGGGCGATTTAAACCCCGAAAACTTTACAGCCATCGCCCTATATTCTGATATGCAGCCTACCGGAACTTTCAATTGCTCCAATACGCTGATTAACCAATTACAGCACAATATTCAATGGGGGCAAAAAGGCAATTTTCTGGATGTACCAACCGACTGCCCGCAGCGCGATGAGCGTTTGGGATGGACCGGCGATGCGCAGGTTTTTTCGCGCACCGCAACTTATAACATGAACGTGCATAACTTTTTTGCCAAATGGCTTAAAGATGTAAGGGCAGATCAGTATGAAAGCGGCAGCGTACCTTTTGTTATTCCGAATGTAATTGCACAGGGGCGTAAAACAGGCCCGGGAGCAAGCACCGGCTGGGCAGATGTATCCACAATTATTCCATGGAACATGTATTTGGCTTATGGTGATAAAAGGATACTGGAAGATCAGTACAGCAGCATGAAAGCCTGGGTTGATTATATGCAGCATCAAAGCAAAAACTATTTATGGAATGTAGGAGAGCATTTTGGCGACTGGCTTTTTTATAGTGAAAACGACGATAATGGTGGCAATTCGGCCATTACCAGTAAATACCTGATAGCCCAGTGCTTTTATGCCTATTCAACCCAATTACTTATTAACGCTGCCACTGTTTTAGATAATACAGAAGATGTAGCATACTATACCAACCTGCTGGCGCAAATAAAAAGCGCTTACTTAAAAGAATATGTAACACCCAACGGCTTAATTTCATCAGACACACAAACGGCCTATGTACTTGCCTTGCAATTTGATATGTTACCCGAAGGCTTGAGGCAACAGGCTGCGGCAAGGCTGGTAGCCAACATTCATCGTTATAACAATCACTTAACTACCGGTTTTTTAGGCACGCCATATCTTTGTCATGTTTTAAGTCGTTTTGGTTATGCTGATGTTGCTTATCGCTTATTGCTTCAGGATACTTATCCATCCTGGTTATACCCGGTAAAAATGGGAGCCACTACCATATGGGAAAGATGGGACGGCATAAAGCCGGATGGCACTTTCGAAACCCCAAGCATGAATTCCTATAATCATTATGCCTACGGTGCTATTGGCGATTGGATGTACCGCGTAATTGCCGGTATTGATACCCGGACAGATGGGCCGGGCTATAAACAAATTATTATTAAACCAACCATAGGTGGCAAACTGCAATATGCAGCGGCCGATTACGAAACCAATTACGGCAAAGTAAGCTCACACTGGAAACTGGATAATGGAAATTTATTGCTGGATGTAGAAATACCGGCCAACACTATAGCCACCATTTACATTCCAATAAGCGACAAGCCTAATGTGTTGGAAAGCGGCAAGCCAATTACCGCCGGAGCTGATATTAAATTGGCAGAGCAGGTAGCGGGATATATGGTCCTTAGCGTTGGCTCGGGCAGTTATCATTTTAGTTCGGCTATGTAGTATTTAGCCCTGGCGCTTCCATCCAAAATGCATAAATCTTTGCTTTTTTTCTAAGCCCCTCTCTTCCGGAGAGGGGTTGGGGTGAGGCTTATTTTCTGAAAAGGGAAATAATCCAGATGATTATTGCAATAACAACAATAACTGAAATGATGCCAACTACGGCACCGGCCTTAAATATCCCTGCAATTACAGAGCAACTGCTCAGGCATAAAACCAACAGGATTACAGATAAATAGGTTAACTTTTTCATAGTGGTGTTTTAATTTGAATAGTATAATAACAAAAAGCCCAAATAAGTTTTACGGCGATCTGAAAAGATTGAATTCATAGGGTAGGGTTTTAAACCCTACCCTATTTGCGATAACATCAAAATAACACTTGCTCATATTTTCTTGCTACTTTTACCATTTGCAACCCAATTATTAATGAGCCATTCATTTAATCGCCCTATACGTGTGTTAGTTGCCAAAGTAGGCCTTGATGGTCATGACCGCGGTGCCCGTATTATCGCCACTTCGCTGCGCGATGCCGGTATGGAAGTAATTTATACCGGGCTGCGCCAAACGCCCGAAATGGTGGTAAACACCGCCTTGCAGGAGGATGTGGACGCTATTGGTATATCCATACTTTCGGGTGCCCACATGACCGTTTTCCCAAAAATCATCAACCTGATAAAAGAAAAAAAGATGGACGATGTACTGGTAACAGGCGGCGGTATTATACCACAAGATGATATGAACGAGCTAAAAAAGATAGGTGTGGGCGAGCTTTTTCCACCGGGTACCAGCACGCAGGATATTGTTACTTATATAACCGAATGGGTGCATCAGCACCGCAACTTCTAAATTTCCAGAACATGTCATTCCAAAATTTACTGATAGAAAATAAAGAACGTATACAATACATCATTATTAATCGCGAAAGCAAAGTTAATGCGCTTAATAAAGCCACTATTGCTGAGCTGCATACTGCTTTTCATGAAGCTTTTCATAACCCGGCTGTTGGGGGCATCATATTAACAGGTGCGGGGCAAAAAGCATTTGTGGCTGGGGCCGATATTTCTGAATTTGCAGAGCTGGATGCTGTTTCCGGTAGCGAGCTGGCCAGGTTGGGGCAATCAACAGTTTTTGATTTAATTGAAAATGGCAGCAAACCGATTATAGCAGCCATAAATGGTTTTGCTTTAGGCGGAGGATTGGAGCTGGCCATGGCCTGCCACATACGTGTTGCAGCGGACACCGCTAAAATGGGCTTGCCCGAAGTTACTCTTGGGTTACTGCCCGGCTATGGCGGCACACAACGCTTACCTCAGTTAGTAGGCAAGGGAAAAGCCCTGGAAATGATTATAACTGCCGATATGATTACCGCCGCCGAAGCATATCAATATGGCTTAATTAACCACGTGGTAAGCCCGGATAATTTACTTTTAAAAGCCGAAGAAATATTAAACAAAATACTGCTGCGCGCCCCATTGGCAATAGCGGCGGCTATCACCGCGGTAAATGCGGGGACTAAAGATGGTATAAATGGCTTCGAAATTGAGATAGATGAATTTGGAAAATGCTTTAAAACAAAGGACCTAAAGGAAGGAATTTCAGCATTTTTGCAGAAGCGAAAACCTGAATTTAAAGGCGAGTAAGTGTAATTATTACACAAGGCTGACTATTTAGCCCATATGGTCAAAAATTATCTTATTGTTAATCAAACGATTGAATATTCCTGACAAAAGGATGAAAAAAGATAATTGATTTGTGCTGTTACTTTGTTGCGTGTTTTAACAAACACATAATAATTTAATAACACACAATCATGAAAAGTTCATTTAAAATTTCAGCGTTGATCCTTGCATTTGCCGGATTAAGCTTCGGTGCAAAAGCACAAACAGCTACCACTACTACTAAAACTTCAACTTCATCAAACGGTGTAATCTTAAGCATAGGTGTTGACGCAGGTATCCCTACGGGCAGTTATAAAAGTGCCTACGATTGGAATTTAGGTGGTTCGGTACAAGCCGATATCCCTGTTATTGCAAAATCATTATATGTAACCGTTAACGCAGGTTACAATAATATATTTGGTAAAAACAATGCTTATGGCCCGGGTCTTGATGCTACTAACATTCAATTATTACCGGTAAAAGCAGGTTTAAAATACTTCATCGTTCCTCACTTTTATGTACAGGGCGAAGCAGGTGCGGCCTTTTTGCTAAATAAATCAAACCTTGATGATACCAAAACAGCTGCTTTTGTTTATGCTCCGCAGTTAGGCTATCAGTTCCCGCTGGGTGGCAACAGCTACCTTGATGCAGGTGTTAGATATGAATCAACCGCTAAATTCAACAACGATTTTGACGATAGCAAGGTTAGTTTCCTTGGTTTACGTGTAGCTTATGCATTTGCTACAAAGTAAAATTTTTACCCACAGTTAAACAAAAAAGGAGGCCAATGGCCTCCTTTTTTGTTTATTATAACTTTTTATTGCTTTAAAACGTATGATAGGATACTAATTCATAAATTAGCAAATTAGTATGTTTATATTAGTATAAAACCTTTATTTGTAAACTTTAACGGCTAAATTGAAACTATCCTGGTACAAACCCCGCTCAACGGATAGAAAACATCAGGATAGCTCAATCTCGCTTAAAAAAAACTATAATACTAAATGAAAAAAATACTCATCATTGATGATGAAGTTAATGTTGCGTTATTACTCTCAAAATTTTTAACGCGAAACGGATTTGATGTAACTACCGCGTCAACCGGAACAATTGGGATGGAGTACCTGAAAAACGGGGACTTTAATCTTGTTTTGTGCGATTTCAGGCTGGAGGATACGGATGGGCGCGAAATGCTTAAAAATATAAAAACGCAGTATCCAAAAACCGGCGTAATTATTATAACGGGATATTCAGATATAAAAATGGCTGTTGAACTTATCAAGATGGGTGCCTATGATTATATTACCAAACCACTCTATCCCGATGAGATATTGAATACCATAACCAAGGCTATTGAAACCCATTATGCCCTGGTTGAAAATGTTGTAGAAAACGTAGTAACGCACGACAAATCGACCCGCGAATTAAAAAAACAAGCTTTTGCCACCGAGTTTGTTGTTGGCACCAGTAAGCCGTCAAAAGAATTGTTAAGGCAAATTGAGTTGGTAGCGCCGACAAATTACAGCGTAATAATTTTAGGCGAAAGCGGTACCGGTAAAGAATCGGTAGCTAAAAGTATCCATTTAAATAGTCCGCGTTATAACCAGCCGTTTATAGCAATGGATTGTGGCTCGCTTACCAAAGAACTGGCAGCCAGTGAATTTTTCGGTCACGAAAAAGGATCTTTCACCGGTGCCTTATACACCAAAATAGGCCACTTTGAAATGGCAAACGGCGGTACTTTATTTTTAGATGAAGTAGGCAACCTTTCATACGAAATACAGGCGGCTTTATTACGAACCGTGCAGGAACGCAAAGTAAAAAGGATAGGCAGTACAAAAGAGATTAACCTTGATGTACGCATTATTATAGCAACTAACGAAAATTTACAGGAAGGCATACAGCGAGGCAAGTTCCGCGAAGATTTATATCATCGCTTTAACGAGTTTAGCATTTACATACCACCGCTGCGCGAACGCGGTAATGACATCATGTTACTGGCCGATCATTTTTTAAGGCTGGCCAATCACGAGCTCGACCGTAATGTAACTACTTTTTCGCCAGAGGTGATTGAATGCTTTATGAACTACCGCTGGCAGGGGAATATACGCGAATTAAAAAACGTGGTACGCCGGGCAGCGCTGCTTACCGAGGGCAATGAAATTTTGATGAAAGCGCTGCCGCTTGAAATTTCGAATTTTAAAATACCAGTGTACGATTATTCGTATCATGCAGATGCCGTTGAACCAAAAGAAAACAAACACGATTTAAAGAACGCCGCTCTCGAAGCCGAATATGAAACTATTTTAAAAGTGCTGCGTGAAGTAA
>Ga0206833_1172_pt1 | contig 16105 bp, 12 predicted proteins | sample Alteio_BWOrgCont_32_FD_152891 | JGI IMG/M metagenome (GOLD analysis project Ga0206833, IMG submission 152891) | Enriched cells from forest soil in Barre Woods Harvard Forest LTER site, Petersham, Massachusetts, United States -... | ecosystem: Environmental > Terrestrial > Soil > Temperate forest >... | reverse complement strand
AGAAACTAAATGAAGAGATCAGAACAAAAGGCGATGGCCTTTCAGAATTGGCCTATAATCAGCTATTAAATAAATTGAGTGCTGCCCAGGCCAGCATGGCCACTAATAATGAAACGGCGTTTAAAGAATTTTTGAAGGAATTTCCAAACAGCGATATCAGCGCTCACCTAATGAGTAAACTGGATTATGAAGACGACCCGGTAAGTTATTACGCAATTTTTAAAACGCTTAGTGCTGCCGCAAAAAACAGCGATGACGGCAAAGAAATTGGCGATAAACTGAGCCATCTGGTGAAAACGGTTGAAGGCGCCACGGCACCGGGTATTGCTGGGAAAATGCCCGATGGAAAAACCTTCGACCCTAAATCAATAACGCAAAAGCTTATTTTGGTTGATTTTTGGCGTGCAAGCAATGATATAAGCAGAAGAAATCACCAAACCATTATTGATGTGCTTGGCAGCGACAAATATGGCAAAGACGTAGCCGTTGTGAGTATATCGCTTGATACCAAAAGTGACTGGTGGACCGGGGCCATTAATGAAGATAATATGAAATGGCCACAAATTAGTGATTTGAAAGGCGACGACTCACCAAATGCTGCTAACTGGACTATTACGAAAATTCCAACCTACTATTTGCTTGATGGCAACTGGAAAATTATAAGGCGCGATGTTGATATTGACAGATTGAGTTTTGAGATTGGTGATTATATGGATAAACACCATTAATCAATAGCCAGCACCTTATCTTTTGTTACGGCGAAAATTTTATCGGTCTTAACGCTGCGGATAGCTACCCTGCCGGTGAACTGGCCGAAAGAGGGTAAAATAGCCTGCTTTTTACCAAATGCAAAACAGGGCAGTGTTATTTGCTGGCGCCCGCGGCCCACTAAACTCACACCAGGATGGATGTGTCCGCAAAAGGCATATCCTCCGGCTTGCTGTAAGTCGGTTGCCGTTAATGGGTGGTGCAGCATCAAAAAAGGCCCCATCAACAGTTCTTCATATAAGTCAATATCCAGTTGATGATAATGGCTGTCGTCAATAATATCGTGATTGCCTTTTATAAGGATAATTTGTAGTTTGGGGAATTGACTGCGCCACAAAATGAACCAGTCCCAGTCGGCATTCATATCGCTATGGAAAAGGTCGCCGAGGAAGATGATTTTTTCGGGTCGGTGCTCATGAATCAGATCGGATAATACGGCCAAGTCACTTTGTTCCATATCCCGGGGCACCGCTATGCCGGCTTTACGGAAATGACCAACTTTGCCTAAATGTACATCGGCAGCCAATAAAGCTTTTTCCTGTCTCCAGTAAATAGCCTTTTGTGGTAGCAATAAAAAATCGTGGCCTAATAAATTAAAAGCAACAGCAGCATCTGTGTTCATTACTGCAAAAATAGCAAAGGCATTAACAATTTCTTAATTCACCACCTGCCTTTTATATTGATTGGGACTTATCCCGGTTTCTTTTTTAAAGAGTCGCGAAAAATAGGGCAAATTATCAAAGCCCAGGGTATAAGCCGTTTCTGCGATATTATTGTCAGATCCTTTTAACAGATTTTTAGCTTCAGATATTAAAAATATGTGAATCAGTTCCATTGCTGTTTTTCCGGTTTCCTGCTTCAAAACATCACTTAAATATTTGGGCGATAGATTCAGCTGCGATGCCATCAATGCTACTGACGGCAAACCTTTTTGCTGCAAAGAACCATTATCAAAATAAGCCGCAAGTATATTGTTAAACCTTGAAACAACTTTTCCTGATAAATCGGTACGGTTAATAAACTGCCTTTTATAAAAACGTTGCGAGTATTTTAATATGGAGTCGATATGGCCCAGCATAATATCCTTGCTGTATTCATCCTGGTTGTTATGATATTCGGTTTCAATTTTTGCGTATAACTCCCATATAATCCGCTCTTCGTTGGGCGATAAATGCAGGGCCTCATTGGCTTCATATTCAAAGTAGCTATACTTCCTGATGTCTGCATGCAGGGCATGTCCGTTCAAAAAATCCTCATGAAAAAAGATCACGAATCCATCCTCTTCAAATTCCAGATTATCCAGTTTCATTACCTGCCTTGGTTTTAAAAACGACATGGAACCGTTTTCGTGATCGTACCGCGTTCTGCCATACGAAAACACACCCGATTTTAGTTTCTTAAACCCGATCATATAGAAATCCCCGGTAAATTCTGTTACGCCAATAGAGCAAACATTTTTACACCTGAACATACTCATCAATGGGTTTTCGGGTGGCGGGAAACCATTTGCACGCAGCAATTCGGTTAAACTTTTAAAGTGCTTCATAATCAATACAATATTAGCAAAGTCTACGCAGTAAACCACGCAGACTTTGTCAGTTCAATTCAATAATTTAGTAGCCCCGCCTAAATCCTCCCCGGTGGGGAGGACTTGAAAAAATAAACGCTGGCGAAGCTAAAAATCTCCCCTCCCGGGGGAGATTTTTAGGGGGCTTGAGGTTATTATTTTCCGTGTGCAGCAGTTGCTACATCGGCCCAACTTTCCCATTCGGCTAAACGACCTGCGTATACTTGTTTTGTCCACGGTAATGCTACTTTACCTAAAAACAAACGCAACGGCGGCTTTTGGCTGTCAACCAGTTTTAATACTGCTGCAGATGTTGCTTCAGGATTACCAAAGGCATCGTCTGTTAAACCTGCCTGGAATGCAGCTCTTACCGGATCATAAATATCCATAGGCTGGGTATTTACAGCCGAAGCACCTGCCCAATCTGTAGCGAAGCCGTTTGGCTCAATCAGTGTTACATTAATACCGAAGGCTTTTACTTCAGTAGCCAATGTTTCGCTCAAACCCTCTACAGCAAATTTTGAAGCGTTGTAAATGCTTAAAATGGGTAGTGTTGCCACTCCTAACACACTCGATAATTGGATAATATGACCATGGCCCTGTTTACGCATTATTGGCAATACGGCCTGTGTCATCCATAATAAACCAAAGAAGTTGGTATCCATCTGATCGCGCGCTTCTTTTTCGGTAGTCTCTTCTACTGTACCAAAAAGACCATATCCGGCATTGTTTATCAGCACATCGATAACACCGAAATGTTGTTTTGCTTTGCTAACTGCTTCAAAAGCCGCATCCCTGTCATTAACATCCAATTGTAGTGGAAGAATGTGGTCACCATATGTTTTAACCAGATCATCCAGTGTGTTAAGATTTCTTGCTGTAGCTACTACTTTATCGCCACGTTTTAAAAAAGCTTCAGCCCAAAGCTTTCCAAATCCGCGGGAAGCTCCTGTTATAAAAATTACTCTTGCCATTTTGTTTTTGATTAAATTTTGTACCACAAAGTTATGCTGGCTATGGCGGCCGGGTTTATACAAAAGGCGGCATTACAGATACATTTTGCGCGTTGATAAAAGAGGCTTAAACAAAAAAAAGCTGCCCCCAATAGGAAGCAGCTTTGCTGATTTATTTTAATTGTAAGTGTAAGAAAATTATTGAACCTGAATGGTACTTCTTAATTTGCTGCCATCAGGATAATAGCCTGAAATAGTTAACAAGCCATTTTTCAAATTGTTTAATGCATGATCAATATCATCAATGCTGGCAATTGGCTGCCTGTTAATTTCGGTAATTACCGATCCTACCGGAACTTCGGTATAATCAAATAAGCCGCCATCCCTAACCTGGGTAACCATAACACCGGCATTAATGTGGAACTTAGCTTTCTGCGTAGCATTAACAGGTATAAAGCTTGCGCCGAATTTATTAAACAGCTCTTCTGCCGATTTTGAAACAGCCACCTTTGGCGTTGGTGCTTCGGCCTTTAAGGTTACAGTAAAGTTTTTCTCGTCGTTGCCACGCAAAATAGTCAGATGAATTTTATCGCCCGGCTCTAAACGGCCAACGCGTTCCTGCAAATCTGATGATTCATAAACTTTATTGCCTTCAACTTTGGTAATAATATCGCCTTTTTCAAGTCCGGCTGTTGCAGCGCCGCCGCCAGGTATTACCTCGTCAACATATAAACCAACCGTGCGGTCGGTATGTAATTGTTCTGCAACATCCTGGTCAAGTTCTTTAAAGCTGATGCCTACGTAGCCGCGTTTTACAGCGCCATACTTTTGAATATCGTCCAAAACCTTTTTAGCCAGGTTAACAGGAATTGCAAATCCGTAGCCTTCGTATGATCCGGTATGTGAAGCAATGGCTGAGTTAATGCCAATCAATTCGCCATTGGTGTTTACCAATGCACCGCCACTATTACCGGGGTTAATGGCTGCATCAGTTTGAATGAATGATTCAATGGCTTTGTTTAATTTAGGCTTACCCTGATACTGGGTGCGGCCAAACGGACTTTGATTTTCATCCTGGTTATCTTCCGAGCCAATGATGCCTATATTACGGCCCTTTGCGCTAACAATACCGGCTGTAACGGTTGAGGTTAATTTAAAAGGATTACCCACAGCCAGTACCCATTCGCCAACTTTTACATTATCGGAGTTGCCTAACTTTACAATAGGCAAATCATGACCTTCAATTTTTATAAGGGCAAGGTCGGTGCTTGGATCGGTACCAATAACTTTCGCTTTGAAATCCTGGTGATCGTTGGTCACTACTTCAATTTTTTCGGCTTTGTCAACCACATGATTATTGGTAACGATATAGCCATCGGGCGAAATAATTACCCCTGATCCTGATGCCATCTCCGGGCCTGCCTGCGGGCGCCCACGCTGACCAAACATATCGCCAAACATTTGCTGTAGCTGGCTCTGCTGGCCGTTTTCCGGCTCGGCTGCATAGGTGGTTCGGATATAAACCACCGCAGGAGTTACCGCTGCCGCTGCTTCGGTAAAATCAGTAGGCTGCCCGGCCGATGATGTTACTGATGAAGGAGTAATACGATTACTTGTGAAATAAACTTTTTGTTTGTCTTCAAAACTCATATTGCTGGCGTATTTACTCTCAATAATTTTATACCCACCAAGCGCCATAGCGCCGCCAACAAAAGCTGTTAATAATGTTAAACCAAACTTTTTCATCTTTCTTAATTTGTTTTTAGTAGTAGCTGACAAGATGATTTATAGCGGATTTTATTTACGCTATTATTATCATGATTCGTCTTTTTATGCTCTTCTTTGTTATGTTTATAAATTATTATTCAAATTTAATACCATATAGACGTTATAATCAATGTTAAGTTATAGGTATTTTTGTTAAAATTTGTTAAATGCAGAACAACGGGATTTTACAAAGCTGAATAATAAAGGTACTAACAAATTAATTGAATTTATTGTGACCATCCATTTCTATAAATACCAGGGTGCAGGGAATGATTTTATCCTGATTGATAATCGCACCAATGCTGTAAATCATCAAAATCCTCAGCTAATTGCCGGTCTTTGCGACCGTCGTTTTGGTATTGGAGGGGATGGCCTGATGCTGCTGCAAAATAAGGCGGGTTATAATTTTGAAATGATCTATTATAATGCCGATGGCCAGCCCAGCAGCATGTGCGGCAACGGCGGCAGATGCATAGTAGCTTTCGCTAAGTTTTTAGGAATAATTGACACGGAAACCAACTTTTTGGCAGTCGATGGGCCTCATTACGCCAAAATTTCAGCCGAAGGCGATTGGGTAAGCCTGCAGATGATTGACGTGGACACCATCAATACCGATGCCGATGCTTATGTGCTCAACACCGGCTCGCCCCACTATGTAAAGATGGTAAGCGGTTTAAAAGAAAAAGATGTTTATAATGACGGATATAACATTCGCAATAACGATACTTACAAGGCACGCGGCATTAACGTAAACTTTGTAGAGCCCAACGATACTGGCTATTTTGTACGCACCTTTGAACGCGGCGTGGAAGACGAAACCTACGCCTGCGGAACCGGTGTTACGGCCGTAGCGCTTGCTATGGCTAAACACAACCAGCAAAGTGGCCACATTACTACCCCCATAAAAGTATTGGGCGGCGATTTAAATATTCGTTTTGATTATGATGGCCACATCTTTAAAGATATTTTTTTAGAAGGCCCCGCGAAGAAGGTGTTTGAAGGGGAAGTGGAGATTTAGATTTTAATACTTGTATTGTTGTAAACATTCCTCTAAAATTAAAAGGGCGAAGTCAGTGTACGCATGGACATCTTTGTTGAAATGCAATGACTTAATGACCAAATGAGCTAATGACAGGTAGATGTTAACAAATATTTAACACAAAACATTTTTACTTACTGCAAATTCTGTTTACGTTTGAATTTTTTGTTGATGTAGCTTCTAATAATTTTTTTATCAGAAGTATGCTACGCGTCGACTCAACTAAGCCCTGCCAGATTATTTATGCCATAGCCCGGCACGACTATCTATCCTATGTGATTGAGCCCCACGTAGTTCAACTGAACCCCAACGGCGAATTTTCACTTACCCACCAGCGTCTATTTTCAAATACAGTTAAAGAGTTTAGCGCCTATATTGATGAAACAGACCTTAAGCTGGTTAAAATACTGGAGGAGCTTGAGCAGGGTAACATTATTAAAAGGTATTATAAAAAACCAATCCGCCCGTTTGAATTTTTCTCTAAAGTTTTTAACGAACAATTTTTTGATACTATTCGCCCAAAAATGGAAAAGCGTATGGCCGAAGCATTGGCTTTGCTGCCTGCCAAAAGGCTTTTCGTGATGAGTAAAGAAGGCTACCCGGCCGAGCGCGAGCTGCATATTGCTACCGAAGCAGCAACGGTATTGTTCCACTTCAGGCGCGATGCTGAGGAGATCAGGTATTTCCCCACTATCAAGTATCAGGGCATGCGCATTGAATTTATGTTCAAAAATGCCGAGATCATTTGCAATCATCCGGCGTGGATGCTGCTGGATGATACCTTATATTACTTTGAAAAAGAAATTGAAGGTAAAAAACTGGTGCCGTTCCTTAATAAACGCTATATCGCCATACCTAAATCATCAGAGCAATCGTACTTTGAGAAATTTGTGGCACCTCTTATTGAAAAACACCATGTTTTTGCCGAGGGCTTTATTATCAATACCGAAAAATACGATGCGCGACCTGTTTTAAAGCCTATTTATATTGAAGGCGGCACTTCGCAACTACAGCTTTTTTTTAAATATGCCGGTTATACTTTTTCTTATGGCGATGAGAGACATATTTCCGTGCGCATGGAGCGCGAGGGTGACAATTATACCTTTCACCGCATAAAACGCTCTGTTGTTTGGGAAAAAAATAAGTTTCAGCTGCTGGAAAGCATGGGACTAAAAACCACCTCATCCTTATTTAAAAACCTGGAGGTGGATATGGCTGATGAAGATGCCGACCGGTCATTTTCTGTTTTTGAATGGATAAACCAGCATTTTGACCAGTTGGCCGATGATGGCTTTGAAATAGAGCAGCCTGCTAACGATGGGCAAAAACGCTACGTTTTTGGCAGCAGTAAAATTGATATGGAGATCAGCGAGCAAAACGACTGGTTTGATATTAATGCCTTTGTTTATTTCGGCTCGTACCGTATTCCGTTTATCCAGTTAAAAAATCACATCCTCAATCATAAAAAAGAATTTGTATTGCCATCGGGCGAGATTGCGGTGATCCCCGAAAAATGGTTTTCGCAATTTGGCAACCTGCTGCACTTTACCGATGGCGGTAATGATATTAAACTGCGCAAGCATCACCTTGGGTTAGTAAACAGCCTGGTGGAGGGCGAAATGGCCAATGTTACCATGAACCGCAAGCTGCAAAAGCTAAGCGAGTTTGAGGAGTTGGAAGACGTACCTATGCCACAGTTTTTTGAAGGTAATTTAAGGCCCTATCAAAAAGCAGGTTACAACTGGTTTCACTTTTTAAAGCACTACCATTTTGGCGGCTGCCTGGCTGATGATATGGGTTTGGGTAAAACCATACAAACTCTGGCCCTGCTGCAAAAACATAAAGAAGACACCGAGGCAGAAGGTGGTAAAAGTACCTCGCTGGTAATTATGCCAACCTCGCTGATATACAACTGGCTGAACGAAGCTAAAAAGTTTGCACCACAATTACGTTTAATGGTACATACCGGTGCCATGCGCTATAAATCGCCGGAAGTTTTTGCCAATTACGATGTGGTGATTACTACTTATGGCATTAGCCGTATTGATATCGAGCTCTTTAAAGCTTACTTTTTTGATTATGTGATATTGGACGAAAGTCAGAATATTAAAAATCCATCGTCCAAATCCTTTCTGGCGGTTAAGCAATTAAAATCTCGATTTAAGCTGATATTGAGCGGTACCCCGGTAGAAAACTCAGTAAATGACTTATGGACGCAAATGTCGTTCATCAACCCGGGGCTGTTGGGCATTCAGCAGTTTTTTCAGAATGAGTTTGTAACGCCTATTGAAAAGAAAAAGGATGAAGATAAGGCGCGTAAATTGCAGGCGCTTATTAAACCCTTTGTATTGCGCCGTACCAAGGAACAGGTGGCAACAGAGCTTCCACCTAAAACTGAAACGCTGTTGTATTGTCAGATGAGCGAAGAGCAGGCATCGGTTTATGAAAAGGTAAAATCAGAATACCGTAACGAGTTATTGCGAAGCCTGGAGGATGGCACCTTTGCCAAAACACAAATACAGGTTTTACAGGGATTGATTAAGCTACGCCAGATTGCCAATCACCCTATAATGATTGACAGTGAATATGAGGGCGACTCCGGCAAGTTTGAGAACGTGGTACATACATTAAAAACCGTACTGGACGGCGGTCATAAAGTGCTCATCTTCTCGCAATTTGTAAAACAACTGAATATTTACCGCGAATATTTTGATACAGAGAATATTCCGTATGTGTATCTGGATGGTGCCACGCAAAATCGCGGCGATGTGGTAAAACAGTTTCAGGAAGACCCAAAAACCCGTGTGTTTTTAATTTCGATAAAAGCCGGCGGTGTGGGCCTTAACCTTACCGAGGCCGACTATGTATTTATCCTTGACCCATGGTGGAACCCTGCCGTTGAACAACAGGCTATTGACCGTACGCACCGTATTGGCCAAACCAAAAATGTATTTATTTACAAATTCATCACCAAAGATTCGGTCGAAGAAAAGATACTGGCCCTGCAACAGCGCAAACTCAGCGTGGCAAGAGCATTAATTACCACGGAAGAAAGCTTCATTAAGTCGCTTTCGGTTGATGATATTAAAGAGATATTGGGGTAAGATTTTCAGACTTCCGAAGTTTTTAAAACTTCGAAAGTCTTTCTTTGATTGTCATTTCGACGAGGTACGAGGAGAAAACTTTTGCGCGGGACATTTATCGCACGCAAAAGTTTTCTCACTGTCGTTCGAAATGACATCATTTTTTAGATTTTTATCTTAAAAATCCAATCGCACATTATATCTATTAATTCAGGTATGATAAAATAATCAAACAAAATAACGTTAATATTGGTTGTTCATCCATTTATTGTCGTTTTAAAAAATCAACCTTAAAATATTAACCCAATGAAAAAGTTTTTACTATTATCCTTGTTTGTTTTTTGCGCCGTATTTGCATTCGGCCAAAGCAAAATGGCTTGTTGTGCCAAACCATCTGCCACGCAGCAATTTGCTATGCTGGCTTCCAGTAAGGATTTCCGTATGTCGCATCAAAATCCAATAAAAATGCATTTTCAGAGCAGCATCGGTAAAGCAATTACCTATAAAACTGCTGATGGAAAAGAAGCAGATGCTTACGAGTTTAAAGCCAAAACACCAACCAATAATTATCTTTTGGTAGTGCACGAGTGGTGGGGGCTTAATGACTGGGTGAAAAAAGAATCGGAAAAACTGTACACCGACCTGGGGAATGTGAATGTGATTGACATTGATTTATACGATGGCAAAGTAGCCACCACGCGCGACGAAGCCGGCAAATTAATGCAGGGCGTAAATGACGACCGCGCTAAGGCCATTATTAATGGAGCCATTGCGTATGTTGGCGCTAAGGCACACATCACAACTATCGGCTGGTGTTTTGGCGGTGGCTGGAGCTTACAGGCTTCCATACTGGCAGGCAAACAGGGCGCAGGCTGTGTGATGTACTATGGCATGCCCGAGCAGGATGTAAATCGCCTTAAAACACTTCATGCAGATGTTTTGGGTAACTTTGCCAATAAAGATCAATGGATAAATCCAAAAGTGGTAGCCAAATTTGAGGCCGATATGCAAGCAGCTGGTAAAAAACTAACGGTACACCAATACGATGCCGACCACGGTTTTGCCAATCCAAGTAACCCTATTTACGATAGCCAGGCTACTAAAGATGCCTACGCTTATACCATCGCATTTTTAAAACCACGACTGAAGTAAGTTGATAGTCCATAGTCGATAGACCATAGATTCATTTTACTATGGACTATCGACTATAGTCCATGGACTGATAAAATTCGTAACATTGCAAAAAAAACATTCTGCCATTGACTGCCCGTAACAAAAAACTGTTCTCTTTTCTGCTTAAACTCGGCATACTGGTACTGGCATTTTGGTTTATTTATCAGCGCATTTTAAAAAACGACGATAATCTTCAAAAGTTTCATACCCTGGTTTCGGGTATTACCTATCAAAAGGTATTTATCACCATGACGTTGGTGGTATTACTCATGATTGTTAACTGGACGCTGGAAGCTTTAAAGTGGTGGCACTTAACGCGGGTTTTATCACCGATGTCTGTTTGGAGGGCTATTGAATCTGTTTTTTGCGGCCTAACCTGGGCGGTATTTACCCCTAACCGGCTAGGCGAATATGGTGGTCGGGTGATGTTTTTACCTGTTCGCAGGCGCATACATGGCGTATTTGCTATGGCTGTAGGTTCGTTTGGGCAAAATGTAATTACCAATGTTTTGGGGGCCGGCGCTATTGTATGGTTCTTTTATACTTTTATTCATCCGCTATGGTGGGTGATGCTTGGCATTACGCTGGTAGCTATAGGGTTTATGGCCATAATGCTTACCTTTTATTTCCATATAAAATGGATGGTATCCCTGCTTAACCGCGTTAAATTTTTGAAAAAATTTCACCGCTTTTTTGATATCATGGGTAAATACAGGTTCCGTGAATTGTTAAGCATTATGTGGTTTTGTTTAGCCCGTTTTTTCGTTTTTACCTTTCAGTATTATCTGATAATCCACTTGTTAATCCCCGAAATTCCGTTCACGACCATGACATTGCTTATGTTTGTGTTTTTCTTTATCCAATCGGCTATACCATCGCTTGATATGTTGGATATTGGGGTAAGGGCGCTTACCGCCGGTAAATTATTCAGTTATGTAACCGATCAATCTATCGCTGTTGTGGTGGCCATATCATTGATTTATATTATTAACCTGATAATTCCTGCTATTTTAGGGTGTGTTTTTGTACTTAAATTAAAATTCTTTGATCGCACTGCTTAGTACATTGTCGTTTTTGCTAACAGGCTTGTTCCTGTCTGTTTGTATCTTTATTATAAGGGGATGGAATGCCGTAAAACAACCCCAGGTAAAGCAATCGGGCTTTACTACTAAAGTTACTATACTGATTGCGGCCCGCAATGAGGAAGAAAAAATACATTTGACTATTGAAGATTTACTTGCGCAGGACTATCCAAAACGCCTTACCGAAATAATTATTGCCGATGACCACTCAACAGACAGAACATCAGCAATCATCAGCAGTTATGCCGACAGAGGTGTGAAACTGTTGCAAATGAACGAAGATAAACCGCTCAACTCCTATAAGAAAAAAGCCATCGCCAAAGCTATTGATCTGTCGACAGGCGATTTAATGGTTGCTACTGATGCCGATTGCAGAATGGGTAGCCAATGGCTGTCAACCGTGGTAGGATATTTTGAAATGCATAACCCGGTTATGATTTCATCGCCGGTGAGTTATTTTGAAGAGAAATCGTTATTTGAACGCATGCAGAGCCTGGAGTTTTATTCGCTTATTGCCACTGGCGCAGCGTTTATCGGTAATGGGCATGCTTCCACCTGTAATGGTGCTAATTTGGCTTATCGCAAAGATATTTTTTACAAAGTAGGCGGCTTTAAAGGGATTGATGACCTGGCTTCTGGCGATGATGAGCTGTTGTTACAGAAGGTTGCTGCACAGTATCCGGGTAAAATAGGTTTTTTAAAATTGTACGATGCGGTAGTTTTTACCCATGCTAAATCCAATTTGAAGGAGTTTATGCAACAACGCCGCCGCTGGGCCTCCAAATCAGTTAAGTATAAAGACAAAAAAGTGGTTGCCCTTGTGGTAGGCTTGTGGATGTTTTATGTTTCCGTAGGACTGAACTTATTAGGCGGATTATTGAGCTACCGGTTTTTGGAGGTTTTTGCCATACAGTTTGTGTTAATGTATTTTACCGAATTAATAATGCTCTGGCCCGTTACTCAGTTCTTTAAAAGGCAAAAACTCTTGTCGTTATTAATCATCAGTATTCCATTGTATACCATTTACTTTATTTATATCGGAATGATAGGGAATAAAGGTAAATATGCATGGAAGGGGAGGATGGTGAGATAGTGATCAGATGATAATTATTAGTGATTGACTAATTTGTTCACAAACGTGTCAAATCCTTCGCTCTGCCATACGCAACCCGGTAAAAAAGACGATATTTAACCAAAAGCACCCGAATAGTTAAATTGACTGATCTTAGCCCTTCGCAACGAACCTGGAAAACGTTTAAACGCAATAAAATTGCCGTTGTCGGCATGATATTTATCGTGTTTTTAACGTTGGTGGCTATTTTGGGTTATTTAATTATGCCCGATTCAACTCCGTTGGCCAACAACATGACTATTCAGCTGAGCCTTAAAAAACCCGGATCAAAATTTATGATGCTGCGTCTCCGTAAAACCGAGCCGGTTGATACGATAAATATCTTCGCTAAAATGCTTTATGGCCAGCCATCCTTTTACCGGGATATCCCCATAACAGCGTATCATTTCGCCAAAGACTCCGTTATGGTTGACGAATACGTTGGTCTGGAAGATAAACCCGAAAAAAAGTCATATCTCATTCCCGTTGCTAAAGGAGGCGTTCCGGCTTCCATTATTCATAAAACCTTTTGGCTTGGTACTGATATTTACGGCCGCGATATGCTGAGCAGGCTTATATTGGGCACGCGTATCTCCTTATCGGTGGGTTTAATGGCTGTTATCATCAGTATGCTACTGGGCGTTACCATCGGCTCCATTGCCGGCTATTTTGGCGGATGGATTGATGCTGCGCTAAGCTGGCTGATGAATATTTTGTGGTCCTTGCCCGCCTTATTGCTGGTTATAGCCATTTCATTTGCTTTAGGTAAAGGTTTGTGGCAAATATTTATTGCAGTAGGTTTATCAATGTGGGTGGAAGTGGCACGGTTGGTGCGGGGTCAGGTAATGAGTTTAAAACAGGTTGAATATATTGAAGCGGCCCGTTCGCTTGGTTTTAATAATACCCGCATCATCAGTAAACATATTTTACCCAATATTGTGGGGCCTATATTGGTACTGGCATCATCAAACTTTGCATCGGCTATACTGTTAGAAGCCGGGCTGAGCTTTTTAGGCTTTGGCGCACAGCCACCTATGCCCACCTGGGGAAGCATGATCAAAGAACACTATGGTTATATTGTAATGGATGCCGCCTATTTGGCAATTATGCCGGGCCTTGCTATTATGTTATTGGTGTATGCTTTTAACCTTGTAACTGTAGGTTTAAGGGATGCGTATGATATTAAATCACAAAGTACACGTTTTTAAAAAAAAATATTTTTATTTTAGGCTGCCTTTTTAATTAAGCTAATGCAAAATTTCGACGAGATCTCGGCAGAAGATGAACTGATACGACTATTGCTTAAAAGGCAAACGGAGTTAAATGCATTACTTGAAATAACACAAGCTATCAATAAGGACACCAGCACCCCCGTGCTGATACAAATGCTGCAGGTAATTTTGCAGAGTTATTTGCAGGTGGGTAAGCTGAGATTTTTAATTGAAAAAGATAACAACTTTGTGCTGCTATCAAAATATGGCGGCGATATTGAGCCTGTTGGTAAATTACACCGGGCATGTCTTAAACTTAATAAGTTTAAAGAGCCAACGCCATTAAAAAACCACGATGACGCGCTGCTGAACAAATACGACTACTTTATTCCTATCTACCATAAAAAGAAAGCCCTGGCATTTGCCCTTATTGGCGATTTTAACACCACCAGCGAATTATTAAGTAACGACCTTAACTTTATTCAAACAGTTATTAACGTAATTGTGGTGGCTCTTGAAAACAAAAAGCTTTTTAAAGAGCGGCTGCAATCAGAAAGGTTTCAGCGTGAAATGGAGCTGGCCGTTGAGGTGCAGAACATGCTTATCCCCCTAAAACTTTATAAGGATAGCAGGGTAGAGGTAAGCGCCCGTTATATTCCTCACCAAAACATAGGCGGCGATTATTTTGATTTTGTCCGCATAAACGATCATGAGTTTTTATGGTGCATTGCTGATGTTTCGGGTAAGGGAATTTCGGCGGCTTTACTGATGGCTAATTTTCAGGCAAGCTTAAGAGCTTGGGCAGCGGTAGAAAGCGACCTGAATAACATTATAGACCGTTTAAATAAAATAGTGGTTACCAACACCAAAGGTGAGCGCTTTATAACGCTATTTTTAGCCAAATATAACGAAAAAACCCGCAGGCTTAACTATATCAACGCGGGCCATAACTCTACCGTTTTATACTCCAAAGGCGAGGCTATAGCGCTAAGCCTTGGTACCACCATGATTGGTGTTTTTGACGAACTGCCATTCCTTAATCCCGGCGATATTTATGTTGAACCTGATAGCCTGCTGGTAAACTATACCGATGGCTTGATGGATCATGAACACAGCAATCCCAACTGGACCGAAGAACATCTGGTTGAGTTTATTGAAACACATGGCCACGAAACACCTGATATTTTTAATCAGCGCATAATGGATCACATTAACCAGGTAATAAAAGGTAAGCCTATTGATGATGTTACCCTGCTGACCCTTCGGATTTTTTAATTCTATCCAGTCAATTCATCTCATAAACATAAAAGGCCCGTTGGTAATCAACGGGCCTTTCTGTATTTAATAAGCTTTTATTATCCTTTTCCGCCGCCGGATCTGCCTCCACCAGGCTGACCGCCGCCCTGATTAAGCGAGCCACCGTCATCAGGTGCATCCTGCTGATCCTGCGGTTGTTGCTGCTCTTTGTTTTTGCGTTTTTGTGGGATGCCGTTGTTACCAAAGCGATAGGCCAGGGTAAGCACACCGGTGCGGGTGTTAAACCTGCGGTCAGATACCTGTATGGCATTAATTTCGGGGTTAAAGTTGATATCTGATACGTATTTGCGGGTATTAAAAATATCGCGCACGTTGGCACTCAGGTTAAGCTTTTTGGTTAAATCATAACGTACGCCGCCATCAACCCCATAAATGGCTTTCATGGTTCCCTGTGGTATAACCTGCGGCGCCTGGTAATCGGCACGTATTTGTACGCCCAATCTTTTTAGCGGCTTAACGTTTGCGGTTATATTGCCGTTCCATGAGTAGCCGGATGTGGTAGCAATGCTCAAAGCCGGATCGCCTACGATGTATTTGTAGTAAATATTCAGGTTGACCGTTAAATCAAGCAATTGACTCGGGCTTATTTTGGCAATCAGCTCATAACCAGCATTCGATGCGCTTTTTACATTCTGATACTGGGTTAAAGTAGTATCAAGGTTACCTGGCGTAAGCGGGGTGGTTATTTGTTGTATGTTATCAAGCGTTAAGCGGTAATACAAGGCCGAGGTAAGGGTAACTGTTTTCCAGTAGTTAATATAGCTCAACTCGAATGAGTGTGTATCCTCGGGCAGCAAATAAGGGTTACCCTGCTGGTAGTTTAAACGGTTACTCTCATCAATAAATGGCGATAGCTGCCTGTTATTTGGGCGGGTTACACGTCTGCTATAGCTTAATTGCAGCGTTTGGTTCTCACTTATTTTATCGGTTAAAAATAAGCTTGGATACACCCTGAAATAATCCTGTTTGTGATTGGTGGTAACACCGGTATCAATCAACTGGGTATTGATATTGGCGTCTTCCAGCCTTAAACC
>Ga0206833_1167_pt1 | contig 16113 bp, 14 predicted proteins | sample Alteio_BWOrgCont_32_FD_152891 | JGI IMG/M metagenome (GOLD analysis project Ga0206833, IMG submission 152891) | Enriched cells from forest soil in Barre Woods Harvard Forest LTER site, Petersham, Massachusetts, United States -... | ecosystem: Environmental > Terrestrial > Soil > Temperate forest >... | reverse complement strand
CTCATAAGAAGGGTATCCCTGATAATTTTCAAAGGTATACTTACTGTATTTTAATGATTCAAGTATAAAATCCAAATCTTCAATTGTTAATTTAGTCATAGTTTTATTTTTTTAATGCTATTGTGAGGACACATTTTATTAGGCTAATATATAATATTTTTTTAAACCGATAGTTAATTATTTGGAATATTTTATCTTTTAATTTGATAACATAGTCTATAAATAAAATACCAGCATATGCCAAAATTAACATACACACGAATAATAAATGAGTACAAAAAAAGGAGAGCAATAAAACCCGACAGTGTGCTTGAAAATTGCAAAAATGTAGCTTTACATAAAGCAATTAAATACGCCGCTTTAGCTATTGATGCGCATGGCAAAATGCATCCGCATCAATATAGAAGAAAAAAACTCGCACTTGAAACCTTTGCAAATGCTCTTCAAAAAAATGAAAAAAAGATACATCGGGCTGAAACCTTTAAAGAATTGCAAAGTATTGTCTCATCTGCATCTTCGAATATTGGAGACATAGGGCCCTTAACAATTTATGATACTGCGGTTAGAATTGGAGCTAATCCAAATGTCAATTTAATACCTAAAGTAATATATCTTCATGCAGGCACAAGAAAAGGAGCTGAGGGCTTATTAAGGGGAAAAATTAATACAAAATTTATTGAGAAATCTATGTTACCCAAGGAGTTTCACAGAAAGGATTTAAGTTGTGATGAAATTGAAAATATACTATGTATTTATAAGGATTATTTCTGTAATAAACCTATAGGAAGCGGTAGTGATTGCATTCCGCTGCCAAGGAAAAGGCGTTCTATATGTTAAGCCAATAAATAAACTAATGGAATACCAGCTTGATTTCTACAAAGGATTTTTGCTTGCATGCAATAATGCAAGAGCCCATCTTGAAGCCGCAAAAGTTTTGACTCAAATAAACTATGGAATTGCTAATGCTCACCTCGTGTTAGCTGCGGAGGAAGGAATAAAAGGCTATGCCATATATGATAAACTCAAAGGTGGTCACTTATATCAGGAGAGATTTGATGAATTTTTTTGGTCTCATAAATATAAGCACCAGAGTATATGGGAATTAGAAAATATTTTTGCTGTACTATTTAAAGAGCTTGGTGCTTTATTGCGCTATTTCTATATACATATGGATCAGTATGTAAAAGGAGCCCAAGTTCCGGAGCATCGTAAAAAAGAATTATTAGAGTGTATTGTAGATTTAGAAAAAGAGGATCCGGATTTCAATAAATTAAAAGAATGGTGTTCAAAGGCCGATAATTACAAAATGGCTGGCTTTTATCTTGATATTAATGTGGATAAAGCGGAATGGCTTGAACCAAAAAATATTACCAAGGAGGAATATGAAGAGAGTTATCAGATTGTAACACAATGGTTAGATAGCATATTTAGTATTGCAAAAAGCCTGAAAGAAGAAAACTTAGAATAAATACAAAATCCGGCCTTAGAAGGCCGGATTTTGTAACCCCAATAATAGAAGTCTTTTGTCAATATTCCATAATTCACAGATTATCAGTAGTTTTATAATTTTAGACCTGCGTAATTAAGGCATATAGCTTTTTTAATTTTGCGCCGTTTTTTGCAAAAAATGCAGCTTAAACTTTCCCTCCTACAAAAGGATTGTGCCGTTTTTCATGTCCAATAGTGGTTGGTATACCATGTCCTGAGAATACTTCCACGTCATCGGGTAATATAAAAAGCTTTGTCAGGATATTGTTCTCCAACGTATCATAGTCCCCACCAGGAAGATCTGTACGACCAATACTCTCGCGGAAAAGTACATCTCCACCCCATAGCTTCTTTTCCTTTTCATTATAGAAACAAATACTACCGGGAGAATGTCCGGGAGCATAGATAGCTTCTAAGGTAATATCGCCTAAAGTTATCTTTTCATGTTCCTCAATAAATCGCAACGGTTCAGGAGAAGGGATGGCATCTACTCCGTAAAAAGCAGCTACTTCAGGTAGTTTTTCCAATAAAAGTAGTTCATTACGGTGGAGTATTGGCTTAAGGCCATATTCACTGTAAACGAAATGGTTGCCCAATATATGATCGAGGTGGCAATGGGTGTTCAAAAGCAATATAGGCTTCAGACCTTCTTTCTTAATGAAATCGGCCAGCCGTTCACATTCCTCCGGGGTACTGCATCCGGGGTCAATAATAGCTGCTTCTTTCTGGTCATTGTAAATAATATACGTGTTTTCGGAAAAGGGGTTAAACTCGAAGCGAATCTGATGTGTCATATGTCTATTATTAAAGGCAAAATTACTATTTTAGCATTCTTATATTGGCATAGTGTACTTACTACGTAGATATTCTATTATCACAATCCTGTTTTTTTTCTTCTCATCAGAAGGAATTGGTCAGTTCAATATGGGCTCGGAAGTCTATTTTGGAAAGAACAGGGTGAAGTATGAAAAATTCAACTGGACCGTATATACCTATCCGAATTACAAGGTCTATTTTTACCAGGGAGGTGATCTTACTGCTAAATATGTAGGCGAAAAAGCAGCAGGATTTATTCGTGATATATGCTCCTATATGGATTACCAAACTGACAAGGAGATTGATTTTATTGTTTACAATAAGCAATCGGAATATGCAGAAAGCAATATTGGACTGAAGCAGGATGAACAATATAATACCGGTGGTGAAAACCGAATTGTATCCAGAAAGGTAATTCTTTATTTTGATGGCGACCACCGTGATTTGGACGAGCAAATTAAACAAGGCATTGCTGAGGTTGTTTTCCAGGAAATGATGTATGGGGGCAGTTTTAGCAATGTTATCAAGAGTTCTACCCTCTATAATATTCCCCCCTGGTTCGAGCAGGGATTTGTGCATTATATAGCTTCCGGATGGAATACCAAAATTGACGGATATGTACGGGATGGTATTCAGACAGGCCGCTACAAAAAATTCAATCACCTTACAGGGATAGATGCCACTTATGCAGGTGTTTCCATATGGAATTATATTGAACAGAGTTATGGGGAGTCTGTAATCCCCCAACTGCTTTACATTGCGCGTTCCAGTCGCAGTATAGAAAATGCATTCTTGTATTCATTAGGTACTTCATTAAGATCATTTACCACTGACTGGTTTGCATACTATGCAACCCAGTATAGCAAGGAAGCCAAGAAAGATGCAGTTCCTAAAAAGAACCCGGTTGTTATAAAACCTAAGCGTAATACCAAATACTATAAACTGGAAGCAAGCCCCGAGGGCAGATATCTTGCTTACGCCACCAATGAATTGGGCCAATGCCGGGTTTGGCTTTATGATAACCTGACCAAAAAAACCAAGCTTATCCTCAAGCAAGGAGAAAAGATCGATCGTATATATGATTATTCTTATCCGCTTATAACATGGCATCCGAGCGGGGAAATATTTTCCGTCATCATGGAAACAGAAGGAATGTTGAAGCTGTATACCTATACACTTTCCACGCATAAGCTTGAATCAAGTCGGGTGATGAATTTTCAAAAAATACTCGATTTTTCATATTCTGATGATGGAACTAAATTCGTGCTCTCTGCCATACATGACGGACAATCCGACATATTTATATTAACTGCCGGTTCGAATGCCTACGAACAAATTACTAAAGATATATACGATGATATGTCACCTCGATTTATCGATCATTCTACTAAAATCGTTTTCAGTTCAAACCGCCCGGATGATACCTTAAAAACCGGAGGTGATATTAATAAAATGCAATCGCATTATGATATTTTTGAATATAACCTGTTGACCCATACTAAAGCATTAACAAGGATCACCAATACTCCTGACATCGATGAAACCTTCCCAATACCTTATTGTAAGGGGTACATATCTTATCTCAGCAATGCCTCGGGGGTAATGAACAGGAGCATTGCCAGGATAGATAGTTCTATAAGCTTTGTAGATACATCGGCGCATTATAGGTATACAGCGCATTCGTTTGTAATTACAGATTACAACCACAATATCATGGAGCAGGATGCTTCACCTTATGTTCGGTTTATGACAGAAGTTTTCTATAATAAAGGTAAATACTATCTGTACAAAGATACCTTGCCTGAAAAAATTACATCTGTCGCTTCCTTATCTTCACAGCCGACTTCATTTATGAGGCAATATCTTAATACGGCAAGGAGAAAAAATTTTGATGACTCTGTTGCCAGATTGGCATCCAGAAGAGATACGAATTCGATCATAATAAAGTATTCCAATCCTATTGAAAAACCCGAGCCATCAGATACAACGCAAAACCCCAAAGCAGTATTAGATACGACACACAAAGATTTATTTCATTTGCCGGTAAATATTAATTCGTATTCATTTGATGAATCTCCAAGTGCGCCGACAAAGCCTGTAACAACTGCACATCAGCCTGCTCCTACCCAAAACGTAAATCCAATTGCTGCCAATAGAGGCACTGGTCCGGGTCCTGCTGTTAAAGACACGGCGCCTAAAAAACATTTACTTATCAAGGAAAATTATTACGTAAGCTTTAAGCCCAGTTTTATAAATACCCAATTTAATAATACCTACATTTCGAGCACCTATATACCCTATGTTCCAAGCTCAACCTCCACTATACTTGATCCCGGATTTGGCTTCAATGTGGCTGTAAACGGGCTTCAGGATCTATTTGAAGATTATAGTATTTCGGGTGGAGTGCGCATGGATTTTGGAATAGATAATAGCGATTATTATCTGACGTATGATAACGCTTCTAGTAGATTGGAAAAAGAAATTATTCTTCAACGTGGCGCATATCTGGGAATTTCAACCGGTGATTATCTGGCCAATATGTATTCTATGGATGCTACCTACAAGCTAAAATGGGCTTTTAGTGAAGTGGCCCGGGTAGAAGGTAGTATCGGCATTTTGGATGAAAAAAATATAACACTTGCGGTAGATGTGCCTAGCCTTGAAACTCCTGCAACAGCCACTTATATGCCACATGCAGAAATGGCTTATGTATATGATGCCACTATTCCTGCCGGACTCAATATCTATTCCGGATTAAGGGCAAAAGGTTTTGTACAATATTATGAAAGCTTGGGTCAGGCCAAAACAGGAATGACCATAATGGGATTGGATATCCGATATTATTTAAAAATTCACAGGGAGCTTATCTGGGCCAACCGAATTTCAGCAGCTACCTCGTTCGGACAAGAACATGTCCTCAATTATCTGGGTGGTGTAAACGGATGGTTTAGTCCTACATTCAGCAATATTACAGGCGCCGCTCCGGGACAGAATTATGTATTTGAATCATTGGCCGAACCGATGAGAGGGTTTGATGAGAACGTTCGTAATGGTAATAATTTTGTGCTTTATAACAGTGAATTAAGATTCCCAATCTTCCGCTATTTATTAAATAGGCCGATCAAGTCAGACTTTATTAATAACTTCCAGATAATTGCTTTTGCCGATGTAGGCACTGCCTGGACAGGAGCAACTCCATACTCTACTATTAATTCGATTAATACAACTGTAGTAGGAGCTGCGGGTAATCCTGTCACGGTAATTATTTCCACTCAGCAATATCCTTTTGTAGAAGGTTTCGGCCCTGGCATACGTACACGCATATTAGGCTACTTTATGCGGTTGGATGAAGCGTGGGGTATAAATAATGGGGTGATCTCAACTACTCCGATAACGTATTTCTCCTTTAGTTTAGATTTCTAAACTTCCCCTACTTAACTAAAAAAGAAACCCTCCATATTCAGGAGGGTTTCTTTTTACGGTTCTATTTTTAATGATTTACTCTGTCCGGAAAAGGAGGAACCGGTAGTACGTCTTTTCCTTGTGTTTTCAGGTTATCTAAAATGACCTCAATAGCCTTGTTTAACTGATCATCAATTCCGTAATATTGATGAGTCGGATCATTTTCCAGATCAATATCAGGATCAATACCATGGCCTTCAATTACCCATGTACCACTGGCATTATAGGGCCCGAATTCCGGCTTCTCCAGGTAACCTCCATCTAAAAATGGAAGGGAAGCATTTATACCAACTACCCCGCCCCAGGTACGTTTTCCAATAATTGGACCCAGTTTATTCGCACGGAAACGGAATGGGAAAATATCTCCATCTGATGCAGAGTATTGATTAACGAGTAATACTTTAGGGCCTATATTCATTTCCGGAGACGCCGCACCAACAGTATTTCTTGACATTTCAAAAAACACCAATTGACGGGCCAACCTGTCAGTAACAAGTGGTGAAACAAAACCACCACCGTTGCCACGATCATCAATAATAAGGGCTTTCTTATTTATCTGAGGATAGAACAATTTAAAGAATTGGTTCAATCCGGCTTCACCCATGTCAGGTATGTATATGTAGCCGACCTTACCATTTGTTGCAGAATCAACATAGGCAATGTTATGCTGAACCCAATTGTAATAATACAGGTTTCCTTCATCACCAATAGGTACTACTATGATTTTACGAGCACCCTCAGCAGATGCTTTGGTGTTTACAGTAAGTTCAACTTGCTTGTCTGCCATATTTACTAAAGAGGCATATATATCCAGCATGGTATTGGTAGGAGCACCATTAACAGCGATAATATAATCGCCTGATTTTACATTCATGCCAAGTTCCGTAAGAGGTGAGCGTAGTGATGCGTCCCAGTTAGCTCCTTTCAATATTTTTTTGATCTGGAAATATCCTGTAGTGGCGTCCTTGGTAAGTTGAGCACCCAGCAACCCCATTGGTATCTTTTTCACTTCCGGTTCATCACCGCCACCAACATAGGTATGTCCGCTGCTTAATTCGCCAATCATTTCACTAATGATGTAGGTCAGGTCCTGGCGGATGTTCACATATTTAACAAGCGGTGCATAGCGATCATGCATGGCTTTCCAATCTGCGCCATTCATAGTTGGCGAGAAGAAGAAGTCGCGCATCTGGCGCCAGCTTTCATCGAATATTTGCTGCCACTCCTGGTGGTGATCAACCATCACTTTCATGTTCGACAGGTCAACATTTTTTTGCCCGTTGATAGGTGTTATGACTAAATCAATAACAGAATAGGTTTTATCCTTTACAATCAACATTTTTTTCTCATCCGCAGAAACCTGGAAGTCATCAAACTGTCCAAGTACTGTTTCTTTCTTTTCTTTCAAGGAGAAATAAATGAGTGCCGTTGATTTATCAAAGTGGGAACGCTTTGTATAATACACATCATTGCCATTGGCATATAATGTTCCATAGTTAGAAGCATCAATAGGAAGTGATATTAGCCTGTCAGCAAGACCATCTAGGTCAATCCTTATATCATTATTTGCTTTTGCTGGTGCTGAAGCCGGTTTAACCATTTTGGCAAGTGCTTTTGCACCCGCTGATCCGGTATCTGTTTTCATATTCACCTCATCATCTTTTGGGGCAAATGGTGAAGGCGTTTCCTTAGATAAGGTAAGCATATATACTTTGGCCATATCAATATATCCTGCATTAAAATCAGCATCACTAAAGGTAGGGTTGTAATCACGATTAGAAATAAAGAGCAGGTATTTACCATCTCTGCTAAAGGTTGGATTGAATGAAGTGTACCATCCATCGGTAGCTTCTGTTTTGCTCTTGCTGGGAAGATTATACAGAACGATTTTTTGCTGGCTATAGAATTCAGGTCGGGAATACGCGATCCATTTACTATCGGGGCTCCAGCTATAATCAAAAAATCCGCCCAGATTAGATGAATCCACTACGGTTTGCTTTTTTGTTTCAACATCTACATAAACAAGGCGTAATTTCCGGTCATTCCACAATATCTTTTTACTATCGGGTGACCATTTGAAATCGAATTTATAGTTATCGCCATTACTTGTTAAGCGGATGGGTTTGCTTTCACCATTTTGCGCTACGGTATATAGTTCATCTTCACCACTGGCATCGCTTATATAAGCAATCCATTTGCCATCCGGACTCCAGTGCGCACTTCGTTCATGAATGTTAGATGTTTTATCCAAATTGCGTGTTACACCTGTAGTTGCCGGAACTGTCCAAACATCCCCTCTTCCTACAATTGTCAAACGGCTACCATCGGGAGCTAGGTCATACGATTCAATATATTTCGACGCATCTACCAATTCAGAACGGCTGTATATATTATCATCTGTTATTTGCACATGTATTTGTGTGATCTGTTCGCTTGCCAGATCCATTTTCCACAAATAGCCTGCACGTTCCCATACAATAGCAGTATTACCGAGCGAAGCAAACTTTATTCCGTAATCATTATAATTGGTAACTTTTCTAATTTTCTTGGTAGTGACATCATAACAAAAGAGATTCATAGTATGTTCCAGATCAGAAAGGAAATAAATTTTATTACCCGCCCACATTGGTTCAATATCTTGTGCTGTATCGTTAGTTATATCGGTAACTTTTTTGGTATCGAAATCATATATCCAAATATCGTCAGCCATACCTGCGTGATAGTATTTCCGGGCACGGAACTCACGGAATATACGGTTGTAGGCCATTTGTTTTCCATCGGGACTAAATGAACACCATCCACCGGTAGGAAGGGGCAATTGTTCTGACAAACCTCCATTAATATCGGCAAGATATAATTGACCCACAAACGCATTGAAAGATTCACTTCGTGAACGGTACACAATATGCTCATTGTCTTTCCATGTCATTACAATATTGTTGGGCCCCATACGGTCGCTTATATCATCGCGGCCAAGTGTGGCGGTATAGGTTATCCGTTTAGGTATTCCACCCTGAGATGGCATAACGTATACTTCTGTGTTCCCGTCGTATTGTCCGGTAAAGGCAATATTCTTTCCGTCCGGTGAAAAACGGGCAAACATTTCATAGCCCGGACTACTCGTTAGTTTGCGTGCATTGCCACCATTAGCATCCACCGTGTAAAGATTACCGGCATACGAGAACACCACCTGGTTGTCGTGGATGGCAGGAAAGCGCATCAGCCTTGCTTCATCATCTTGTGCAAACAAGGATAATGACAAACAAACAACACTCAATGAAAGGAATAATTTTTTCATGATTAGATTTTATAAGGGAGTAAATGTAAGAAAATAGATAAACAGGCACATATCTGCCTCAATTAAAAAGCCCGTAGCAGTATGCTTACGGGCTTGTTTTATAGTGGTGGTGCCAGCTGGAGTTGAACCAGCGACGCAAGGATTTTCAGTCCTTCGCTCTACCAGCTGAGCTATGGCACCTTTTAAATTGGGGCGCAAAAATAAGAAATATATCTTATGAAGATAAAATAGTATAAAAATCATCTGATATTTATTGGTGGAAAAACTACCATATCCTCCTATTTCTGTAGCTTTGAAATAATTTTAGAGCATGAATCTTGTAATAGACATAGGGAATACACGGGTAAAAATAGGCTTGTTTTTGAAAGATAAATTACTGAAAAACAAGGCTTACGATTCCTTTAATCTAAATTCTCTCCAATCTATTTTCAAAGAAAACCCCGGAATTGAAAATTCAATACTGTGTAGTGTAAAAAAGTATCCCTCCGCATTCAAAAAAATTCTTTCTTCTCATTCACACTTCGTGGAACTTACCTATACTACTCCTGTTCCTGTTAAAGTAGCATATAAAACACCTCAAACATTGGGAATGGACAGATTGGCTGCTATTTGTGGTGCATATACTACTAATAAAGGTAGCAACGTTCTGGTTATTAATGCAGGTACATGTATAACGTTTGACTTTTTGGACAACAAGGGGATATACAATGGCGGCAGTATTTCCCTTGGCTTGGATATGCGATATAAGGCCCTGCATACTTTTACAGGTGGACTTCCGTTAATAAGCTCTGATATGAAGTTTAAAAAGCTAATAGGGGCAAATACTGCAGAATCCATTAAATCAGGGGTTCAATTGGGTATGGTGAACGAAATAGATGGCATTATTAACGAATATCTATCAAAATACCCTGATTTAACCATAATTCTCACCGGAGGCAATATGCCTTGGTTGTTAAAAAGTCTTAAATCCAAAATAAAAGCCGAACCTTTCTTGGTGCTTACAGGACTTAATGTAATTTTGTCGCTTTTTCACAACCAAGGCAAACTTGCTTCAGCTAACAGATTTTAGTAAAATAATGAACAAAGCTTTTTATTCGTCCCCTGCTTTCATATTCATATTGTCTTTATTCAGTGCCGGAGTGGCTTCTGCACAAACAAGCGATATATCACCTTATTCCAGGTATGGAATTGGTGATTTGCAGGCTCAGAATAGCGTACTTAACTTTTCTATGGGTGGAACAGGCATTGCTTATCACAACGATGCAAGTACTCCGTTTTTTGTTAATTTAAAGAACCCTGCATCCTACGCTTATGGTTTTGTTCCAATTGAAGATAGTGCTGGCACCGGGGGATTAAAAATGGCTGCCTTTGAGGCGGGATTGCAGGATAATATCTTGAATCTATCATCACAAGGCCAATCCGCCAGCAGTAACAATGCCTACCTAGCCTATGTTGCACTTAATATACCTATCAGCAGGCATTTTGGAATAGCAATGGGGCTTACGCCAGTTAGTACAGAAGGTTATAATATCACTACAAATTCCGCGGTAGACAGTGATGGTGTTCCGTCCAAAACAATAGTTCAGAATAACTACCAGGGAACAGGAGGCATTAGTAAGGTATTCCTCGGCGCTGCCTATGCTCCCTGCAAAAATTTATCCATAGGTGCTAACGTTTCCTACCTGTTTGGTAATTTAACGAATACCGAGGATATTATCTTTCCCGATCCAAATGCATTCTATACACTGAAGGCAGAAAATGTCGGGATACACTCATTTAGTAGCGATTTTGGAGTTATGTACACCCTATACCTTGTGAAAAATCTGGAACATCCTGAAAAAAACTGGTCAGTTACTTTCGGTGCCACCATAGCCCCTTCTGTTAATCTTACTGCAAATTATAATATCCTTACTGTATCGCAAAGTTATAGTGGCATCAATATGGATACTTTGCAAGACAGTGGAGCTGTTGGAAAAATAAGGATACCTATGATGTGGGGAGCAGGAATAACTATTAAGAAAGGAGACAGCTGGACTTTTTCATTTGATCATACGGTGCAAAACTGGAGTCAATTCTCCTATTTTGGGCAAACCGAAAACCTTTCCAGTAGCTATACTTATGGGGTAGGAATACAATATGTTCCTAAGAAAGATTTCCCTAAAACATATGCACAAAGAGTGCATTACCGGATAGGATACTCTTATTCGCTGAATTATTTGGACTTATATAATACACCTCTGATCGACCGGAGTTTTTCTGCCGGCATCGGTCTGCCCATCGGATTCTCAAACGCATACGAACATCCTGCTGTAATTAATATTGCAGTAAAAGTAGGTTCTATGGGAACAAGTACCAACAACCTGCTTCTTGAGAACTATGTTCAACTCATGTTCGGGTTTACCTTTGATGATCATTGGTTTGATAAGCGCAAATTCAATTAAGATCTATTCGTAGAATCCCCTCCTTTCAGATTTGCTGAACTAACAGGAGTTCTTTGTACCTTTGTTTTGTAAAGCCCATTATGTTAACACAAAAAGGTAATTATATTTTACGTTGTTTAGTTTTTTTGACTGCCACACTTTTCCTGGTTTCGTGTGAAAACAACATGAATACAGTAAACTTAATGACCGCTCCTGATAAAAACCTGCGCGAAGTGGAGGATAATGCGTCTATAGTTTACAATGATTCGGCCAGAACAAAACTGCACCTTACTGCTCCACGAATAGAATATTACGAAGGACCCGCCCCCTATATACTATTCCCCAAAGGCACCAGTATCGATTTTTATGATGATTCTAATAAAGTAAATGGGCATCTGGATGCTAACTACGCTAAAAGAGATATAAACTCCAAGTTGATGGAGGCCGATAATAATGTGCGTGTGGTAAATCGCAAAGGAGAAAAACTTAATACTGAGCAGTTGTTTTGGGATGAGGGCAAGCAGAAAATTTATACCAATAAGTATGTAACCATACAAACTGCCAAGCAAATAATTTATGGTGATGGGTTAGTTTCAAATGAGGATTTTACCCAATATAGGATCACTAATATTAGAGGGACTATTCAGCTGGATAGCCCCGAGGAAAACGATAAGGATAAAAAATAATGCTCACCACCGTCATCCTCATAATATCACTACTACTTTCTTTTTTCTTTTCAGGATTGGAGATTGCATACGTGTCTGCAAACAAGCTCCAAATGTGGGTAGAAAGTCGTAAAGTAAGTCTTACCGGCCGGTTGTTTTCGCGGATCACAAATAGTCCCGTCCGCTTTTTGGCAACACTACTATTAGGAAATACATTAGCACTAGTATTATTCGGAGTTTTTTCTTCTGCTCTACTGGAAGATATTTTATCACGGTTTCACTTTGGCAGCCTTGGTATGCTTGCTATTCAGTCTGTAATTACAACTTTTATCATTTTAGTTATTGCCGATTTCATCCCCAAAAATCTTTTTCGTGCCAATCCCAACAGGGTTCTTCAGGTATTTACACTTCCCTGTATCATGGCGTATTATATTTTACTTCCATTTACGCTCGCAGTTCTTGCATTCGTCAATTTTTTAATGCGACAGGTTTTCCGGGTTCCATTGGTCCGTTATAAAAGCACCTTTACCAAAACAGATCTGTTCAGTTATATTGAAGAACACTCCAGTTCATCAGATACTGAAACACCGGGCGAAGTAGAGGAACATGAAGTAAAAATATTTCGAAATGCACTCAGCTTTCCGGATGTGAAAGTGCGCGATTGTATGATTCCCCGCATGGATATTGCTGCTGCAGAGATCAGCATCGGGTTTGAAAAGTTAAAAGAGATGTTTGAAAAAACAGAATTATCCAGACTCGCAGTTTATAAGGAGAGTATTGATAATATAATAGGCTATGTGCACTTTCATGCCATGTTTAAAAAGGTAGACGACATTCAGGGTATCTTGATCCCCGCTCCTTTGGTGCCTGAATCGATGCCTGCGAAAGATGCCCTGCGCATATTGATGCAGCAACATAAAAACCTTTCTGTAGTAGTAGATGAGTTTGGTATGACATCAGGCATTATTACTACCGAAGATATTCTGGAAGAAATATTCGGAGAAATTGCCGATGAACATGACAGGGAAGAACTTACGGAAAAGCAAATATCAGAGAATGAATTTATATTATCCGCAAGGCTGAAAATAGATGACCTGAACAGCAAATACGGCTTGAATATTCCGGTTTCCAATGACTATCTTACCCTTGGCGGATTTATTCTGAATCATACCGGTTCCATACCTAAAGCCCGGGAAATAGTAGTGGTTCATAATTTTAGCTTTAAAATACTTTCTTCAACACCTACCCGAATAGAGCAGGTATACCTTACCCTGGAGAAAAAAGAAAATGAATAAAGTATATCTCTCCCTTGGCAGCAACAGGGGTGGCAGAACAGCCCACCTGAAAAATGCAATTGATCTGTTATCCGAATGGGCCGGTGAAGTAACCGTTGTTTCTTCACTGTATGAAACCCCGCCCTGGAAAATGGAGGATGAAACTAATTTCATAAACCAGGCGCTTTTACTGGAAACGGAAATGTCCGCAGCGCAATTAATAGACACCATTATTCTAATAGAATCTATGATGGGTAGACAACGATCAGCCAACAAATACGAGCCCCGGAAAATAGATATTGATGTGCTCTTTTTCAATAATGAAATAATAAATACGGACGAACTAACTGTTCCGCATCCATTGCTGCAAGAACGTAAGTTTGTATTAGTTCCTATGGCCGAAATTGCGCCTGAATTTATTCACCCGGTTTTTAAAAAATCTATAAGCCGGTTATTAAATGAATGTGAGGATAAAAGTGAGATACAAAAACTAGTTTCGAAATAATGCTTAATTTCGTCCGTCAACACTAATAATATGACAGATTACAACACATTGGCTCCCGGTTCCAGAGTTTGGATTTTTCAAGCTGACAGAGAATTCACTGCCGACGAAAACAAAGCTATTTCAAGTGCTTTGTATCAGTTTGTAGACAATTGGCTGAGCCATGGTTCATTGCTCAAAGCACACTATAAGCTTTTGCATAATCGCTTTATCGTGTTCTTTGCCGATGAAGAAGGGGATAATATGTGCGGTCGTGCTATAGATGCTTCTGTAAGGTTTGTTAAAGAATTGGAAAAGGAATATTCCGTTTCTCTTATTGACAGAAGCCGCGTAGCCTATATTAAGAATGGTAAAGTGGAAGCCTGCACACTGGATGAATTGGGCCAACGAATTGAAGACGGAGAAATAAATCAGGATACAGAAGTTTTCAATAATCTGGTTTCAACCAAAGAAGAATTTGATAATAGCTGGACCGTTCCACTTTCTAAGAGCTGGCACCGTTCTTTCGTTATGCAAAATCAATAAGAGCAGGTGTACACAAAGCAATTTCATTCGGGCGATTTAAGCCAATATTCCTTTGCCATAACGGGTGGAGCAGGCTTTATTGGTTCACACTTATTAGAGTATCTGTTATCTCACAAGGCGGGAAGAATCGTTGTTTTAGATGACCTATCTTCAGGCTCCACAAACAACCTTAAACAAGCAGAAGGGTATAAAGGATTTGAATTTGTGCAAGGCAGTATTTGCGATATAAAGGCTTGCGAGAAAGCATTTAAAGGTATTGATTTTGTAATGCACCAGGCGGCTTTGTGTTCTGTACCACGTTCGCTTGCGAACCCTGTAGCTACTAATGAAGTTAATGTTTCCGGGTTTTTGAATATGCTGATGGCTGCAAAAAGTGCAGGCGTAAAGAGACTTGTTTATGCAAGTTCTTCTTCCGTTTATGGCGATAGCAAAAAATTGCCCAAGAGTGAAGCTGATCCGGTATCGCCGCTTTCACCTTATGCTGTTTCTAAGTATACTAATGAATTATACGCCTCTGTATTTGCCCGTAATTTCGGAATGAACATAATTGGTTTACGCTACTTTAATATTTTCGGTCCGCGCCAAAGCCCCGGAGGGCCGTATGCTGCAGCTATACCACTTTTTGTATCTGCACTTCTTGAAAACAGAGCTCCTATTGTTTTTGGAGATGGGAACCAAACTCGCGATTTTACATTTGTAGAAAATGTAGTTCAGGCCAATATTAAAGCGCTGTTCTCATCGGCTGAGGCTAATGGAAATGTATTCAATATCGCCTGCGGCGAAAGAACCAGTATCAATCAATTGTTCAACATGCTGGCAGAAAGCGCGGGTTCGAAAGTTGCACCTGAATACAAACCATACAGAACTGGGGATGTAAAAGACTCTATTGCCGACATCGGCAAAGCAAGGTCCTTATTAGGATATACCCCTGAAATTAATTTTAGCAAAGGAATAGAAACCACGTGGAATTGGTTTAAAGAGAATTATAATCCCCAAAAATAAAATGGCATTTTTCGGTCTGTTTAAAAAAGAAGCTGCATTGCCACCGGCAGATCTCTCGGTATTAAAAACTGATATGCACTCGCATTTTATTCCGGGTATAGATGATGGTTCAAGGAATATAGAAGAGTCCCTCGCAATGCTGCGGGAGATGAATGCTTTGGGGTATAGCAAGGTAGTTACAACGCCACACGTTATGAGTGACGGGTATAAGAATACCCCCGAAATAATTTTAGGCGGGTTGGAAAAGCTTAAAAAAGCTGTTACGGAAGCAGGAATACCAATAGAAGTAGAAGCTGCAGCTGAATACTATTTTGATTATGATTTTGAAAAGAGTCTTCCGCAACAAAACAAATTGACTTTTGGCAGTAACTATCTGCTTTGGGAATTGTCTTTCATGAACAAGCCCGAAAACATTAACGAGGTTATTTTCGAGATGCTTACACAGGGTTATAAACCTGTATTGGCCCACATTGAGAGATATCCGTTCTGGCATAATGACTACTCCGTTTACGAAGACTTAGCTCGCAGAGGAACGCTATTACAATTGAACATAAACTCCATTTCCGGTCAATATGGCGCCTCCACCAAAAAGGCTGCCGAATGGCTTATAGACCATGATATGATCAGTTTTTTAGGGAGTGATTGCCACCACTTGGGGCAT
>Ga0206833_1171_pt1 | contig 16120 bp, 14 predicted proteins | sample Alteio_BWOrgCont_32_FD_152891 | JGI IMG/M metagenome (GOLD analysis project Ga0206833, IMG submission 152891) | Enriched cells from forest soil in Barre Woods Harvard Forest LTER site, Petersham, Massachusetts, United States -... | ecosystem: Environmental > Terrestrial > Soil > Temperate forest >... | reverse complement strand
ACTGCCTACAGTTTGTAAAACAGTTTTTGGTATCATCATAAAAGCGCCGACCAATACATCTACTTCATGGTTTTTATGTTCCTCTAAATTGCCTAAATAATATTTTGCAAATATTTTGGAATGCGGGAATAAAGCTGTCAACCCCGATAATTTAAACAGAGAAGTAAGCGGTGATGGGAAGGCACGTTTGCTTTCTTTTAAAAAATTTCCACTTCCATCAATCAGCCGGATGCCCAGCGCACCTGACTTTTGTTGCCATTGAATAAATGTTAAACATTTTTCAAAGCAATCTTCTGGAACAATTGTATCAGGATTTAAAAATAAAATATATTCTCCACTACATTGTTGTACAACCTGGTTATTTGCTTTTGCAAAACCAAGATTCTCCTTATTCCATATAAATTTTACAGAAGGGAATTTATCATTAAAAAAATCTTTACTTCCATCGGTTGAATTATTATCAACCACAAAAATTTCGGCTTTAATATTGCTGCATGCTTTTATCACTGAAAGCAGGCATTGCTCTAAAAAATATTTTACATTATAATTTACTATGATGATGGATAATTGCAATGCCCCGTTTTTGGTTGCACGAAATACGATTTTTTATACCACTATTCAAAATAACGGCAACAATTAACGCTCTTTATTTGTAATGATGGATAACTTTACTAAAAACAATTGTATGCAAATAAGAAAATTAGGTTCGCAAGGTTTAACCGCTTCTCAGCTTGGTTTGGGCTGCATGGGCATGAGCGAATTTTATGGAACTTTTGATGATGAAGAATCGATAAAAACACTGCACCGTTCGCTTGAGCTGGGCATTAATTTTTGGGATACTGCAGATATTTACGGGCCTTTTATAAATGAAGAATTGGTTGGAAAAGCCTTACATGGCAAACGCGATAAAATAACATTGGCAACAAAGTTTGGAATATTAAGAGACCCAAACGATCCGAAAGTCCGCGGAGTAAACGGCAAATCGGGTTACGTACAATCAGCCTGCGAAGCAAGTTTAAAAAGATTAAATGTAGATGTGATTGATCTTTATTATTTACATCGCGTTGATCCATCTACACCAATTGAAGAAACAGTTGGAGCAATGGGTAAATTGGTAGAACAAGGAAAAGTAAAAGCAATCGGTTTATCAGAAGTTTCTTCAGCTACATTAAAAAAAGCGCATGCTACATTTCCAATTTCCGCAGTGCAAAGCGAATACTCTTTATGGACAAGAGATCCGGAAGATGAAGTGTTGAATACATGCAAAGAATTGGGAATTGCTTTTGTTGCCTACAGCCCACTCGGGCGCGGCTTTTTAACAGGACAAATAAAAAAGTTTGAAGACTTTGATCCAACAGATTATCGTCGTAATTCGCCAAGGTTTCAGGGAGAAAATTTTAATAAGAACCTTGAACTGGTATATAAAATAGAAGACCTGGCCAAACAAAAAGGATGCACTGCTTCTCAATTGGCATTGGCGTGGGTAATGGCGCAAGGCGATTATATCTTTCCGATTCCTGGTACTAAAAAAATTAAATACCTGGAAGAAAATGTAGCCGCTGTAAATATTCATTTTACAGAAGCTGAGTTAACAGCGATCAATGATCTTTTTCCAAAAAATTCCGTTTCAGGGCTTCGTTATCCTGAACAAGCGATGGCTGGTTTGAACAGGTAATTTGATTTTGTGACAAGCATTTGTTCTTTGCTCATCATCGTTGTGTCACTCACTTGTGCTATATATCTCTATTCAGCTTTTTATTTTACTTAAAATGCTGGCTCTTATCTTTGCGCCATGTTAAAATCTACATTATTAAAAGCAACAGAAGCCGGAGCAAAAGAATTACAACGTTTTTTCAACGGGGATTTTAAAATTTCCAACAAAGAAGGAATGAATAACCTCGTGACAGAAGCAGATCATGCTGCCGAAAAAGCCATCATTGAAACGATTAAAAAAGAATTTCCAGGCCATTTTATTTTGAGCGAAGAAGCCGGCGAAATTATAATGGATAGCGAATACAAATGGATCATTGATCCAATTGATGGCACTGTTAACTTCGCAAATGGCATTCCTATTTGTTGCGTAAGTATTGGATTGGAGCATAATGGGAAAATGATATTGGGGTCAGTTTACAACCCGCTGATCAATGAATTTTATTTTGCAGAAAAAGGGCAAGGTGCTACTTTAAATGATAAAAAAATATCGGTAAGCAGCAAAACTGAAGTGATAAAAAGTTGTTTGGTTACAGGTTTTCCATACACATATCTTGATGCGCCAAATGGGCCTTTACAAGTCTTTGAACGTTTTATACGAAAAGGTGTTCCAGTAAGGCGTTTGGGCAGTGCTGCTATAGATTTATGCTGGGTAGCTGCCGGAAGGTTTGATGGGTTCTATGAACATAAATTACAGGCATGGGATAGCGCCGCAGGTTTTTTAATGGTAGAAGAAGCAGGTGGAAAAGTTACAGATTTTGAAGGGAATTATTATTCGCCATACCAACCACATTTAGTGGCAACTAATGGAAAAATTCATGATGAATTGCTTGCGATCGTAAATAATAAAAAACAATTATGAGCGAAGAAAGAACTGAAATAGCATCACTCGGTGAGTTTGGCTTGATTGATCATCTTACAGAAAATAATGAGATAAAAAACGCTTCTACTATTTTAAGTGTGGGCGATGATGCTGCAGTGATAGACCATTTTGGAAGGCAAACAGTTGTCACAACAGACATGTTGGTAGAAGGCGTTCACTTTGACCTGATGTACACGCCATTAAAACATTTGGGCTACAAAAGTGTGATAGTTAATTTAAGCGATGTATATGCAATGAACGCAATACCTACGCATATTACCCTAAGCATTGCCGTTAGTAGCCGCTTTAGTTTAGAAGCATTGGATGAATTTTATGAAGGCGTTTATGCTGCCTGCGAAACTTACGGTGTTGACTTAATTGGTGGCGATACTACATCATCTCAAAAAGGATTTGTAATTTCTATAACAGCAATTGGAGAAGTAGCACCTGAAAAATTTGTAAAAAGAAGCACAGCCAACAAAGGCGACCTGATCTGTGTAAGCGGTTTTTTAGGCGGCGCTTATTTGGGCTTGACGTTGTTGGAAAGGGAAAAGAAAATATTTTTAGAAAGCCCTGGAGTGCAGCCAGACCTGGAAAGCCAAACATATATTATAGGTAAATTATTAAAACCCGAAGCAAGAAAAGATATCATTGAATTTTTTGCAGAAAAAAATATTACGCCTACGGCGATGATAGATGTAAGCGATGGGCTTAGCAGCGACATAATGCATATCTGCAAACAAAGTGAACTTGGCTGTGTGTTATATGAAGATAAAATACCAATACATGAAGAAGCAAGGCAATATGCATACAAATTGGAACTCGACCCAACAGCATGTGCATTAAGCGGCGGCGAAGATTATGAGTTATTGTTTACACTTTCGCAAAGCGATTATGATAAACTTGTGCTGAACGAACAAATAAGTGTAATTGGATACATGACAGAAGCCAGCGAAGGCGAACATATTATTACGCGCGGTGGCAATAAACATAAACTGGTGGCACAAGGCTGGAACCATTTGAAACGCTGATCTACTATAAATGCAACGAATATTTTTACAGGCAGTTACCGCACTTGTATTTTTTACAGGTTGTTCTGTAAGTAAAAATTACAATCCGGATAAAAAATATTCACCACAGCAACTTCAGCAGGATTATTTATTACTACGGAATATCCTTGAAAAAAAACATCCTTCGCTTTATTGGTACACGCCAAAAGATAGTATGGATTATTTCTTTGATAAAGGTTATCAAAGCATCACTGATTCTATGACTGAATTTCAATTTGGCTGGAATGTATTAGCGCCTGTAATTAGTAAGATCCGTTGTGGCCATACCAGTTTTGCAATGAGCAAAGGCTGGTATAAATTTATCAAAAACAAACAGATCCCATCTTTTCCGCTTCGCTTAAAAGTGTGGGGCGATACAATGGTAGTAACGGCCAACCTTAACCGAAAAGATTCTATAATAAAAAAAGGCATGCTTATCACTTCCATTAATGGAATGAGCAATCAGGAAATTGTCTCGCAGATGTTTAATTATCTGCCGTTAGATGGTTATTCTGAAAGCGTGAATTATATCCGTATCAGTGGTAATTTTCCTTATTACCATCGTGTTATTTTCGGCCTTTATAAAAATTATGAAGTAGGTTATATCGACAGCAGCGGCCAGGAAAAAGCTACTGTAATACACATGTTCGTTCCAGGCCAGGATTCAACAAAAGAAAAAGATACCACTGCAAAAATTTCCAGGCATGAATATAGAAAACAAGATAAAGCGAGTTACCGCTCGTTAGTAATTGATAGCAGTATCAATACGGCTGTTATGACCTTAAATACTTTCAGTAAAGGCAATGGGATCCGTTTAGGACATTTTTTCAGGAAGTCATTCCGTACCATTCGGAAAAACAAGATACATAATTTCATTCTCGACCTGCGAAGTAATGGCGGCGGCGACATTGATATGTATGTATCGCTCGCAAAATATTTACGCAACACGCCTTTTAAAGTTGCCGACTCTGCTTATGCCGCCGCAAAATCATTAAGGCCTTATACGCGATATATAAATCATGGAATTTTTAATAACATTGGCTTATTCTTCTTAACCAACAAACAGGCAGATGGCAATTATCATTATGGCTATTGGGAACGTCATTTATTCAAACCAAAAATAAAAAACCATTTTAACGGTAACGCATACGTGCTGATAAACGGCCCAACATTTTCTGCATCTACATTATTCTGCAATGCCGTTAAAGGGCAAAGCAATGTAAAGCTGGTTGGAGAAGAAAGCGGTGGCGGCTGGTATGGCAACAACGGAATAATGATTCCTGATATTATATTACCCATTACAAAATTAAGAGTGCGGCTACCTGTTTTTAGGATCGTACAATATCACCACATTACAGAAAAAGGCACAGGCGTTATCCCCGACATTTCAATACCACCAACGGTTGAGGGTGTACGAAAAGGCATTGACCGCAAGATGCTGATAGTAAAAGAAATAATTAAAGAAGATAGTGTAAAGTAAACAAGACGCAAGCACCTAATCTATTTAATTAGGATATAAATTCAGGGATATTTTTTGGTACAAGCTTTAGTTTTTCATGGCATCATCGTTGTGGACTTGTTCTGTTATTCTTTTCTTTCAGTGAAAGGAAAGAATAATCTCACTGCATCAGCAGATTATAAATTGAGCAATTATAAAACTCTTAATGTATATCAAACCTATCCGCATCTTTCCAAAACGGAAACTTTGACCTTACTTCATCCAGCTTTTCTTTTTCCAAAGTAATAGTAAAAACATCTTCTGTATCTGCACGATGGTAAAGCACTTCGCCTAGCGGGTCAATTATTAAACTGTTGCCGCTATGGTAAATATTATTGCCGTCATTGCCAACCCTGTTTACGCCAATTACGTAACATTGGTTTTCTATCGCACGGGCGCACAATAATGTTTTCCACGCATGCATTCTTTTATCGGGCCAGTTGGCAACATATATTAATACATCATACTCAATTTCGTGTATGCGTGGCTGTTGCCTTGCCCAAACCGGAAAACGTAAATCATAGCAAACCTGTAAATTTATTTTCCATCCTTTTACAGAAGCAATCAATCGCTTATTGCCGGCTGTATAATGTTTGTCTTCATCTGCGTAAGCAAATAAATGGCGTTTATCATAATAGCCAAGTTGTCCGTTTGGCAACATCCATATTAAACGGTTATAATAATTACCATCTTCTTTAATAATAATACTTCCGGTAATAATTACTTTTTTATTATTGGCTAATTCTTTCATCCATTCTATCGTTTCCCCATCCATAGTTTCGGCAAATAATTGTGGTTGCATACTAAAACCGGTGCTGAACATTTCGGGCAATACCACTATTTCTGTTTTTTCTTCAATGGCATTGATTTTACTTTCCAGCATTTGTAAATTGGCTGCTTTATCTTCCCAATGCAAATCGGTTTGTATAGTCGTGATACTAAGTGTAGACATTTATCGTTTTATTTTATTAAAGAGAAAAGAAGAGCAAGGTTATAAATTGTAAGTTTTCTTTTCTACTTTTATCCTACAAACTTAACCAAAACCTAATCATATAATTCATAACAGAACGGACAAACATAAAGTTCTGCCATGAATAAAAAACTGCATATTATCTATCCTCATTAAATGCGAACAATCCCCTCATCTTTATATCGAAAACTTCGTCCTGTACAATTGGCTGCTGTCATATTCCTGACAGTTTCCGGCGGACCTTATGGATTAGAGCCACTCTTATATTACGCAGGCAAGCATGGTGCATTATTGCTTCTGATACTTGTTCCGTTGCTTTGGGATATACCTACGATTTTTACCGTGCTTGAATTAAATAGCATGATGCCGGTCAATGGAGGTTATTATCAATGGGTGAAACGCGCGCTGGGCAGGCGTTGTGCATTATATGAAGGCTGGTGGACATGGCTCTACACGTTTGTAGACCTGGCAATTTATCCTGTATTATTTGTTGAATATGCTTCTTTCTTTTTCCCTGGTTTTGAAGCGTATAAAATACCAATATGCCTTTGCATTATCTGGCTGAGCGCTGCATTAAATATTTTAGGCATTGTGCCTGTCGGCAAAATTTCTATCTTACTTACAGTCGCAGTATTAGTGCCGTTCATTGTTTTTTTTATTGTTAGTTTTTCACATACACATTCATTTTCTATCCCATCGCTTTCATTAAAAGGCATTGGGTTTTCGTCCATTGGCATGGGATTATATACCGTAATGTGGAATTTTTTGGGTTGGGATAATACTACAACGTATGCCGAAGAAGTTGATAGACCAATACGTTCATACCTTATATCTGTAGCAACATCTTTTGGGTTGATGTTTGTAATTTATTTTATAACAATTATTGCTGCGCAAAATTCAGGTATAAATTTTTCAGTATTAAAAGATCAGGGTTTTCCTGTATTGGGTGCGCTTGTTGGCGGTAAATGGTTGGGCGTATTGTTGGCACTTGGCGGGATGGCGAGTGCGTTGGGATTGTTTTCGGCAGTATTGCTTTCTGTTTCAAGAGTGCCGAAAGTGATGGCAGACGACAAATTGCTTTCGCCAAAATTGAGTAAGCTGCATCCAAAATTTAATACGCCGTATGTTTCTATTATTATTTGTTCGTTGGTTGTAAGTGTAATGATATTCTGGTCGTTTGAGCAATTGCTTATTATTGATGTAACACTGTATGGCGCTGCTCTTTCATTGGAATTTATATCATTGATCATGTTGCGCATTAAAGCTCCAAATGAACATCGCCCTTTTAAAATTCCTTTAAATATTGTTGGGCTTTGTTTAATGATACTGTTGCCATTCTCTGTTTATGCTATTGCACTTACGGCTGCATTTTCTGAATCAGGGCATGCACTTATGCCTATTCTTTTTGCAGTTGGGATATTATTTACTGCCGAAATTGTTTGGAGAGTTATTGTTTGGAAGACACCAATAATTTCCGAATAGTATTTACTTTATATCGCTTTATCATTTATTAATTTATTTATCAGTGCACTTTCAAAACCTTTTTGTAATAAATGATCCTGTAATTTCTTTTTCTTTATAAAGATATTTTTTTCGCTTTTAAGTGTTTTTAGTTTTGCTGAAAAAAGTTTTTGTATTGTTTTTTGATAGTCATTTTCGTTGATGGAAGCCAGCGCTTTTTTGATGCAATACTCGCTTACTTGTTTTTGTTTGAGTTCGTATTTTATTTTTACTTTTCCCCATTGTTTTATCCGGAATTTGCCGCCGGCAAATTGTATGGCGAAACGTTCTTCATTCAAATAATTTTCTTCAATAAGATTTGATAGTAATTCTTCTGCGTCTTTTTTATATAAGCCGAGGCTGTAGAGTTTTTCTTTTACTTCGCTGTGACACCGTTCCTGGTAAGTGCAATAATATTTAGCTTTTTGCAGGGCTTGTTCTTTGGTTAATTGCGGATTCATTGTTTTGTAAAAATAAGCAGCAGCGGGCATATCTGCGCTTTGATAAAGGCTGAATAAAGATTATAAAAGTACAAGTGAGGTTATTTTTTTCTTTCACTGAAAGAAAAAAATAACAGAACAAAGTTCACAACGATGTTGATTAAAGAACGGATGTTTGTCCCAAAAAATAATAATAAATAAGAATCTTATAAAAATCAGCGGGATTATTAGTAATATCGCCTGTTGAAAAGCTATTCTGAGTTATTCACATACTTGCCAGACAAGCCTGTTACTTTGATTTGAATGGTTGCATTATTTTATCTTTGATTTTTAATATATCTATTATGAAGTTTATTGTTTCGTCTTCGGCTTTGCTTAAACAACTGCAGCAGATAAATGGCGTTATTAATGCCAATACGGTTTTGCCTATTTTGGAAGATTTTTTGTTTGAAATTGAAAAGAACAAACTAACGGTAGTGGCTACCGATCTGGAAACGGTGATGAAAGTTCATCTGGATATTGAAGCGAAGGATAGTGGCAAGGTTTGTATTCCTGCTAAGATTTTGATTGATTCGTTGAAGAATATTTCTGAGCAGCCGCTTACGTTTACAATTGATAAAAACTTTGGTGTTGAAATAACCAGCGATAATGGTAAGTATAAAGTAATGGGCGAAAACCCCGATAACTTTCCGAAAGAACCTGTTGCAGATGATTCTAATTCGTTTACCGCAACTTCATCGGCGTTGGTTACGGCTATTAATAAAACATTGTTTGCGGTTAGCAACGATGATCTGCGTCCTGCAATGACTGGTGTATTTTTTGAGTTGGATAAAAAGGGGTTTACTTGTGTTGCTACAGATGCGCATCGTTTAGTGCGTTATCGTAGAACGGATGTTAGCTGCCCGAAGACGGATACTTTTATTGTTCCAAAAAAACCATTGAACTTATTAAAATCGGCTTTGCCGGATAATGAAGATGAACTAACGATATCGTATAACAGCAATCATTTGTTTGTAAAACATGGCGGTACTGAATTGGTTTGTCGTTTGATCGATGCGCGTTTTCCGGATTATAAAGTGGTGATACCTGCTGATAATCCGTATAAATTGACAGTGAATAAAAATGATTTTCAAAGTGCGTTGCGCCGCGTGAGTGTTTTTAGTAATAAGAGCACTAACCAGGTTGCATTAAGTATCAGCGGCAGCGAATTACAATTGGCTGCTCAGGATGTTGATTTTAGTTTTGAAGGAAACGAACGTATGAACTGCCAGTACGATGGCGAAAATTTACAGATCGCTTTTAATGCTAAGTTTTTAATTGAAATGCTGAATGCTGCTGAAACAAGCGAAATAAATGTGGAGCTAAGTACGCCAACCAAAGCGGGCATTATTAAACCTACAGAACAGGAACCAAACGAAGAATTGCTGATGTTGGTGATGCCGTTGATGTTGAACAATTAAAATAACTTTCGAATTTATAATAATCAAAATCCCTTCAAAAGAAGGGATTTCTTTTTTATGTAATAGCTTTATAAATAATCAGTTAAATAAAATCATGGAATTGATCACTTTAAAATCGTTTGATAATTATTTTTTGGGAAACCTTACACTAACCAAATTGCAGGATGCTGGAATAGAATGTTATCTATATAACGAAACAGGAGCGACAGTTCTTCCTTTGGGCGGAAATGCTATTGGCGGAATTAAACTGGTAGTAAAAGAAGAAGACTTTGAAACAGCTTCAAAATTAATGGAACAGTTTGATGAAGAATATGTCAAGTCAGTAAAATGCCCGAGATGTGGTGAAACTGATTTTGTTTTTGTTACAAAGAAAATTACCACAAATTATATAACAATCCTTTTAAACAAATTGCTTTCGGGTAACACAATTGATAAACATAATGTTTATTATTGTGAAAACTGCGGCTATGAATGTGATGACCTGCCTTATCCCGACGAGCAATAATTAATATCAAATTATTGTTGCTGTTGCTGCTGTTGTTCAATAAAACGTCTGTACGAATTGGTTGTACCTGTTATAACAACAGTAGGCGCCTGCGCTTTTAGCGTAGCGCTTATTTCGCTGGGTGTTATACCATCTTCATAAGAAACAGAAACGCCAACTTCCAATGTATGAGCTGATGTTCCGCGATACGTTCCTTTAACCGGCGAGCAATCTGAAAAACTCCTACCAACGGCAAGGCGTACATGTAAATCGTTTACCACACAATTATTGGTCGGGTCAAAGCCAAGCCATCCATAAAAAGGTATGTAAGCTTCTACCCATGCATGTTTAGCGCCTTCGCCTCGCAAGTGCTTATCGCGCGGACAAACATAACCGCTTACATATCGTGCAGGAATATTTAAAAGGCGGAGCATCATTAATAAAATATGCGCAAAATCCTGGCACACGCCGGCTTTCAGCGTCCATATCTCATCCAGTTTTGTTTCTACGTTGGTGATGCCTTTTATATATTTAAAATTCTTGTAAACATATTCATTCAGTTCCTTCGCGGCAGCAAAAACAGAAATATTTTTTGATTGCTCAATATCAGTAATTTTTTTTGCTTCATTAACAGCTGCAAAACTTTCCTGTTTTAAAAAATCTATAAATGGTACTGTATAATGTATTTCTTTTAAATAATTCCATTGAGCATCCACCGGTATATCTTCAGAAGGCAATAACCTTTCTTTGGTGATGATCTCTATCTTTGAATCTATCAGCAGTTCTTTGTGCGGATCAACATTCATAAAAGTACCAACCTGGTTTCCATAATAATCACGGTAAGTTTCCAAAGTTGGCATCCCTGAAATTACCAGTTGCTGGTTCAGCACTTCCTGGTTTTCGTCTTTGATAGGAAACAGCATGATCTGGTTAGCACTATCCCTTACAGCAGCCTGGTAAGAATATTTTGTAACATGATGAATAATAAACCTTGGCATATTTTTCTTTTAAAATAATGAATATAACGGTTACGAATAAGCGAAATAAGTGTGGTTCAATGTGCTACCTATTTCCAATAAGCCTGATTTTGTCTGATGCAGAAAACTATGCAAGCCTTCCTGGATAATTGAATCGGTTGTTGAAAATTTTATCCTGCTTTTAAACTTGCCGATCATAAAATCGATCTGGTTAAAACCAGGTGTATTGCGTTCATTTTTTAAACGCTCAAAATATCTGTGTAATTGATTGATGCAATAAACCACCGAACGCGGAAACTGCTCGCTTAAAACAATTTGCCCGACAACATTCTTTGGTTCAAAGCCGCTGCGATATGTTTTTAAATACAATTCATAACCGGAGATAGACATTAATAAATATTTCCAGTAAGTGGTATCTGCTGTTTTATCCAGGTCATAATTTAAATCACTGAACTTAACATCTAATATATCCGTGGATTGAATTGCCCTTTCCAGATATTTTCCAATATTGATAAAAGATTTTCCGTCGTTGCGCGCCATTGTAACTTCCGTAGTGCCAAAGTACAACATGCCCTGACGAATTAGTGTATCCAGCACCGTTATAGGATCTTCGTAACTCATCATGTATGCAAGCCTGTCTTCGCGCATAATATGGTAAAAGTCGTTCAGGCATTGCCACATTTCTTTGGTGATATGATCCTGCACGCTCCGAGCATTTTCACGCGCCAGCGTAACAATATTTAATACAGAATTAGGGTTATCTTTTTCCAGCACCATAAACTGCAATACATCTTTCGTATCGTTCGAAAACGCGTTCGCCTCTTCATCTTCCAGATGAGAAAATATCTTCAGAACAGGCTTCCACGAAAACTCCTGTATATCATCCTGCGAAGAAGCGTAATTAATCTTCAGCATACGCAAAAGCCCATCGGTACGTTCCATATAGCGGCTCATCCAATATAAACTATCAGCAACTCTACTCAGCATATTTAATTAAAAATTGGTAATTAAGAATTTATAATTTTTTTGTTACGGACATTTGTTTTCTATTCAACATCGTTGTGTCACTCACTTGTACTTTGATAACTCTATTCAGCTTTAATTATGTTTTGCTATCAAAACAAAAACCTAATCAGTAGTAAGCGGGCTCAATATCCATGTGTCTTTACTGCCACCACCTTGTGATGAATTCACTACCATCGAGCCTTCCCGCAAAGCAACTCTTGTTAATCCGCCAGGAACAATTTCAACACCATTCGGCCCGCACAAAGCATAAGGACGTAAGTCAACACGGCGTGGTTGCAATTTACCACCCATATAACAAGGCGAAGAAGAAAGATTAATAATCGGCTGCCCGATAAATTGCCTCGGATCTTTTAAAACTTCGGCTTTGTATTCAGTAATTTCCTTGTCAGTTGCCGAATTGCCCATCAACATTCCGTAGCCGCCGCTTCCGTTTGTTTTTTTAATAACCATTTTATCTATGTTGGCAAATACATGTTCCCTGTCTTCCTGCGTTCCTAATTGATAAGTTGGTACATTCTTTAATATCGGTTCTTCATTTAAATAATATTTTATCATAGCGGGAACAAAAGCATAAATAGCTTTATCATCTGCTACGCCATTGCCTGTTGCATTTACAATAGCAACATTCCCTTTACGATAAGCGCTCATAATACCAGCCACACCTAAAATACTGTTCGGGTTAAATACCAATGGATCTAAAAATTCATCATCTACTCTTCTATATATAACATCAACCTGTTGTAAACCTAAAGTAGTTTTCATATATACTTTATGATTATCCACAACAAGATCACTTCCTTCCACCAGTTCAACACCCATCAACCTTGCCAATGTTGTATGTTCAAAATAAGCTGAGTTGTAAATGCCTGGCGTTAGCAAAACAATAGTAGGGTTACTCGTTTGCCTTGGCGAAAGTGAAACTAAATTTTTATGAAGGATAGTAGTATACTCTGTTACGCTGCGTACATTATTTTGCGGAAGCAGATTAGGAAAGATACGTTTCGTGATCTCGCGGTTTTCCAACATATAACTAACCCCACTGGGTGTACGAAGATTATCTTCCAGTATATAAAATGAACCATCATTATTGCGTATCAGATCGATACCTGAAATATGCACGTACAAATCATACGGCACAGGAAAATTATACATTTCTCTTAAAAAATGCGGACAGCTATAAATCATATCTGCCGGTATAATGCCATCTTTAATAATAAACTGGTTACTATAAATATCTTTCAGAAAAAGGTTAAGCGCTTTTAAACGTTGCTCAATTCCCTTTTCGATATAGTTCCATTCAGATGCAGTGATGATACGGGGAATAATATCAAAGGGAAATATTTGCTCAATGCCGCCATCATTGCCATAAACAGTAAAAGTAATTCCCTGGCTCATGAAAAGTTTTTTAGCCAGTTCTTCTTTTTTGCTTAGTTCTTCAACAGAAAGTTGTTGTAAAAAATTCAATACTTTTTTATACTGTTCCCTTACCGAGGAATCTTTATACATTTCATCCCACGTATGGGTATCTACTAAATAAGATTGCAGCAATTCACTTGTTTGCATATTGACTTTTTTTAAAAGTTAAATGGCAGGGTTTCATTGGTAAAAAACCTATCCAAACAAATATAAAGAAACAAAATCATTTATAATTATTATAAATGTTATTGCTAAAAAATTATTTAAACAGCAATAAATATTAATATTATCAATTAATATAATCAGTTAAGAATAAACTAATTTACAGGTTCGCAGATGAGGAATTTTTCCCATTCTTCTATCATTTTACCTTTAAGAACGCGGGGAAATTTATGCTGGCCACCCTGCTTTCCTTTTGATTTCATAAAATCCATAAAAGTTTGTTCGGGCAGTACAGTTACCAGAATATTTTTTAACGCATGGTTCCGTTCCACTTCATAATCATCATTCAGGCCTTTTAATTTTTCATCTATTAATAATCGTAACTTATCATTATCAACAGGATCGTTGGTAGCAATATACCAATGATGCGCAAAAAAATTGCCATAAGGAATACCGGCAACAGTAAATTCAGGAATGGAAATATTTAGTTCTTCGCTAACCATTTCAACTGCCTTATTCATATTATCTACACTAAGGTGTTCGCCAACAAGGCTTAAAAAATGACGTGTGCGGCCGGTAATAACTATTTCGCTTCTTTCTTTATCAATTAACCGGACTGTATCGCCAATTGCATAGCGCCAGGCGCCGGCATTGGTACTAATTAAAATTGAATAATCTTTATTCTCTTCAATTTCATGCAACATGTATACTTCAGGGTTATCCGACATATTTCCTTCGCTGTCAAAATTGTTATCATCAAAAGGAACAAATTCAAAAAAAATATTATTATTTAATGCAAGATGCATACCGTGTGTATCCTGCCGGTTTTGATATGCTAAAAAACCTTCGCTTGCAAGATATGTCTCAATATATGTTATTGGTTTTCCCAATAATTTTTCAAACCCTTTTTTATAAGGTTCCATTGCAACACCGCCATGTACATAAAAAGAAAGGTTAGGCCATATATCATGTATATTGTTTAACTGGTATTTCTCAATAATTTTTTCCATACACAATTGCAGCCATGCCGGTACGCCAACAATAAAACCAATATCCCAATGCGGCGCGTTGGTAACTATTTCATCTAATTTTTTCGACCAGTCTTTTTCACGTGCAATTTTTTTTCCAGGTTTATATAATCCCAAACCCTGAAACCAGAATGGAATGTTTTTTTGTTGTATACCACTGAGATCACCGGCATAATAAGTCGGGCCTTTTTGTAATTGCGTACTTCCGCCCAACATCAGCCAACCTTTGCCTATAGCGCTTTTCGGAACATCAACATATTTTGAAAGGCTAAGTAATTGTTTAAAGCTTGTTATGGTATTGCTATGTATAAGTTCTTTTGTAACAGGTATGTATTTACTCGCTGCTTCGCTTGTGCCGCTGCTGAGCGCAAAATATTTTACAACGCCCGGCCAGCATACGTCCGGTTTTCCGTCCAATGTTTTATGCCACCATTCTTTATATAGTTTGCTGTAATTATAGGTAGGTACTATTTGCTGGAATTTTTTACCGGGATGACGGCTTAGCAATATTTCATCAAACATATATTCCTGGCCAAACCCGGTAAACCTTGCTTTGCGCAAAAGTTTTTTTAATACTTTTAATTGCTGTCTTCTCGGATCTCTCACCGGAAGGTTTAATGCCCTGGCTATAGATCGTGGAAGCTTTAATTCTATTATGGCCATTAAGCTTTAAGGTTTAATCTCCACAAAATTAGTATTTACAAATCTTTCCTGTATAATATTTAAAAAACAACTTTTATATAAGCAGTTTTTTATAAAAAAATCTGGTGGGCTTAAAAGAATTGGAAACCGGTTGTATATACAATGCGGGTAAAAAATAGCTAAAATTCAGATTTTAGCTAAACTATTTTATTGATGAAATCGTACCAGATCGAATAGAATTAATTATCTGCTGATTAATTTACTACGGATGCGGCTGAGTGTTTCAATCGTAATGCCCAGATACGAAGCAACATATTTCAATTGTATCCGGTTGGCCAAAGCGCCATTTGTAGCGATGAAACGGTTATATCTTGAAGAAGCTTTAGGGATACGGCTTATATAAGCCCGTTCTTCTGCATCAGTATAATATTGTTCGATTAATTTTCGTCCGACAATATTCATTTCCATGTAATTTTCGTATAAATACTGCAGGTCATCAAAGTGGGCTCCTACCAATTCACAATTTTCAATAGCCTGTATATTTTTCATGGTAGGAATTTGTTTGTGAAATCCTCGTATTGAGGTAACCATTTCATTCTCAGCAGTTATCCAGGTAGTAATTTCTTTATTACCTTCTTTTACATAACCCCGCAATACTCCTTTTAAAACCAAGTAAACATAGTTACATGTTTCACCGCTTTTTACTAAATGTTTTCCTTTTCCAAGGCTATACCGGAAAGTGTGTTTATCAACATAACTGATCAATCCTTCACTTACAGGATGGATTTGTTTGATAAAATCTGATAACGGAGAATGACCCGAAGGCGTATTCCAGATTTCTTTACTTGTGGCAGCAGTTTGTTTTGTTTCGCTCATTTTGTAATTGTTTATTAACA
>Ga0206833_1170_pt1 | contig 16271 bp, 4 predicted proteins | sample Alteio_BWOrgCont_32_FD_152891 | JGI IMG/M metagenome (GOLD analysis project Ga0206833, IMG submission 152891) | Enriched cells from forest soil in Barre Woods Harvard Forest LTER site, Petersham, Massachusetts, United States -... | ecosystem: Environmental > Terrestrial > Soil > Temperate forest > O... | reverse complement strand
ACGCAACAAAGAGTGCTAAGCTTGTTAGGCCATTCCCGAGTTTTGCAGTAGATTCACTTGTCGTTACAGGCTCACCAGTCCAAGCATCTTTGCCATATAAATAGCCTGTAGCTGCATCATTTATTCCTTTTAACGGGTTAATATCATGTAGCAGTTTAATTGTACCATTTACAAATCCTTTACCGAGTATTTGGTCTTGTCTTTCCTGATTTTCTTTCATTGCAGCAGGTGATGTCGCATTTGCTGCAATAGTAACATCGCGAATACCTGCACCAATAATATTCCAACCGCCTTTTCCATCACCCTGATAACCATAAAAGCCGCCTGCGTAATCATGACCTTTAATTGCAACCTGATAGTCATCAGCTCCAGTTGATTTTTGAGCAGGCTCTAGTCCATCCAAATCAATATACTTGATTGGCATATCTCCGGCAAATTGGTATGGTGTATAGAAGGGGTATTTTGATGCCAATGGATCAACACTCATAAACCTCCCCAACCTTGGATCATACATTCTCATCCCATAATCGTAGCTATTGTCTTTCCCATAAATGTTATCGTCATGCAGCTTTCCATTAAATGCATACTTGTATGAGCTATCACCTGTAAGTGCATATTGTCTTCCCGGTTCTACCATCCCAAATGGATAATAATCTTGCGCATTAATAACAAGTGGCATATAGTATTGTGCGTATCCCAAACTGTTTGTATCAACAGGTATTTTTTTATCACTTATGGTAACCAATACATTACCTAAATGGTTGGTGAGTTCATACTGCCGTTGTCCTTCCAGGTAGGCTGTTCGCAGAGAGTCTAATGGCCCATAACCGCTTGCAGGTTTTTGCATTCGCATTAACGTATCTAATGTGCCTATTCGCTTGCTGCCATAAATATCAAACTCTGTTAGCCTAACGGTGTCTTTCTTTCTATCGTATATTGCTAATGTATTTCCTTGTGCAGCCCGTATATATTTCGTGGTGTCATAGGTATATGTTGGTGGGCATAAGTGGCAGCCAGGTGGAGTGGTTAAAATATTTATCTTTTGCAAACGGTTACCCAGTGGGTCATATTTAAAAATTATTGTCCTGTAACTGCCTCCGGGTATAGTATCAAAAATTATTTTCTGTACTTTTCCATATACTGTCCACATTATGGTATCTATGCCTGCGGCACTATCACTGGCAAGTTCTCCTATGCCATTATAACGGTAATTGTGTTTGCTCGTTTCGTTATGTATATCGTTGGGGTAATTGGTAGCGGGTACGCCATCATTCACCTGTGCTAGTTGGTTTGTGTTTTTATTATAATGGTAATTTAAACTATCCATTGGTAATGGGCCTGCAGCCATGTTACCGTGCCTTACATAAGTTAGTATATTTCCGTTTTCATCATAGGTGGTTCTTTCAGCCATGTTGGCTGTCTGGGTTCCGGTGCTCCAGTTGTTAAGCAGGGTGTCAGGGCCAATATATCCCTTTTGCCTTATGTAGCGATTCAGCTGGTCGTAATGGTAAATCCAGCCCATGGTTTTGGGCAATAAATGCTGTATGGTATAAGTAGCTCCTGCTATGTTGCCATTATAAAGTGAGGTATCGGGCAAGCCTGTAGCTTCAAAGGTTTTTCCTCCAATAGGGCGGTAATCGCCGTTAAAGTAGTTAAGCGTAAAGCCATAGGCATCTCTTCCAATGGTAGAGTCGGGGCTATGCATATCGCCATCGTGGCCCATATCAAAGGTAGAGCCATTTTGCATATTGGCACCCAAACTACTATTCACTCCTTTTATCCAACCATTAATGGTATAAGCATAATCAACACCCTGCACCTGCCTGTTTCCAATCACTTCACGCGCCAGTGGGCCATGCCAGTAATATTGGTAGTTGGCTTCTTCCGTCCAGTTTATACTATCAGCGCTTGTTTGTACGTCGGTAATGCGGTTATCGGCATCGTATTCATAATTCTGCATAAACTGGTCCACGCTGTCGTGCTCGTAAACTATTTCATTCACTTTTCCGCTCACCAAATCGTAATAATAATCCAGTCGTTTATAGCGCTGGTGCACTGTACTATCTTGCGGCACATCCATTACCATGCTGCTCACGTTGCCTTCAATATCGTAAGTATAGTGTATGGCATTGGTATATTTACCCAAGGCACTATCGGGGTCGGTATTAATATCTTTATAAACAATGCTGGAGATACGCTTACGTAGATTTTTCTGCACCAACGGTATATAATTAAAAGTGACGCTATCGTAATAGGTATGCGTTATTTGTGTGCGGGTGCCTGTTTCAATAAAGTGTACCAACTCGGCTTCGTTGCGTGCGAAGGTATCGGCCAGTACGGGCAGCACTCCATAATTTATAGTGCACCCTATGCAATTGAAACAACTTGGCAGGTTTTGGGGTACAGTGTTTACTTGGCCTACTTCATCAATACGGCCAATGGCATCATAGAGAGTATAGCTATATAAAAATGGCCGTTGTATAGCATTTTGGCTAAGTGCAATTCTGCCTAAGCGGTCATACCAAAAATGTACGCTGTCACCATCGGGGGTTTGTTGCTTAATGGGAGAATTAAGTGTGTTGAAAAAATACCGCGACATCAAAGAGTCTTTCGGGTAAACAGGTTTGGGTTCCAGCCCCGCCCTGTAATTGGTAATAGAGTCTAAGGACGCTATAGAGGTAATAGGATGCACACCCTGTGGAGGGATAGTTTTCACCAGGTTCTCGGCCTGGTCGTAATAGTAGAGTGTGTAATGGTATTCATCAAATGGCATTCGCAAATGGAAGCTGTCATCAATTTCCATGCAATGAGCTATATAGTTCTCCTTGAAGGCAAGGGTAAGCGAATCAACATAATTGTTGTAGGCATTTTGAGCGTTATAGCCGGCATCCTCCATCAACTGTGTTAAGCAGGGGTTGGTGTCGGCAGGTGGTAGAGGCGGAGGCTCATTCAGCGCCCGGTTACATAAAGTAAGCGGAAGAGCATGCCCATCATGTAAATATAAGGTCTGCACCGTATCGCATTGCTCAATAAACGCCTGATAATCGGAAGATGTCAGCATGAACGAAAAATACTGATTCAAGTAATCCGTTAAAAGCGGCTGATAATTGATGCTGGTATCTTTAACAGATGGGTATGTTTTTAAAAAATGATTGATAGCCGTATCAATATTGGCGCAGGTAAGGCAGCATTGGGGGCTGGCATTCTGACCAGAGAAGGGAGTATATTGCTCAAAATTGTCTAATTGACCACCATCTGTTTGATAAAAATTATATCTAATAGTAGCACTACCATCATACGAAGTAGAATTGTCAGCATCCATCCATTTCACGCCTTCTGCGGCATATCCATTATCCCCAATAGAAAAACCTGTACCCAAGAAAAATCTGGGACCAAGCATGGGGGCTATGGTAGCCCATCTATTTGCAACAGGGTCATAACCCCAGAACTGATTTGTAAATTGAGTTGAATCATCTAGTATATTGCCAATGTACCATCCATCCGAATGAATACCGCTACGCCCCGTGGGGCCTCCGGTATACCCTGTGCCAACATATCCTGTATCATTTATAGTAAAGGAAATAGAGCCATACAATCCTTTTGATGCAGATACCGGTAACGGGGCAATGCTTATCCATGTATTACTATCGGGGTTAAATCTCCACATATCATTATGCGGCCTACCCAAATTATCTATTCCACATCCGGCATACCCATAATTACCTATTGAAAAAGCTGCCAAGCCGGTTCTGGGACCACCCGGGAATTTAGCCCGTTGTGTCCAGGTGTTAGTGCCGGGGGCATATTTCCAAAACCCACTGAAGCATGTAATAGAGTCAACCAAAAAAGCAAATCCGTTGCTATCACCCCCTCCTACATAAGCAGAATCTCCAATTACAAAGCAAAAGGCATTCTCCCTTGCCGAATCAGGGAAAGTAGCCATATTAGTCCAATTATTGGTACTCGGGTTATAGCGCCTCAAATCCTTCAACTCCTTAGCCGGAACTGACCCCAAATAATCGTAATAATTAGTACCATATCCTAAACCAACATATCCTTTCCCTCCTATCGAAAATCCAATTGGCCCCATTCTACAGGTGTCTACTTTACGAGCTGCCCATGTATTAGTGCTCCTATCCCATCGATACAGTGTATCGTTTATGACCCCATCCTCCGTCACTCCGCCCATAACATAACCTGAGTCAGCAATAGAAAATGAAGTGGCATCATATAACCCGTACTGATAATTATATGGAGGATGAAGATTAGGCGGTAGTAACTTTGCTTTTTCTGCCCATTTACCAGAAGAGGTAAGTTGTTGAGGCTGCATATCACTTTGGCAGCAAGACATCCACAAAGGCATTTGTATTGGTGCAGGTGCAAAAAAACAGGAGCCTGTGCATAAATTTTTAATGGTCCAGGCATTTAACTCGCTTATGCTGTCCCCATAATATTTTGTTAAGAAATCCCCAAAATTTGTATATTTTAGTTCACCTGCCAAACTATCTGCCTGGTAAATAGAATAGGCCGAATCAATATTTGCACATTGGCATGAACTAGGTTTGTAGTAGGTTGCCATGGGCCCCGTAACTCCTGTAGAATCATAATAAGGCGGAGGCATAGTTATAAGGGTTGAGTTGCATGTTGCATTGGAATAACTAACACCCAAGACTCTTTCTATTACATCTTCAAATGATATATCTCCATACATATCCGGTGTAGCGTTAGGGGTGGTACTGGCACCAAATGGATGGAATGAATTATATCCTGCCTCGCATACGGCCAAAAGCCCCTGAATAAGCGCTGCCGAATCAGTTTGTAATACCAGCCCACAGCTATCCAACTGCTGATACCAGGCAAAAACGTAGCTTTGACATACGGAATCGCTTTGTGCTGCGGCGTGTGCATTATACCAAGCAATTTCATTGCCTTGATTGATAGGTACGGGTCCGTATTGAGAAGGCGGTATCTTACTTAAAACTCTTGACTGTGCTGAAGCATAAGGAGTAGGGGTGCATGGGGAACTACTTTGGCCAATACACAAAGCGTATGTTCCACCACATGTATAGTGAACCCAGCGGTTTTCAAGAGAATCTTGAATATGTTGTTTCATCGACATGTAAACTCCCCGGAAGAAGTCCCATTCCATATTATTATCTCCTGTACACCCACTTCCAAATGCAGATAATGACCAGGTCATACGACTGCCGGACAGAGTATCTATCTGGCAATTTAAGGCAAGCACAGCAGCTGACCAAAGGCTAAGGGTAGTATCATGCGAATCGGGGGCAACAACAGTTACCCAATTTGCAATATGGGCCTGCATTGAATCGAGCATGGAATTACCTAAGCCGCCCGTAGCGAAATAGGGATCGTCCCAGACATTGGGGAAGGAACCATTCCCCACAGGGTTAAGAAAACCTTCACTATATGCTTGAGCAAAAGTGTTGGTGTTTTCCATGTCATAATCGTAGCGGTTGCTGGCAGAATCCATCTGGCAATATTTGTAGTAGCAATATTCAGGATGATAGGTAACAAGCGCCAGTGCCCAGGATGGTTTCCAATTTTGGACAAAGTCATTTACATTAAGTTGTTCAGGCAAATACTTAACTCCATTTATTAATACCGTATCGCGAACATTGTTTGAGTTTACATAATAGGACACGGGGTGCTGGTAATTATTGATAATAAGAGAGTTGATATTTAAAACGGAAATTGTACTGGTTGCCGTATCTTTTCCATGGAGGGTATCGTAACTACAATATTGCCCACCTAAACTAACATCGGCCAGCATTTGGTCATAAAGTGATAAACATGGATTGTATGGTTGACAAAGCTGATTGCATTGAGCAAGGGCTTGGGCATATAAAGTATCAGCAGCTATAGTGTCACTATGTTTTGGTGTTCCTCCCCCACCAATAATTGGAGCCATGTATTTTCGCATGAAAGTAGTATCAGCCCCTAAGGAAGACAGACAAGTTTGACAGGTCATTCCACAACCGGAGAAATCGGTGTTTGCTACTGCATTATTATAAAAGTCATTGTAGGTCTCAAGGCAAGAAGTAGTGGAAAGATACCTGTTGGTATAATAGTTTATCGCGCCTTGATCTACTTTAATTAGGCGAGTTATAGTATAGTTACCCGGAAATAAATATAAGGAGAAAGTATCAACAATATTTTGATTATGGCAAGTAGTATCAAACGGATGGGCAGATGCATAAGTAAAATTAGTATCGTGTATTATTGCAAGGGGTGGATCTCCTCCACAGCCATCGGTTACCATTAGCATTATATCATATAAACAATCATCACAGATGTGTGATGCAATGCAAGAATTATCTGTGTAATCATCCGGCAAGAGTTTATAACTAAAGAAGTACTGGCCCTGATTTGTAGCAAGTAATCCATAGGAGTTTAAAATACTGGTACCATAGGTATTGCCAGGTGCATTCAACAAATTAATAGTTAAGGAATCAGCAGGGTAATAGGAAGGAAGCGGAGACAGATTTGCCGGAGGTTGTCCTGCGAGAGCTGTAGCAACTGTTTTGCCATTAGCATCCACATAACTCACGCTTATTTGACCGTTAGCATCTATAACCATATTTTCCAAATAATGTGAGTTGTCGCCAACTTCATTTCCAAAAAGCCTATCCAATTGTTCCTGTGAAGGATTACCATAGTAGTATTTGGTTTCATGGTTAGAGCCAAGTCTGTGTATATTCCCTGCAATACTTTGACGGCTTATCCTGCCTGTATTATCAGGAGTGTATTCTGTTTGAGTGAATGGATACGCATGCGCATCGGGTAAATAAGCATTGAAACCTGAATTCACATCCGGATTGGAAGATGAATAATATCCGGAAGAACCCCTCCCATGACCGCCTAAAAGACTATCCATTCCCGGCGTCATATAACCACAATCTCCCGTATCAAAATCCCATCTATTATATTCCCTACCTAAAGTATCCACATTAAAAAAATTATAAAAAACTATTTTACCCGAATCAATCGGAGCCGGCAAAGTAGTTACCCCCGGCCTTCCCTGATGGTCATATATGGTTTCTCCAATAATGGCTTTGTTCTCCGTATTATTTAATGTAACACTTTGCCTATTACGTAAGGTTCCATCAAAATAGCTTGTTACTTCTTTTCTCTTTCCTTCTTCCGCATATGCTGCTGTATATTGCCAGTTGAGATTTGGCTCATGTCCCTCCCATGCAAACTTATCCGGGTATGTTGAGATAGTTTTTGTAGTCAAAAATCGTGGAGTTAAAGCCAAATCTGATGACCAAGCTCCTTCAATGCGGTTACTGGCAGAATCGTAATGAACCGGTCTGACTCTATAGAATATATACCCCGTATCATATACCAAACTAATAGCATATGTAAAATCATTTAAGGTAACTCGTGTAGCATTTCCCTGAAAAATAAAATTAAAGTCAGGATAGGCGGTAGCTGATGGGATAGTAATATTTTGAGCAACTAATTGGCTCAAATTATCATAATAGGTAAACTCCAAATCATAGTCATCGGCTCCCAAAAAAGGAGGCCAGCTTAAATTCAAGCGTTGATCGGTAGCATCATAGCTATTGGAACTCATTACAATAATAGAATCACAATTGAATTTATAAATGCGGTTAATATAAATGTCTTCTGTGAGGGTAAATATTTTAGGATAGCTCGTCGTAAGTATTCCACCGTAAGTAACCCCTAGTATTCTTGTTTTGACAGAATATCCACCGGAAAATTTAAGAGAAGTACGGTAATTATAAGATTTATTTCTATTGGTGTCAAAGGTTATAGAAAGGCTGGTTGCAAAGCTATCAGCAACATTGAACTGGTTTATATAGGTTACTTCTACATCCACTATCACCTTTTCAGATGTGTTTAAATATAAATTTGTATCCTCATTCATTTCAAGGGTTACAACATCTGTTACCTTCAAATTCTTTTGAATAGTGCTCCAAAGCGGGCTCAAAAATTTATCATCGGTAACTGCTACAGAAGAATCTTTAGCAAAATGTTTCCCACTAATACTGTTATAGAAATGTTCTATGTCCGCAAATGAATCAGTAGCTATAATAAGCATTACAGCTACTAACCAAAATTTATGACGGATAACAAATGCCATTTGCTATTTTAATTTATCTGTTCTATGATTTTTTTTCCAGTCTCATATAATTCAGAAGCCTATACTTCCTATATTCTCCCTTAAGCACAATTTCCTTTCCGCTATCTTCAATATACTTTTTTTCAGAAAAAATATTTTTATCGGGTATGGTTTCTTTAAATGCTGAATAAAAAATTCCAATCTTCGGCTTGTTGTATGATTCCCCCTGTATGGTTCCTTTTGCATCGGAATAAAACCAGACTTCACTTAGGATGTAATTGGCCTTATCAAATACAATCCGTATTCTGGCCCATACGCTGCCCTTTGCATAACGTAATACATATTGTGCTTTTTCTTTACCCAATAATTTGTATCCTACCTTAATGCCTGGATTCTTTAACATGGAATCCACTTTGTCAATATTCCATAAATCTTGTTGTGCCTTGGAGCTATAGTTTACTGCAATTGCTTTATTGGAATTGTCAATTACCATATAATATTTTTCATTCTTCAGATATTCGCATTTATCCGTTCCATTTGCAACAGTGTAGTAGTAAAAATCTCCACTGATGGAGCAAGTACCATGCAGGGAATCCGTTGCTCTTTTTATAGAATCATAGGGATAATAAACATATTTCATGTTAAATGACAGTGAGCCTTTCTTATAACTTTCCCTTATTTTCCCCATATCCTGTGCATAGTTTTGAGCTATTACAGAAGTAGTTGTCAAACTTGAAAAGCAGACAATAGCAATTGCTATGTTTTTTTGAAAATTCATTTTTATTATCTTCTGTAACTTGATCTGCTTTCTTTAATAGTCATTATCCCTTCCTCCGTTTCTTTCTTAACACGCATTAATATTCCTTCATCGTTGTATTCGTATATGGTGGCATAATTATTTTCATCCAAGGTTCCCAAGAGCCGTAAACTGGAAGGATCATAAACATAGGATTTCATTTCCGCCGCAAAGGGTTCAATCCTGATATCATCATAATATGCTGTATTAGGACCGGCTACCAATGTTACATTAATAGACGTAGCTTTACCAGGCACCTTAAACTTTCCCTCAAATCTTTGCCATCCTTCAATAATTGGCCCAGACGAATGAAACACATATACTAAAGAAGATCCACCATAACTTACCTTGATACTGTCTTTTGGGTAACTTGTTTGTCCGCAATTATTTTCTTTTACCCAAGCGCTTAATAAGTATAATCCGCTATCAGGTGCAAAGAGTGGAAGCGCACCTCCGTTCTTTAAGAAAAAGTGAGCAGCGTCTGTAGTATAAAGTGTATCACTATAATAATTAATAGACCTAGTAGCAGTAGCACTTTGTGCACCCGCGATTTCAAAAGAATATTTTCCGGTATGGGATGTGCTGGATGTAGTATCAATGTAATGAGGAGTAGTTTCTAATGAATTGTAAAAACTAAAATGGTCATTATAGCATGGATTTCCACAACTGGTATTGAATCCATAATCTTCAAATCCATCAAAGGCGACCTCTTCAAATTTCGCGTTGGAAGCAACGGCTATAGGAAGAGATTGCAGGTACCCATATAACGCTCCGGAAAATCTTCCTAATGCATCCTGATCTTCAATTTCATTTCCTTTCGTATCGTATTTCGTAATCTGGCTGCTCCATGTCCAGTTCTTGTCTGTTGTATCTAATGGCCATATATTTCCGGATGTTAGAACATCCCAAATTGGCGAATACTGATTATAGGTTCCCGTATTCCATATATTGCTGGTTGATGCAGACAGGTTTGGTGAACGGCTCGTATAATAAACATAATTACGTTGCGGCCGCCAGTCTCCTAACATACCAATGGCATAAGGGTTGAATGCAGCACCTGTAGCTAAATTTGCACAAAACGGAGTGCACTCTTGAGTACAAACCATATATAGATTTCCTTGTGGATAACCACCTGCAAAAACATTGATATAAGGATTATCGGGGGTATATGTAAATGTCATACCTACCAAATCAGGTATTGTAAAATTTGAATCGATTAATTGGCAATTTCCAATCTGAGCGGTAAAACTCTGGCCCGTATATGTGGTATAATAATAAAGTGCAGCACTGTCTCCACAACTTGATGGACAATATTTACCAAATACAATGTTATCAGGGGGATTTGATAGAAGTTGACCATGAGCAGCTAAAGAATCCATGAAATTAGCTACACATTGCAAACTTGGGGTGGGATCAATGCAGTTTAGCATTGGGACATCTGTAACAGGTACAGGCCATACATCACTAAAGAGGCTTGCATTAGATTGTAAAATTTTACTACTATTATTAATTAAAACATTTCCTGAGACTATAGGAGAGTTCATAGTTTCAATACTTCCAACCGGGACACTGGCCATATTCCTCCGGCCTGAACGAATAACTTTTAAAAGTATATTGCTAAGACTTACTGGGTGCCCCCTTTGGTCCATGACACTCAAATTACCACCAGCCACAGGCTGAGTAACCCATAGCAAGCTGTCTGCTATAGGATTGAAAGGCGGTGTGGGAAAGGAATAGCTTGTTGCTGCGTATTCCAATTCATCTCCCGGTGTAAAATATTGTGTAGCAACTGAATTGTTTGGAGTAATAAATGCACCATTAGTTATAGTTGTAGTATTTAATTCTGCACCAATATTGGTGTATTCTGAACCCATGCCATCGTATGCAAAGTGAGCGGGATAACTAAAGTTATATAAAGGTTCATTAAATTCATTATGGGTTTGAGTTAACATCACTTCCCCAGTTTCTCCATCATAAGCAACATTTTGGGTGGTTACAGAGGACCCATATTTCATATTTACTACACTATCTACAAGTCCGCAACGGTAGATATACTTTGTAGTTGCTGCCGATCTAAAACGAGTATCTTCACTAGAGTAACTGGGTACACCAATCAAAAGATCCAAAAGAATGATGGGGAATGGGAAAACGAAAGATTCATTGTTTAGTGTAAGTCCGAATCCCTGTGTTGTTGTTTCTTGTTCTCGCATATCTTGGTATGTATCTATATCCTCACCAATGGTTGCGGTGCCCACGCTTCCATTCGGGTTGATTACCTCCACATTGTTATTCAGGTGCATCGAAGGAGCAAAAGGATTGTCGGTATGATAATAATAATGAACACTTGATATTTGAGAACCATTTTGGTCATATATTTCCTGACTCTTTTCCTTTCCTGGCATGTCATTTACTTCCACCGAAAAGCCCTGTGATGCTGTGGTAAAGTCTTTAACACCAATATTTAAAAGTGTAAATAGGATATTGGGTTTGACTCGAATATTATCAAGGGGAGTCCAGTTATTGATGACAGGAAAATCATAAGCAGTATAAAATTCATTCACTGTAGAACCTGTAGCTGTTCGTTCAATTCCTGGATGCTGGAGATTTGTAACTGTAACTTTACTGTATACTACACCGGGAGCAGGATAGAGAGATTCTCCTAATGGGGTTTCCGTATAAAACTCATTATTTGGTGCAAGAATTTCTTGTTGAGTATATGGTAGTGGCACTCTCAATGGATTTTCATCTCCTCCCTGAAGTGGTTCATAGGTAGCAACCCCGCTGCTTATTGTTTTGTTCTGCCCATTTACCGCTATGGTTGTAGTATAGTTATACGTTTGCCCGTAAGTATACGAGCTCTGTCCATTGGCCATATCTGCCCAGTTGTCTGCTATATCAATTTCTCCTACTCTGGCTCCTCCTCCTAATTTTTTATAATTAGGGTTATCAAGCCGTATCCATGAGTGGTCGGGTATAAAGCTTTGTCCTCCATCTTCCAAATATTCCCTTGCGTCAAAACCAATAAACATATCTATCACATCAAAGAAGATGCCAAAAACACAAAAAATCATACTAAGTACAGATCCACTGGTTTGAGATAGAGGGTATGCATATTGAGGAAGATTAAGCCTCAGGTATTGCCAGGATGCAAGTGTTATAGGGTTTGTACTTCCCAAATGGCCTATGGTAGGATCTCCACAATTAACTTCATTCAGCTGAATAGCCCATATTGAATCATTTACCTCTTGATAGCCCGCTATAGTTGCATAGCCTGAAACATATTCATAATGTCCACTGTTTCGATGATCTACTTCGACGGCAAACCGGAAATAAAGTTGATTGATTCCTGCCAGGTAATCGTTATAAAAAACTTGTAGGATTTGTTTCATGAACCGGGAGTTTCACATCTATCCAATCATTAAAAGTACCTCCCGTATAAAGATGTGATGAAGGACTTCCCGGTGATGGAGAAGCCCCAAGGACAGTAAACATTTGTGCAGCACGCTGGTTTTGTATAAAGGCATAGTCATTAGACTGGTACTTGACCGTAATGTGTCCGCCTGATGGCAGGCTTACATCCGTCATATTCCAGGAGGTGGCATATTGATTTGTTAGTGCACTGTCCTGTGATGTATAGGGAAAATCTTGATTATATAAACTACTTCCGGGATTTGCAGTGCTTTCTTTGTAGTATCCCCAGCGATCATAATTATCATGGCTATAGCCAGGGTTATAGCCATTATAATTGAACTGATAACTATTTAAGCTACCTTCGTTGTTATTCCCATAAGTAAAATATACTTGCCTTAAGGTAAGTTTACCCTGACCTGATGCTGTTGAATTTGGGGTGTTAGGGCATAGATAATAATCATATACAAAATGGACTGTCTTTATAGGTATCGCATTTACCCCATGTGCAATTAAATCAGCCTTAGAATATAGTCTTATTTCTTGTAAACATTTTAAATGCCTGGTATTATCAATTCCCCCTTCTTCAGTCACAACACCGAATCCATCTTGACGATTTGTGAGTATGAATTGAGCAACCATAGTTTTTGACTCGATGGAATGTACATACCATACCTCTTTTTCCCCATAAATGATATTTCCCTTATCGTCCTGATTTGTAGATAAAATCCCTTCCTGGTAATTTGCTTGGTTTGCTTCAAATGGAACCCTCCAGCGAAACGGATTACTTTGACTATATACACGGGTATAATTAAACTTTACAGCCTGCCCGAGATCATCATCCGTTATTCCATTACCAGTCATATCAATATAGTCGGGAGAAAGTATCCCTGTCAGTAAATATGAGTGTGCATAAGGTGGAATACTTTTCTCGTCATAATAATGATCAATGCCATTGCTGTTTGTAATGTTTCGGTCACCTGAACCGTAACTTACCAAACTAAAACCATCAGTTGTTGGAGTAAGAGGCCCTGCAGCGACAGAAAAACTCGCCTCATTATGTACTGTGTTATAAGCAGGAATTCCATATACGTATCTCTTTCCATCCGGATTGGTAACTGTAATTTCAGAAGTGTGCCAAGGTTGATACTGTCCACCAACTCGCGGTGTAGAATTAATTAAGACGTTTGAATCGCAGGCAGAAGAATAGACATTCGTATTAAGAGGATAACTCATTATTTCTTTATCCAAACCAAAAAAATTGGCTTCTTGTGCAGTTAATAAACTGGTACATTGGTTCCTTTTTTCACGTCTTGTTTTTAACAGATTTCCGGAGACATTAAGCCAATGGCCATTGTCAGTAAAAACGTGCATTGCAGTAACTGTTGATCCGGAGTGATTAAGGGCAACGTTGATAGGATCAGTATTACCTATTGTATTATAATAGGTAGCATCATTAACGGTCTTTTCACCAACGCTTTTAACATAAAATGGTTCATAATTTATATTCCCCGGTTGCAAACTTTGGAAAGTTACGGTAGAAGCAAATTGATTATCATTTTGCCATTGATCGGTAACTGTATTGGATGTTGTAACATTTGCCTCAATTCCATTATGCGCAGCATCAGGAAGGACTCCAATTTCAAGTCCTAAACTTGTAGATAGAGTTGTGTTATAATTTTCATTATCATATAATATACCAACGTCTCCGCGAAATGGTCGGAATTGCCCGCTTACACCTTCTCCACTTATGGAATACAGGTCATACGTAAAATTAGTGATGGGGAGGTTGGCAATGTGAGGCAAAAATGGAACATCCTTTTCCCTGTTAAAGTCAAGCAAGGCATTTGGATTACCAGCGGCCTGATCTGCATACATATAGCCATAGGAAGGAAGACTTCTAAAGTTTTCGCTAAGAGTTTGGTCGCTAAACCATCCGCTAAATTTAGCATTGAGGTGTGTTCCAAAAAGAGCAAGCCCTAATGTTGCATCTAAGGTCGCATTGTAATTGGAAAGAGGCATATGGATAGTTGGAACATACGTAGGTGCTGAAAAGGAAATGGTTGAATTTGTTGAAATATCTGCATTGCCACTTTGAGTTTTTGTAGTTGAATTACCAGCTGCATCAATTGTAGTAGTAGTCTTTGTCTGGCTAATATTTAGGTCCTTTGTCATTTGCAAACCTTTAACACCTGTTCTGGAATTATAGGTTGTTCCTACTTTTATTCCAGCATCAACGTTGTAATCATTATTAGATTTTTCCGCCATAGAAAATCCTATACTAGGGCTAATTTCCACACCAGATTGTGAATTAAAATTCATACCAAGCCCACAATTAAATGTTCCTTTATTACCTACACCGGCAGCAAGGGACGGTTCGACTCCCAATGTAACTCCAGGACCCTTATAGTTATTATAAAAAATGCCTTCACTTAAGTTCAATCCAACACTTAATTTTGGATTTGGATTTGTTGATGTAGGTATACCGAATAATTTTAATCCTACTCCTGCACTAATACCAACAGTCAGGTTATCCCGCATATTAAAAGTTTCATTCACCGGGTCTCCGTTAAAATCATCCGGTATACCACGCATTTGCCGGTTGATTTCTCCGGGATTAATATTCCACCCTAAGCCACACCAGCTGGCTTCCTGATCCATTGTAATACCGGAATGATAAGAGAGATTTATTGGATAACCTTCTACATCCATCAAAGGAATATTGTAGGTGAAACTACCCGACGAAATATCAACCATGTTTGTAGTACCAATGGGAGTAAAGGCTTGCATCTCAGGTTGAGAAGGGCCTCCTGTAAGGGCAAGTGCGATAGTAGGATAAAAAGTCTGGGTTAGCAGATTGAGCCCTGTAAATACAGTAATAGATTTAAACCAAAAACGTTGTCTCGCTTTCATCCGTTCATTTTTAGTTTAGGTAAATTCTGTATGCTTTGTCCTTTAACAACCAACTTAACTTCTCCTGTTCCAATCTTCTTATTACTGAATAAAAACTCCCTGTCACCCGTATACTCTCTATTCGGGAATCCTATGACAAAACTGTAATAAGGTAACATCCCCATACTACTTTCACACTGGGCTATCCCACATGGAATGGTATCTCCACCTTCCAATAACTTAATGTCTTTCTGTATTCTGAAATCAAAATATTCTGTTAAGCTATTTTTGATTTTTGAAGTGTCTTTTAACTTAGAAATAAGTGCATCCATATCTTTGGTATCAATGTGGAATACATAATGTTCCATTCCCTTAAAACGGTCATATTGTGCCTTAAAAATTTCAGAAGGAATGGAAAAGCTTTTCTCTTCAAGCATTACCAAATAATCTGTCGGCTGATATTGCAAGGTGTACTTTACTCCGTTTACATTGGAACTTACGAACAGCCCGTTATCAGGATTTTGTACATAGGTTACATAGTCTTTAGGTGCAAGAGACCTTCCACAGGAAGAAATGACGAGCGTGCCTAATACTAAAATAATATATGTGTTAATTTGCTTCACTTCTAACGATAAGTAAATTTCAGGATTCCATATAATAATAGATAACTTTATATACTTGTTGTTTCTTATCTTTTATTTCCATATAATAATAGCTGTTGTTTTTTAAGGCACCTTTCTGTTGTTTCACATCCACACTGAGTTTATTCATACCTGGACGAATTTTTATTTCCGGAAGTCCTTTTATGGCTTGATTTGTACTAACGCTTTTAATTGTATAGCTTAATGTGTTTTCATTAGCTGTATTATTATAGGCAAAGTAAAATTTTCCATGTGTAACATAAAATCGTTCTTTGCTTACTTTTGCAGCAACAGGGTAATTGATAATAGTCTCATCTTTCTTTGCCGGACTTTTTAAGCTAAATACACTCACATCAGCTACTCCCAAACTTTGGCCTCCGGAGTTTGCCGCCACCTGCCAAGCATATTCAGTATTAAGTTGAAG